>ENA-UOJP01001669-UOJP01001669.1-human-gut-metagenome-genome-assembly--contig:-C102-NODE-1669-length-24080-cov-7.476545_pt1 | contig 24080 bp, 20 predicted proteins | sample MGYA00242353_ERZ723900 | MGnify/ENA metagenome assembly ERZ723900
CCCGGGCCCTATAATCGCTCCGGAGCTGTTAAGATTTATTGTCACGTTCTTAACAACATGTTAATTATAAAGCGGGGGGATGAAAATGTGTACCGTAAAATTTTGACATCCGGGAAGAAGATTTTGACATAAACGGTATTTTTTTGTTCGACATGTGAATATGCACAATTTTGATGTACTATTTTTGTGTGAATTGACTATCCCGAAACTCGGACGGAATCATACCTGTGATCCGTTTGAACACTTTTGAAAAATAGTTGGAGTCGGAGTATCCCACCAGGGCGCTCACGTCCTTCACGTTCATCTCCTGGTTTTGCAGCAGCCGTTTGGCCTCGTTCATGCGGAAATGCGTGAGATAGGTGGTAAAGTTCTGGTCAAAACACTGTTTGAACAGCTTGCAGAAATAGGCGTCCGAGTAATTCATGGCTCTGGCGGCGTCCTGCATGGAAATTTCTTTCATGTAATTGCGGCGGATGTAATCCAGAATGGAGGCGGCCACCTGGGTCATCCGGTTTTCCCCGCTCTCTCCCCGCTCCTCCCCGTCGCGCAGCGGGGCGTTTTCCGGTCCGGCCGGGCGGAAATAGCCGGCTGTCCGTCCCTGGGCGTAAAGCCCGGCCAGGCGCACGGCTTCCTCCATGACCGCCACCAGCTCGTCCTCCTCGCAGGGTTTTAGCAGGTAATCCAGGGCGCGAATCACCAGGGCCCGCTTAGCGTAGGAAAACTCGTCGTAGGCGGTGAGGAAAATGATCACGCAGCCCTCGTCCAGCCTGCGGATCTGCTCCGCCGCCTCCACGCCGTTTAGTACCGGCATGGCGATATCCATGATCACGATCTGGCTCTTCTCCCGTTTAAACAGCTCCACCGCCTCGGCGCCGTCCTCCGCCTGGCAGATGCACAGGGTCTCGCCGAAATGCTTTTTCAGCCTTCTGCACAGCGCCATGCGCTCAATTCCCTCGTCGTCTGCGATCAAAACACGAATCATAGACTTTTCTCCTCCTTATATTGCGTTTGCGGTTTCAGGCAGGGGCGAGTCCGGGGGCATTTGGCCGGATCACCGATCCGCGCCTGCCGTCGGTGAACGTGTCACCGGCCCACGCCTACCGCCAGTGAACGTGTCACCGGCCCACGCCTACTGCCAGCCGGATCACCGTCCCGCACCCGGCCCGGCTGTACACCTCCATCTCCCCGTCCGGGTACATGGCGTGGATTCTGCGGTAAATATTTCCAAGGCCGACTCCGGTGGCCTTCTCATCCCCTGCGGCCAGCGCGCCGCGAATCTGCGCCAGGCGCTCTTCTGCCATTCCGCAGCCCGTGTCGGACACCCAAAGCCACAACCGCCCGTCCGCGCGCCTGGCCCGGATGTGGATTTTCCCGCCCTCCTTCTGCGCCGAGATGCCGTGGACAATGGCGTTCTCCACCAGGGGCTGAAGCGCAAAGGACGGGACCAGGTGATCCAGGGTATCGGCCGGGCAGTCCGAGGTAAAGCGCAGGCGTTTTCCAAAGCGCATCTGTTGGAGATACATGTAATCGGAGACCACCTTCAGCTCCCGCTCCAGCGGCATCACGCTGTCCGTGGACTTTAAATTATAGCGGAACAGGCGGCTCATGGCCGTGATCATCTGCTCCGTGGTTGCGGCATCCTCCACCTGGGCCATGGAGGCGATCATGTTCAGGGTGTTGAACAGGAAGTGGGGGTTGATCTGATTTTTTAACATCTGCAGGCGGACCGCATCCAGCTGCTTCTCCGCCTCGTGCTTGTCCTTGAGCGCGGCGATATAACCTCTGGTGGCGCCCTTCATGTGGTAGAAAGCCCGGATCAACTGGGCGATCTCATCCTCGCCCAGAGCCTTAACCATTGGGCCGTCGAAGTCGCCAGCCGCGATGCGGGCCGAATCCCGGGCCAGCTCCACCACCGGCCGCACCAGGTTTTGGTCCGCCGTGCGGTTTAAGCGGCGCACCCCAGCCACGGCGGCCGCCCCGAACAGGACGGCCGCCCCAGGGATCAGCGCAAACAGAGGGCGCAATGTATCGTAGCGCCTGGTGCCGTCCTCAACCGTCAGAAATTCCAGATCTCCGGCGTAGGACTGAAGGTAGGTCTGGGCCCGGTTCAGGGCGTAGAGCTCTTCAAAATATCCCTCTCCCCCACGGGGCGCGGCCAGGAAACGGTCGCGGCGTTCCCGGTAGTTTTCATACAGGTTGCGGATGGACCAGGTCCTGGCGTACCGCTTAGGACCGATTTTCTGATAGTCGAAGGGCAGCTGCGCCACGGCCTCTTCCGTACGGTCCCTGGCCGCCTCGTACGCCGCCCGGGATTTCTCCGTGCGGTCGGCAGCGTAGGTCTCAAAGGTGCGCATCTCCTCGCCGGCCGCCTTCCAAAGGTTCAATCCCCGGGAATTGTTGTCCAGAATTTTTTCAAACCCCAACAGGCCGAAACCGGATACCGCCAACGTGCCGGCGATGGACAGGACCACCACCGCGGCCGCCAGACCGGAAATCCATCGCATTTTCTGTTTTAGTGAAAGACCGGGAAAGCGGTTTTTAAACCGTCCCAAACCGGGCCGCCCCATGGTGTCCATATGGTTCCTCCTGCGAGCAATCGACTCATTTTCATCTATTATATACGATTTTCAGCTATTCCGAAAGCTTAAAAGCGTTTACGGGCAGAAAATGGCGGGAAAACAGTTACGGTTCGCAAAACCGCGCTTTTATGCGGGGCTGTGAATCATAACGGAGATCATACCCCGGGCAGGCAGGCCATATATTGTAAAAATACCGTTTTGAGGTTTACCATGCAAACTATTTCCAAACTCACCCTGTCCGATACCATGTATTTTCAAAATACACCCGCGTTGAACTACAAAATCGACTATCCGCAATTTACCAGCACCTGCAGCCGCAGGGCCGCGGCGGCTGTCAACAGTTTTTACCGCCTGCGGGCAAAATCCCTGGAGACATACTGCCGTTTCACCCTGTATCCCCAGGCGGTAACGGACTTAAAACAGCTTCAGGAAGACCGGGATCCGCTGTTGGGCTTTGAATTTCTTGTCACCTTTCAGGTGACTTACAATTCCGGATGCGTCGTCAGCCTGTATATGGACCAGTATGAATTTGAGGGCGGCGCCCACGGCTCCACCCAGCGCACTTCACAGACCTGGGATTTCTCCACTGGAAAACGAATGCAGCTTTCCGATTTTTACCCCCACAATCCCTCCTACCGCGAGGAAATCCAGAACCAGATCCAGTCCGGAATCGGACGCCGCCTGGAGCAGGAACCCTCCACCTACTTTGAGGATTATCCGGAGCTGCTGCGAACCACCTTTAACGCTGAGAGCTTTTACCTGACCCCCGAGGGCCTGGTCATCTATTATCAGCAGTACGACATCGCGCCCTACTCCACCGGAATGCCCCAATTCCTGCTGCCGTTTAAAGAGTGACCTCAGTAGTCAAACAGCATTTTCTTCCGCTTTTGGTAGTATAGAAGGCCGATTGCATCCGCCAGCGCCCAGCCGATGGGCACGGACCACCAGATTCCGGTGACGCCCAGGGCCGGAACTGCCGACAGCGCGTAAGCCAGGACCACCCGGGTCCCCAGGGAGGCGATGGTGAGCACCACCGACATCCCCGGTCTCCCAAGGGCCCGGTACAGGCCGTAGAGCAGAAACAGACAGCCGATGCCACAGTAAAACGCGCCCTCGATGCGCAGGTAACGCACCCCCTCGGCGATGATGGCGGTCTCCTCTGCCCGAACAAACAGCAGCATAAGCGGACGGGCGAAGATCCGGACCAGCAGGGATACCAGCGAACAGAAGGCGAAGGCGGTGATCACCGCTCCCTTTAACCCCGCGCGGATGCGGTCCTCCCGCCTGGCTCCGTAGTTTTGGGCGATAAAGGTGGAGAAGGCGTTGCCGAAATCCTGCACCGGCATATAGGCGAAGGAATCGATCTTTACCGCGGCCGCGAAAGCGGCCATCACCGTGGTGCCGAAGCTGTTCACCAGACCCTGGACCATCAGGATCCCGAAATTCATCACCGACTGCTGAAGGCAGGTGAGAATGGAAAATCCGGCAATCTCCCGGACGCTGCGCCACTTCACCCGGCAGTGCCTGCGGCTCACCCGCAGATATGGGCAGAAACGCCATGTGTACAGCGCGATCCCGATGCCTGAGACATACTGGGCGATCACCGTCGCCAGAGCCGCCCCCGCCACACCGCGGCCCAGGCCCAGCACAAACCAGAGGTCCAGCGCGATGTTTAACACCGCCGAGACGGCCAGAAAGATCAGCGGAGCCAGGGAGTTGCCCACCGCCCGCAGCAGGGAGGCAAAATAGTTGTACAGAAAGGTCGCTGCGATGCCGCAGAAAATCACCAACAGATACTCCCGCATCATCCCCTGAATCTCCTGTGGCACCTTCAAAAAAGCGATGACGGCGTCCGTGCCGGCAAATGCCAGCAGGTTCAGCGCCACGGTCAGAGCGGCGATCAGGGCAAAGGAGGCGCACATGCACTCCTTTAAGCCCTCGTGGTTCTGCTGCCCGAACCGGATGGAAAACACCGCCCCGCTGCCCATACAGAGTCCCAGCAGTATGGAGGTCAGAAAGGTCATAAGCGTGAAGGAGGACCCCACCGCAGCCAGCGCTCCCGCGCCCAAAAAACGGCCCACGATCAGCGTATCCGCCACATTATAGCACTGCTGCAGAAGGTTCCCCAAAATCATCGGAACCGCAAACCGCAGCATGGTTTTCATCACATTCCCCTGAGTCAAATCTCCCCGCATCTCGCCTTTTCCTTTCGAATCGAAATTTTCATCTTACGTTTCGCAATCATTTTATCAAGAAAACCCACACAAGTCAATTAACAGATTGCGTTTGTTATACAAATCCGCTATAATCAAAGAAATGAACATATTTCAGAAAAGGAGGCGCCGATCATGTTTCTTGACGGACTTGACGAGCTGGATCAGAAAATCGTCCGGCTGCTGATCCAGAACGCCCGCATGTCCTACTCGGACATCGGCAAGGAGGTGGGTATATCCCGGGTGGCGGTGAAAACGCGGATTCAGTCTCTTGAAAAGCGAGGTGTCATCGAGGAGTACACCACAATCATCAACCCCCAGAAGATAAACGGCGCGGTATCCTGCTATTTTGAGATCGAGACGGCCCCGGACACATTTTCCCAGGTAACCGGACTTCTCCTGGAACATGAGACCGTGACCCAGATCTACCGGGTCACCGGCCGCCACAAGCTGCACGTCCACGCGGTGGCCTCCTCGGGCGAGGAGATGGAGGCATTGATCCGCGATCTGATTGATCCCCTGCCGGGGGTGATCAACTGCAGCTGCAATATGATACTCTCGCGGATTAAGGATATTAAGGGGCTGCGGCTGTGATGGTTTCCGCGGCTCCTGCAGGCCGCTCATGATGCAGAAACAGGAGGCCGAAGGTGGATCTTCTCCCCTTCCGGCCTCCTGTTTTCCGTCCGTATCCGTTTCCGTCTCTTCCTCCGGATACTTCATGCCCTCATCCCTGCGGATATCCGTCATAATCCGAATCACGCCCTCAGCCCAAATCCTCACTTGGTCTGGTAGCTCTTGTCAAACTTGTGCATCACATCGACATCCGACAGCACGCCCTTGCTGTACTCAAACCGCACGGTGTAATCCCCGGATTTCAGATAGTGGAACAGATAATCGCCCTCGTCCTCATCCATCTCCAGATCAGGAAACAACTCCTTAAGCTCCTCCTGGGTTTTTCCAATGGGATTGACGCCGTTGATGGAGATGTTCAAATCCTTATTTGCGCCGTCGAGGGCATAGAAACCCAACTCCTCAATCACGCAGTTCTTGGCGGGTTTCGCCTCCTTGCTGTCGTTTACCAGTACCAGCATGGCATAATTTGTCCCATCCTTTCCCAGAAAAATCGAAGAGGTCCAGGACCGGTCCGGCAGCTCGAAAATCATCTTCCCCAAATCGTCCAGTTCCCAGTTCTCTCCCGCCAGGTCAGAGGGTTTGGTCTGTCCCACCACCACCTGGGTTCCGTCCAGAAGCACCTCCGGCGGTGTTCCCGGATCCTTACTGCCACAGCCGCCCAGCGCGGCGGCCGCCAGCAGCATGCCAACTACCAGCAAGTTTCTCAACTTTTTCATCTCACAATTTCTCCTTCTTTTGTCCATTTTACAGCAAAAAATCCCTTGTAAACACAAGGGATTTTCTACAAAGCCACTGGCCGGACTCGAACCGGCGACCCACGCATTACGAATTTTGGCTTTTTCTAATAATCCTTGCTATTATATGCAATTTCCATCGATTTTACGTTGTTTTTTCTTTGCAGCGTTTTGTGAAAAAGCGCATATTAACAACCTTTTTCGTTTTTCGTAGTCGGATTTTGGTCGGATTTTGGTCGTTTGTACAGCCCATAGCATTTAAACCCTGCTGAATTATTATAAAGCATGAAAAAGAAAAATCAATAGAAAAAAATAGTGATTTAACACAGAAAAAATCCGGTCAATTTGTTTTGTCCAATGGTTTGAAAATATGTTGGGGAAATGCTACCGGTTCTGGATTGAGGAGTATTTCATTCCCGATCACCTATACAAGCCCGCCTTATATATCTGTAGGAACGCTTGTAGCAAGTGAAGAGTATTCATACTCGACGGTTATCGTATCCCGCAGTTTAACCGGATTTACCTTCCGGGAGCACTGGCACCAGTTAAACAATAATACTGATGGGGTGGGACAAGACCCTTGTATTTATTTTGCGATAGGATATTAATGATCATTTTAAAACAAAACCATAAGCCTCACAGATATTAAATGATCCGCCGCTATATCCTGACAGCTTGATTTTTGTACCATCATAATCTAAGCGGATTTTCTGGTCTGCTGTATTGTCCAATGCGTAAAATGCGCCAATATAGGATTGATTGATAAAAAATTCAGTGCGACTCCATCCTCCAGCACCAATACGAACAATCAAAAAGCGATACTTCGAAAAATTTGCGGACGATATTGTCCCATCTGCGGAAGTCGTAGACCCAATGAGTTGGGGCGTTAAATCACTATTTCATCGTTATTTTATATTTGCTCTCTTTTTTCAAGATTCTTCCCCTTTTCTACGCGCGTCAGTATACGGCGTATTAATATCCAAAAACCATTCAGAACCTATCTTTTTCGCAGGCAATGTGCCGCGCAAAATTTTCTGCCGGACATTCGCCGGGTTTGCTCCTCGGAGCTCCGCATATTCTTTCAGCGGAATGTAATTATACAGCGGCCCCTCATCATTTCCGACTGTGACATCCGGCGCGGATGTGAGCCATTGGAGCGCATGACATATTTTCTGACTTGCAATATATCCCGGTGCGCAGATAGGCGCACCATCCGTCAGCTTTTTCGAGCTGGATTGGAAGAGTTTCGACATGTCCCCCTGCTTGCGCAAGTTCTTGGGATATCCCTCCGGGATATATGCCGGTTCACCTGTAATAGAGCATACTCCATTAATTGGAAGCTGATTCACGTAGTATTCTGTCCACACCGGACTCACTGTAGTTTTAAGGCCGGGAATACCGAAAACAATCGGAATCTTATCTGCGGGAAGTGCTGTTTTGATGGCATTTATAATCGGTTTTATCTCCAGAACGAGCATGCCTGTTTTCACGTGCTCAAATACCGCACGAGCCAATGGATCATCTACATGCGCTACATAATCCTCCAGTTGCGAGATGTATAACTCAAAACGACTCTCATATCCCGGAAGGTTCCCGACATACGACAAGTTATCATGGATCAGGTGTGGATACGCACCAGAGGTACGATATTCCGACTTTTCAGTGCACGGGACAATGGCTGTCTCATTGACATACGTGGCCCCCATAAAATTCCCGTTCGGATCAAGCAATACGCCGATCTTAGGGGTGATGGTTGTATGCGCTGGAGGAGCCACCACGTTGTACGGTTCCAGCTTATCATACAGTTTCAGAAGATCCTTATACATCATTTTCTTACCTCCCTATCTTATCTTACGCACGACCTCCGGGCCACACATAACAATCTCGTGCTCGTCCTCGCCATATTCCCAGCCCCAAGAGGAGTCGATCATAACGAGGTATACATGGGTTCCATTGTAGCTGGCGTTGAGCGCTTCATTATAGCGGTCCAGTTCTCCACAATCCGCCTCTAATTCGCCATCGAGGTATTCAAGGAAGTCGGATTCATCGGATACCATAATGGCGGAAGTGCCGGAAAGTTCTTCGCCGGTATCGACTCCGAGATCGTACTTGTGGCTTGGTGTGATCTCATCACCGATATTGAAATCTCTATCATCATACCTGATTCCCCAAATCTTACTCATATTGATTACCTCCGCTGATATCTTATATCTATATATTAATACTTTTGCGTATTATTGTATATGGAAATATTACACAATTTAAAATTCAATTTTTGTGCAATAATACTCAAACGTATTAATTTCATAAACTTTTATCTGCAATGAAAAAAGCCCACAAAAGTGGGCTTTTTGGCGTCTCCGCCATACGTGCAAATATAATTCTTTCAATCCACACCGTTTTCAGTGATACTTATATATTATCAACTGATTTTGGAATTGTCAAGATTTTACTTCTTTTTTTCTGACTTTTTTGCTTCTTTCAACCAGTTTTCCCAATCCTTACTTCCATATATTGTTACACCTCCGATTTTGAGATATTTTAATTTGTTTTGGATAGCTTGGTACGTGGCCTTATCTTTACGCTGGTACGCTTCTATCCATTGCTTCTTATACGCTTTGGTGATCAGGGACTTGATCTCTCCGATGGCCTCGCTCTTCTTTTTCCCATTGCTGAGTTTGGCCTGGTACATATCCTCTGCCACCACGCCAAATGCCTTTAGGCTCTGCGTCGTGTTCGATACCTGTTCTACGCCTGCCAGCAGGTCATGGGTTGAGTATATGCTTTCGGCCTTGGGTTCCTCTTCCTTCGTCTCTTCCGATTCCTCCTCGCTTTCCTCTGTGCCTGATCTCAGCTTATTTGTGGCGGTGTCGATTGCCTTTTTAACGTATGCGGGATCATAACCGGCAGCTACAAGATCATCATACAAGCGCTTGTATTCCTCCGGCTTCCCGTCGATTCTGGCCTGTGCTGCCTCCTCGATTTCAGGGACATTATCTTTCAGATATTCCTTGTATTTCGAATCATACCTTCTTGAAATATCCTCTTTTTCCAGTCCGGCCTCCAGCATATCCGCCTTGATCTGCTCCATCTTCGCACTGTCCTCTGCAAGCATGGCGTCTACCATCATTTCGGCATAGTATCCCAGGTTCTTCTCGCTTCCAATGTCGTATTTTAATTTCATTGCACGGTATTCATCACCATCCAAAACACTGTATAGCGATCTTATCAGCGGTTTTGTAATATCCCGGTTCAAGCTTCTGACCGGTATCCCCGTTATAATGCTTGTCGAATCCATAGTTTCCATGAGAAGGTATGGGATCGTATAATTACTGTCTCCATTAAAATATTGTAGCCATTTTCCGGTTACTTTTTGGATATCCTCAATACCACTCAAATCTGACCGTTTCGTGGAATACCCCTGGAAGATTGACCAGACATCTTTCACGAGCGGAATCATGTTGAGCGGATTCAGTCCGTCAACGGCATTCCCCATCAGGGCATTCAGGTATTTCTCCCATAATTTCTTGTCCTTATCATCATCCCGTATCATATCGATCAGGGATGCCGCCAGGGCCGTCGTAATTGCATTCGCGGCATATATTACTGCCGCGGTTCTTACGGCCTTATAGTTTCCGCTCTCCTGGGCGTCCACAAAGGCCCGATAAACCATGTTATAACTTTTAAGTGGCTCGTTCATGAATGCGACGGACATCTTAACAAGTCCATCCGAGTTGCGCATGATCTGCGTCCGGTGCAGCACGGAGTCCACCACCTGGGTTTTGTCGATCACCGTTGAGAACCGGCTTCCGACTTTTCGGTAATAGGCATCACTCCCAGGCTCTAGTTCTGGGTTACTTCTCATAACCTCGTATTCGCAAGCGTTCCACATGCGTCTCCAGGCCCATTCATCCCCTTTTGCTGCTAACCACATGGTCTTATCCACAAAAGATTGCTTTTTGGATTCCGGCCCCATCAATACATCACGCATAGACCTTGAGACGTCCATCTTGAAGAATCCCCAATCTTTCCACTGAGTGATCGGGGCGTACTTACACATGACGTCCCACTGCTCGCTCTTGCTCAGTGTAGGTGATTTTGTGATGGCACCTTTCCCCAGGTCCATCAGGGACAGCTCCGCCGCAGCTCTGACCATTGCCGTAGGCTGCTGGATTGCAACGCGCAGGTTACCCGCGACCGCCGCCGCCTTCATGTTCTGCATCAGTTTTCCGTACATTCCAGGGTCAGGGTTGTCTACCCTTCCATTGATGTCCTTGATCAGCGTGTCAAGATATTTGGCGCCTCCCTTCCCCCATGCCCGTTCAATTTCTTCTTTTACATTTCCGGCCTCCCCGGATTTGTAATTATAGACTTTCTGGAAATCCGAAAGCGGGGGCAGCATGGCGTTATAGGTGCTCATCTGGTTCGAGTGTTTAATGTACACGTCCATGATATCATTCAATACCAGGGCGTTTCCGGCGTTCTCGCTGGTTGCTTTGGCTGCTCCGATGTTTTTGATGCTTGCCAGCGCATTCATCCCCACGTCAACCGTGTCTTTGTGGATGGCATTTTGGTATACCTCTATGGGGAAGTAATTGGACGCCGTGAACTTTTTGTAGCCGTACATCTTCATGGAGGTTTCGTTTCCCCACTCAGATGTGACGTGTCCAAGGAAATATTGCAGTTTGTCCGCAAAGGCAATCTGTTTTGGTGTAAGAGAGCTGGTGATCCTCTGCACATCCTGCTCTGTTACCCGTACCGGCTTTACCCTTGGATTCATACGGCCCAGGACGGAGGTTTTCGTTTTTCCGTTGTCGCTGTCCTTCTGTTGGATCAGTTGTGACGGAATGATGCCTCCACCCTTGTTGTATATGTGCTTTTTCGCCTGTCCGCGCTTGTCCAGTTCATACAATGTCATGACCTGTGCTGCTGTCATTTTGATGATTTTCCCGTCGACCACGAAGGGCATTTGTTTGGCATTCTGGCCGCTCCATTCCCGCATTTCCTCTTTTGTGATTCCAAGTTCCTGGCAGGTATCGCGGAAATATCGTTCCATTGTTACCAGATTGGCGGTGTGTACGTCCTCTGCATCTCTGATCTCCTGGTAGATGGATCGCATTACCGGCCCCATGCGGTAGAAGGCGCTGTTAGAGTCCAGAAGGTCATTTTGAAACATGTTCTTTCCTTTACCCACGTAAGAATTTTCTGCAAATTCAACCGCGTCTTTCTTCTTGCTAACATCCGACAGAAAACTTGTGGCCGCGGTTTCAACGCTCCTGTAATTGGCGTTACTGATCATCTGATTCGCGTCTTGGATCAGTTTTTTCATAGCCGTAACGCTTTCCTGCAACCGCTCCAGTTGGTTCGCGTCCAGTTCTTCCAGCCGTGGGAGAAGTTTTACTTTGTCTGCAAGTTCGTTGATTTTTCCCGGAAGTGATGGATCGACATTGAGAATCCGCTGCTCTCCCTGCTCCTCTACAATTCCGCCGGCTTCAACGATATTATTTAGCTGCTTGCTCATGTCCTTCCAGACAATCGTTCGCTGCGCTGGGCCTCCATTCTGGTCAGTCCAATCGCTGCTAAAATCTATACTGAGAAGGAACTGCGCCACCGGGGTTCTCAGGCTTTCCGGCACATGCTTCTTGTCATTGGGTTCTGTCAGCCACCGATGCATTTCTCGCGTGTCCTTGATAATCCGCTTTTTGGCTTCCCTGGCCCGCAGGCTATCCCTGCGCTGCTGGAGCTGTTCACGGTGCCGCTGCTGCATGGCGGCCAGCGCCAAGTTTTTGTCGTTGCGCAGCCTATCCATTTTGGTGCGGTATTCTGCGCGGTCTACCATGCGTGCGTCCTTTAATTCGCGGTATTCCTTCGCCAGCTCCTCGATCTTGGAGCTGTTCTCCCTCCATACCTCTTTCAACGCCTGATCATACTTCTTTTTCAGGTCGTTTTTGTATTCCGCCATTTTCTTATTATAATCACGGCGCACCTGCTGAAGCTCTGCGGCTTTTTTGTCTGCGAACGTGGCCGGAACCTCCCGTACCTTCGAATATGCCTGCAAGATTTCCTGGCCTACGATGTAAGACATCTCGTCCATGTCCGCGCCGTATGGATTGGCTACCTGGGCGGTCATGGTGTCTATCGCAGTTGCCACAGCCATGAGCTGATCCACCGGATGCGTGACGTTCGCGTCGAACAGTTCCGGATGCTGGTCCGCCAGTTCCTGGTAGAAGGCGTCAATCGATATACCGTCATTTCCGAGCTTCATCTTGCCGAAATACTGCTTACGGAAATTGTTGTAGCCTCCCATCCTCATCAGATCGGCCTTATCCTGGTCCGTAATCTGAATCTTGGTATCCCTGATCTGCTGCCGTAAGTCCTCATACTGCTGCGCATACTCTGACGTGGATTTTGCCTTCTTAAGGACGCCTTTGGCGATCCCCGCCGCCAGTTCCGCAGCCTGTGCCATGTCCACTTGGTCGGCGCTGCGCAGATATTCATACAGCCCGATCAAGTTTCGCGTCAGGGTTTCGTGCCGGTAATCGCTGTTATGCTGCCTCAACAACTCCGTGGCTACCTTCTTAACGTCACTCAGGCGCGGCTCTGTCTTGCCGGTCAATTCAAGCTCCCTCCTCAGCAGTTCGTTGGCTTCCCGCAGGGTTTTGTTTTCCTGCTGGAGCGCCCGAGCATCGACATTATCCACATCTTCAAGTTGGAATCTTATATCTGCTTGATTTTCTGGTCCTGCCTCATTGACATTCAACAGTTTCCCGAATATACTATAGATAGATGGAAGTGTAGTGTCGCCGCTCCGTGTATTGCCTGTTTTCAGGTCCGGGGTCTTGAACGGGACATTCGCTTCCATTTTTTGCGCATATACCTCGTGCAGATATAGCCGGTTATCGTCCAAAACCTTCACGATTGCCAGCCCATAATAATCCCCCGCGTTTTTTCCACTCTCTATGGTAATCGGAGCGCCAAGAATAAGCGAATCGTATCCACGATCTTTCCAGTTCTTATTATATTGCAGGACCTTTCCCTGTTTCAGAATATCCGGCACAGCGGCAAATGTAATAGCTTTTGCCCGTCCAACACCATGCGCAATATCATCTTTCACGGAATCCTTGGTCAGATAGATGTCTCCGACTACATCGTTATGTACCTTCCCGATAGAAGAATAATAATCCATCACTTGATCCCGAAGTGTCTTTTCTCCTCGATCAAATTCTGTCCCCTTTAGGATTGCTACAGGTTCCATGTTTCTGACGGTTTCATAATTCTGTTCGATATTCTCATCCGTTACTTGATCCGGTTTTTCAAGCTTATATTTAGGCTCCGCTTTTGTTTCAGTCTCCCAGCCTGCTTTATAGCGTTCTCCGGCTTCCTCCAGTCCAGTCATCCATTCTTGGCGGCAGTGTTCGAAATATTGAAGGTTCTCTTCCAGGGCTTTCGCTGCCCGGCGCGTGCTTCCTACTTTGACCAGCTCTTTGATCGCGTCGATTACGTCGGTCAGGAAATCTATAATTCTCTGGCCGATGGTCGAATCTTCCTTGATCGCCCGGTTGATGAAATCAGGATCATTAAAGAATTTTTGCGTGGCGTCGGCAACAATTTCATCAACTGCTTCTTCACGGCTTAACTGCTGGCCGGTCTGCTGCTCATACGTGCTTATGTAGTCATTGATCATCGTTTCAAGATCAACTCCCTGCGCCTCCGTTATAGCTCGTACCGCGTGGTCCGAATATACCTGATAGGCATCTGGTGCATAGTCCTTAATGTAATGTGTCAGCTCATGGGAGGCCGAACCCATGAAATCGCTGCTGTTCACTGACAGGGTAATCTTGCCTTTGGAGTAGGAGGCCGCGGCATTTTGATTGTTCAGCCCATCCACAAGGTCTATTTGCAGGCCAGTGAGTTTTCCGATGTGCGTCGCAACCTTTTTCTGGGCTTCTGTCGCGCTCTGAGCAACGGTCCCAAGTCCGCCTTCTTTCGGCGTTCCCTTCATCATTCCGTTAAGCGCGCCGGTTTTTGGGTCATACGAAATTTGTGGCTGATCATGTACTCCAGCCTTGAATGCCTCAGAAAAGCCATCTACTCCAAGGATCACCGCCGCCTCTGCCCGCTGCTGCGGTGTAGGCTCCATGTTGTACCGACCGATATTATAGGCGCGCCCAAATGCACGGTAATAAGCTCCCAGGTCAGTCTCACCGTCGTACAGTGCCTTAAAGGTGTTTTGTCCTTCAGCTCCGAATGGTTTTGCCCACTCCTCCAACGCGCTTGCGTTGGATTTTGGTGCATTATACGCCACGCTATCACTCTTCTGAGCTGTTGGTGCAGATTTCCTCATCTGGTCCGCTTCCGGGCTGTTCTGGCTCATTGTGGGCCTCTGCACGGGGGCGTCCGGCTGTTCTCCTCCCGGCTCATGATTCTGCTGCGCAGGTGGTTCCTGGTCCTCTGCGAGGATGCTATCCAGCGCCTTTTTGCGGGCCTGTGCTCCGTAATTTAAGCTCTCTAGCTGCAACTCAAATTCTGCTTTGTCACGATTGGATATTGTTTCTTTATTGGCCTGGCGGTCCGCGTATTCTTGTGCCAAGCTCTGGAGGCTCATAGCCTGCTGTAAATCCTCAGCCGTTGCATAGCTCTCAGGGCTGGTGTCGATACCAACAGCCACATCACGGTAGTCATGGTCTATGCTCTTGCCGTACTGGTTGATAGCGACGTTATTGGCAACCGCGCCAGGGGCATTCATAACCCCCGCGGTTAATCCTCCAACCAGTGCAGCTTCCCAGGTTTCAGGGCTTTTAAGATCATCTATCAGATTCATTTCGTCGCCATAGATTACGTGCTTTCGAATCGATTCTGTAAGTTCCTGCACCCCTTCTTGTGTTGCTTCCGACAGCATATCTCCGCCATAGTCTATTGCTCCAAGCAGGGCACGGCGAAGTGCAGGGTTCTTTTTCATGGCGTTTGTAATTCCCTGGCGCGCGGCATTTGCAATCTTACTATTTCCTAATGCTTTTTTAACCGCTCCTCCACCAAAACCGGCAACTCCATTCAATAACCAGTTAGTAACCATCTCATCCGCCGCAGTTGCGAGTGCATTTATTTGCGCGCCTTCAACCGGCCTTCCTTCCTGAATATCCTCCCGGTATGTCTGTCCTGCGGTCTGCCCTGCAAATGCGGCTGATTGCACATACCCCTGTTCTATCCATTTCGCAAGGTTTCCTCCAGCTCCGCTTCCTCCCGCCAAATACCCTGCTGCTATTGATGGGACCATATTTCCGATTCCAGAGGCAACTTTATATGATATATTTTCGGCTCCAGATGAATTTTCATTAAGCAAATATTGTAGATATTCGCTCTCTTTTGTACTCATATCTGGCCTTGTTCCTAATATCATACTTGGAAGATTGTCTATACCTGTCTGGGCATTCTCCATTCCTCCCATAAAGGCGTTGTTGACTTTCTGAGCATATCCTATCGGCTTTGGCAGTTTATCCAATTTCTCTAGCTTTTGTTCAGCAAACCTATAGTTTGCATTCTCTCTCTCTGTATTCAGATAAGCTTTCGCGGCATCCTCCCCTACACTTGACAGCAGATAGTAATACCGATCTTTTTGATCATCTGACATACCAGCAATCGGTTTTGCGGTGTTTTTAAAGGCGTAGAAGTCTTTTATCGGACTATTTCCTATTGCGCTCATAATGTCAATAGTATTCCCGCCTATATTCTTTCCACGCTCTACCTGTTCAGAGAAGTCCGGTTGCTGCTCAATCTGATCGTATCCAACAAAACTTCCGTCTAGTTTTGTGAATCCGATTTTTCCAAGCTCATATTTTTTGCGTTTCTCCTCTTCCTTTTTTTGTTTAGATTCCGCGTATTCTTTCGCTAAGCTTTTTTTGTAATCCTCAATTCTGGCTTGCTCCTCTTTTGTCTGCCTGATAGGCGCAAACGGGCTACCCGGATTCTGATAGACTTCTTTTTGGGCAGAAGGGATTCCATTGAGTATTGCATTCTGCGCTACTGCCGCTCCGGTATATGCATTTTTGACTGCCGATGCTGCAAACTCTGGGTCCCGTAATGTTGGCCGCTTGTAGCCCTGTGCTGCCCGTTCCTGGGCGTATTCCAGTGCCAGGCTAGGCATGTTGTTTCCGGTCATTGCACCCATGACGCCCGTCCCAATTTTGGCAAGGTCTTGTTTTCGGCTCTCGCGCTTTTTACCCCATTCCAAAAACGAGTTTCCGCTGCTTCCCTCTCGATTTTCTTCTTTCTTTTTTTCCTCTGCCAATCTACTACTGAATGACATATTGCACCTCCAAATCAATCAAATCCGAGTCTCCTCCAAATCTCATCCGCTTCCTTCTCGTTGATTGTGCCGTTGTTATAGAAGCGTTTGAGGTATTCATAGGTTTCATCCGCTTCATGATCTGCGGCATAGTCCTTTGCATAGTTGTAATACTTGTCGGTCTTTTTATCGTCCACGCTGCTTTCTGCTTTTCGAGGGCTTGAAAGATACTGGGATACCTTGGCCTGTTCTACCACGTTAAGCGCATCTTCTTGGCTCAGATTCGCATGGTTCATGAGGTTCGCAACAACAGCCTGGGTGGAATACTTGTGAGTGTCCTCCCCGTCCTCTCCGTTAAGTAAGCGTCTCGCCTTCTCCACATAAGCATCAAGTGTGCTGCTCTTCTTGCTTCCGCCGCCACTACCACCGGACCTCGCCGCCCGCTGCTGAGCAAGGGCCATCTGGGCCGCGTCCTGTTCTTTTTGGTAATCGAACTGAGTCTGCCAGTTCTGTTGCGCCAAGGCGTCCTGGGTCTTTTGGTAGGCGTACTGCTCGGCCCAACGCATGGCGTCCTGGTCCGTCTGGTAGGCGTTGAAGTCGTTGGCGTACTCGCTGTTATAGCGGTTACTGTAGTAATCGAGATCGTTGTAATAATCTCCCACGGTGTCACGGTAACGGCCATAGTCGATGCTATCCTGGTTATTATACATGCCGAGCTGGTTATACAACTCCTGGCCTTCATTGAGGTATTGGTTGTATACGCGGTCGAAAATATCCATCGTCTTGTCTCCAAGCTGGCTCAGGTATGCATCGTTGGCCTGCTGGCCGGCCGCTGTAGCATAGGTGGAGCCATAGCCACCGGTGAGGGCGGCAGCGTTGCCCATGGTGTCCCGCATAGCCTTATTTCCCTGCTGGACGTATTGCTCCCGATACTGCTTGTACAAGTCGCTGTCAAACACCTGGCCCTGGTCGAACTGCGGGCGATTCTGGATTGTGTTGATGATGTTCTGTATCTGCTCGTCGTACCGACTGCTGAAGTCTCCGGGTTTGGAGTTTTCCAAGTCCTCCAGTTTTTCGGCATAATCATTGACACGGTTGGACGGGGTGTACTTGTTGTACTTGTAGCCCGTTATATATTCTTGTGCAGGGCTGGCCTTTTCGGACGAGTTTACAGGGGTGATGGTGACATTATTTCCCCCGGTGGATGCCTGGGGCTGCTGCTGTGCTGTTGATCCGCTGCGCAACGTATTAAGGAGCTGCGTGTTCTGATTGGCTGATCCGGTGTATCCGCTGATCCCGTACTGCTCCGCCAGCTTTTTGCGGTTCTTGTAGCTGCTGTCCTGGCCGCGACTGGCGAGATAATCCACAATGCTTCCTACTGCCATTATTTTTCCTCCTTCTCCGATTTCTGCTCTTCGGTAAGCTGCTTGGCCTTCCTCTGCCGTTTCGCTGCCTGCTGCGGCTGCTCTTCCACAGCTTTCCCGCCACGGACGGTCTGCCCCAGCATTGCCAGGATTGCCGCCTGCTGATCCCCGACTACCTGTATCTGTCTTAACAGGGTTTTCATGGTTGCTACTTCTGTCTCGTCATACATTACTTTCATGCTGCTGTTCCTCCTATTCTTCTTTCCAGTTCTTCTATTTCTCGTTGCTGCGCCTTTACGGCTCCGGCCAGGAGTGCCGTTAAGTTGGGGTATGGAATCGACATATAATCACTGCTGTGGTCCACCAGTGGAAGGGCGGTGCCGAGTCTGTCCTGCAATTCGTCAATGTCCTGGGCTATGAATCCAATCGCGCCCTGACCAGAATCCTTGAATGTGAAGGATGTGGGTTTCATGCCCAGCACCAGTTTTAGGGCTGTTTCGTCCGGTATCTCCTCTATATGCTCTTTCAGGCGTCGGTCCGATCTCTGGTAGAGTGTTTCGCAAGACACGTCTTTTGAGGCGTACAGATCGCTACAGTTGACACTTCCGTGGATATCGGCATCCCCGGCTATGCGCATGTAGTTGCTGTACAACAGGCCGTTGGTGGTGATCTGCTTACTGAAGGTGGTGGACTGTATCGTGACGGTCCCCTGCGGGGTGACCACGAAACGGCCATTGATATTGATGGACCCGCCGGTGATGGAGCCGGAGAACTCCGCCGATCCGTCCGCACGGAGCTTGAAGTTGGTGGTATCAATGATGAGGCTTCCCGTTTTGAATGTGATTGTGTCGGTGGTCATGGAGATTTCGGAGCACAATTCCTCTGCACTGACTTTCAGGTCAATCTGACCATTCAGCACTTTTATGCTGGATTCCACGTCGTCTCGCAAATTTTCGAAAAGTGATATGAATCCGCTCATGCTCACTTCCAGTTGGGCGATGCTCTCATCAGTTTCCTGATATTTCAACAAGGATTCCGCAGTGAAATTGTCCTCCGGGTCGATGCTCTGGAAGCAATGCTGTAGCTGCTGGTTCAGCACGAGAAGATAGCTTTTCACTTTCTTCATATCCGGGTTTGTCCCGGTCGATACCGGGCAATCAAAGTATGCCATTACATCACCATCCTTTTCAGGCGATCTATGCGCCGCTGGTTGTCCTGGATCGCTCCCGCCAGGAGTGCCGTGCAGTTCGCGTATGGAATCTCCAGGTATGCCCCGTTGCGGCCCACGAGCGGGAGATCATCCTGTATACGGTACACGTCCTGGGCCTCAAAACCGATTGACGGGATTCCCGATCCGATGAAGCGGAATGACTTCGGCTGCAACTGCCTTACGATTTTGGCGCACTTCGACTGGCTCAGGCCGGTTATGTTCTTCTTGACCCTCCGGTCCGATCTCTGGCGTACCTGGCGGCAATTAAGCTCACCGCCGATGTACGCCTCTCCGGCGTTGATCGTGTCGGTTATGTAGATCACGTACTCCTCGTCGTTGTACACTTCTAAGTTAGCCGCGAAAATGCCGTCTGACGGGTTCAGGGTTTCGGTGATCAGCTCGTCGTCGATGTAGCAATCCCCGTTCTGGTTGACCCAGAACCTTCCATTGGCTATGTAGATGGAGCCGCCGGTTACGTTGCCCGTAAACACGGTATTACCGTCCCGGTCAAGCGTCATATTGTTGGCGTCAATCTCGATCTGTTTGGATTTCAGGGTGATGGACTCCTTATATATGTCCAGTCGGGTGATCAGGGTATCCACCACCGATCCCCGGCTGACCAACAGGTTGATTGCGTCCTCCGACTGGCGCAGGCTGGTGGTTGTGTCCGTCTCCAGGTCGTCGTACTGTATGTGCAGCTGGTCCTCGTCCCACTTGATGGTGCGGAGCATGTCGTCTCGCTCGTCAATCTTATCCAAGATTCCGGGGCAGTTGTCTGCGAGGTCCAAATTGGACATCGTGAATCTCAGGTCCTCATTGAATCGGTATAGCTTCTTCATCAGGGCCTTGATATCCTCATCCCCATCTATCTGTATCGGCTTATAGACTGCCATGCAATTCACTCCCCTGTCCGATTACCTTTCCCAGCGCAATCAGGGTCACGTCCCCGATGCCGTCCAGGCGGATGCGGTATCGCTGGCACCTACCGGGGACCACGGTCATGATGTGGGTCCGGTACGACCTTGCGGTGAAGGTATTGATCTTTCGCCAATCGGGATCGTCGTCGTATCTGATGTAGGCATTGACCTCTGCGCCTGGTGCAATGATCATGTTGTACATCAGGCGCTTGACGTGCTTGTACTCCACGCTGCCCTCGATCAGATCACCGGATTCCAGGCTCCACTGAATCACTTCCTGGCGGTCTCCGGTGATGGTGAAGAGGTTGCCGTGCTCGTCAATGCAATACAGCTCGCCTTCGCCGTAGGCCATATACAGGGCGTGGAGGCTATCTTCCTTGTGCCATAGGCCCTTGCCCAGATCATAGACATAGAGGCCCCAGCGGCCCGCTGAGTCGCGCAGGGAGGCATAATACTTGCCGTTATAGTGGCTTGCCACTCCGGCGTCGAACCCTAGGCCCTTAACAGCCTCCCCGATACTCTCCGGCTGTGCGCCGTCGAAGCTGCACACATCATCACGGCTGACGTACAGTAACGTCTCGTTGACAATGCAGATGGTGCGCTCGCAGCCCTTGGCGACGCCACGCATTGGGGTTGATGTGGTTACCTGGTAGTTGCTGGGCTTATTGCCGAACACCTTATGGATTGTGTCTCCCTTGAAGAAGAGGACGTATCCCAGGTGAGATATGCAGCCGGTGAAGTCCCCATCCGATCCCACCGTAACCGCGTAGGAATCCGTGCTGATTCCCTCGAATGCCTGCCAGTTAGTGGGGTCTCCCAGCTTGGAGGCGTATATTTCGTGGTTGGCGCTGGAGCAGCCCCACAGGCGATTCTCGCTTTCGCAGACGTAGTCCATATCTGGGACCGTGCGTTTTAGTGTCAGGCCGGAGGCTTGTGTGAAGGTGGCCGACAGGTCCCCGATCACGACGATGTAGTTGTCCTCCTTCTCCTGGATCACTGTCGTGCGGTTGAAGGCGGCGTTGGTACATCCGGATATTGTTACCGCGTCATACCGTTCGAACGTCTTACCAATCCCTGTGCTGCTGATCTTAACCATCGTGGAGCCGGTGGTGGTCAGCGCAAAGGTGGCCGTGGCTGATTGCGTCCAGGTGACCTCCAGGGGCGTCACCGTGCCGTCTGCGGTATTATACATGATCTTGTCCGGCCAGATCACGATATAGGCCCCGATCCCTACCATGATCTTGTCGGTGTCGGTCACGTCGGTCACGGCCTGGTCCTTGTAATACAGTTTCGTGCCGTCAACGTATGCCAGGCCGTTCTTGTGGAACAGGCCGTGCGGTTTCCCCAGCGTTTTCATGATCTCACCGCGCGGGCGGCGGGTGCAGATGGCCGGGAAGCGATCCGAGGACATGTTCTGCATGTCGGAAAATTCGTTCTCGTTGATGATCAGATTCCTATTCAGGCCCAGGAATTGTCCAATCTGTTTCCGCTGCTCCTGGGACGCTGTGCGCAAAAATGGTAATCTCATAGGCACCTCCTAAAATTTTGAGAACATGGCGCGCTTCTTGGGCTTGTGCTCCCGCCGGAACCACGCCGCGTATGCCTCATAGGAGGCGTTATACATTGCCACGTCGTTGTTGTAGCGCTCCGTCTCCTGGTTGCCAAAATCGATTTTGGCGTACAGATAGTTCAGGTACACATCTTGGAATCTATCTGGAATCCGCAAAGTACGTTCCGCGTCCTGGGTGTAATCATAGGGTACGAACGCGATATTGTAGCCATCTGCCTGGTTGATCACCTCTTCCACGGCCTGGCCCTCTATCTCGTTCACCCAGTCTGTCAATATCTGAGCGTCATACTGCTGCCCCTTCTGTTCCACAATCTTTTCTATTAATTTTCCAAGCGTCATAGCATTTCCCTCCTGTCAACCATTTTATCGGATTTTTTCGGTCGATGCCCCCACCCCATTCTCGCACGCAAAAGGCAGGCCGTAATGACCTGCCAATGTGTTAGAACTCCCCTATGTACTGCGCTCCCTCTGGAGCAACATATAATGCGCATTCCAGCGGATGGCCTGCGCGCGGCTCGAAGTAATAGTCCTTGCCTCCAATCACCTGCCAGTCCGTCATGGCGTAGCCGTCGCCGTTGAAGTAATACTTGTGATGGTTGATCGTCTGCCAGCAAGACATGAGATAGTCGCGCCCTCCAGACGGCGAATAGAACCATCCATGATAGTCATAGTTCCATCCCTTACGATATGCCGCCTGTGCACCATACTGCAATGCCATGGCTGTGTGATGGCCCTCGTATACCAACACGTCGCCCGCCTGCAAATACTGGTCGCTGGACAGATACTTGCTGTCCGTCAGTACGTCAAACTGACCGGTTGCTTTCAGCGCCTTGACCATGTTTCCGGTGTAGATGTCCTTACTCACCTTGACCCCGGCGGCGTTGGCACATACGGCGATAAGTGCGCTGCAATCTGTTTCGCAGGGCGTGGTGATCTTGGCGATATCCCATCCCAATGCCTTGGCTTGTGTATACAGCGTGGTACGCTGGTTCTGGTCGTAGCCAATATGATCATTGGCGCAGGCATCGCGCATGGCCCTGACCATATCAGCGGCCACATATGCGCTCTTAGGGCGCAACACAACATTCCAGGGACGGTTATACCATTCTCTTACGCATACTTCCGTTCCCTTCTGGTCCCCGGCTGTTCCGCCAGTATATTTTCCACACTCATCCGATCCAGCATGTCCTATCATTATGGTCATAAGTACCTCCTCTAAAAATAATGCCCTGAGTCTCCCCAGGGCTGTTTTATATGTATCGTCCGGTATTAACCCATCCGGTGGGAGATAGTAGGATCACCTCCTTCTATGCCTTGTTTCCGATCTGCTTAATTGCCTGGTTGACTCCGGTCGCTGCAAGACCGGATACTGTACCAACAGCCAGCGCATTGATCACGTCATGCACAGGGAAATCCGGCATGGTATACATACCCACCACCCCCAATGCCGCTCCAGCTACGCCGCATACCACCGGGATCACCTCGTCCGGCACCCGTTTGGCTGCTTTGCAGCCCATTCCTGTCAGGTAACACAACACTGTGATTCCGGCCACACTTGCGATTCCAAAATCCATAGTCTATACCTCTCTTTCCACCGGTTCCTCCGGCATTTTCATCAGCTTGTCTTTCAACTCTGTGGCAACGTCGTTTCCGCCTAAAGCGTGGTATGCATCATACATACGCTTGACATTCTCCTTGCCGTATATTGGGCAATATCCCTTATCCTGGTAATGGTTGTACGCCTGGATGATCCGGTCCCTCAGCAGAGCTTGCATTCCGTCGTGCAGCGCCTCGCTTTTGACCGCCTCTTCCTTCTGACGCTTCACGATCTGCCGGTATCCTATCATCAGGAATCCATACAGCGCCGCGAACAACCAATCGACCCAGTTGACCGTGATGTGCTCAATAATCTGTTCCATGTTGTCCTCCGTCACTCGGTGGGATTATCCGCCAACCATTTCTCCACTGCGGGCCTCCAGTACGCTTGTACGTCCTCCAGGACCATTTCTCCGCGTCTGATCTTGATGCCGTAAAATCTCCCCATTATGCGGTCCCCCCTTCCAGCTTTCCCGCCATCTCGCCGGTAAGCGTGGCAATGTCATTGATTGCCCCGTCCTGAACGTCCTGCCCTGTTTCCACCGCGTCCATACGCTCCGCGAGCCGCTCCAAGTCCGTCTTGGGCCTCAAATGGTAGCTGGTCATTACGCTTCCGTCTGATGCTACCTTCGACGTCTCATTTTCCAGAACAAGATTCTCATAATTTCCACGCACCACTCCGTCTCCATTCTTGATTTTGACCACGGCCAGGTTCTCCGGCGTCAGTTTGGACCACGTGATCAGCATTGCCGCGCGATCTGCCGCTGCAACGCGGATATCTGAGAGCGATGCCCCTGTCTCCAGTTCAATCTCGGACAGGTCCGCAAGGATCATAGTGTCTTTCATATACATCATTCCTTTCTGCCCTACTCGAGGGCTTATGTGAGGCCGTTCTGGGCCTGGTTTTCGTGTTATTTTGCTTTCAATATAGTGATTTTGCCTTTGATGATGATATCGAGAGGATCAGCTTTGGCACTGTAAC
>ENA-UOJP01001676-UOJP01001676.1-human-gut-metagenome-genome-assembly--contig:-C102-NODE-1676-length-23984-cov-7.488403_pt1 | contig 23984 bp, 20 predicted proteins | sample MGYA00242353_ERZ723900 | MGnify/ENA metagenome assembly ERZ723900
GCGGATATAGGGCTATTACAGACAATGGAAAAACAGAAAAATCCATTTTGCCATGAATACTGACTTTGCGATAAGTTTATTGTTCTTTATTCCGGAAAAATGGGTATGGGTCATAATATAGAGGTTATATTAGAAGCTGCAAGGGTACTTCAAAATCAGAGGAAGATTTGTTTTGTGTTTATAGGAAATGGTCCCAAATATCCAATGGTGGAGCAGTTTATTAAGGAAAACCAAACGGAAAACATAAAGTTATTTCAATTGCAGCCAGATAATATATTTCCTTATTCAATGGCCTGTGGCGACATAGGGATTGTGACACAGGAAGCGAGCATGGCCCATTTGTTCATGCCGAGTAAAGTTTATAGCATGATGGCCTGTGGTGAAGCAATTGTTGGTATTTGTACCAATAAGGATGATCTGTATTCTTTGCTGGAAAACAATCCGATAGGTATTGCGGTTACAGATGAATCAGCAGATACTCTTGCCAGGGAGATTTTACATTTATATATGGACAAAGTAACTCTTGAACGTTATAAGAAATGTGCCAGAATAACGGCGGAAGAGAAATTTAGCAGTATAACAGTTACGAAACAGTATAAAGAATTATTTAAGAGGTACATGCTGCAGGGGGAGATTGGATGAATATTAAGTTTGCCTTAGACGTTACCTGGGTTCGTCATAAAATTGTTGGAGGCACAGAATCTTTTACCCATAACCTGCTTCAGGGTTTTATGGAGACAAAGGATACGTTTTCATTGTATATTATTGCTGCGTTGGATAATGAGCAGTATTTCAGAAAATATGAAGAGGATGAAAGAATACATCTGATTATTGCGCCTGTGAACTCAGGTTCTGTACCAAAAAGGATTATATGGCAGAATTTATGCCTAAGCCGCTTTCTAAAAAAGAACAGATTAGGGCTTTGTTTGGAACCCGTTTATGCGAAACCATTTTTTAATATTAGCAGAATAAAATTTGTTACAGTTATTCATGACTTGGAAGCACTGCATTTTCCAGAAAATCATTCCTGGATGACTAATATTTGGCTTCGTTTAAGCTGGTTTAACACAGTAAGGACATCGGAGCAGATTGTCTGTATTTCAAATTTTGTCCGTAGGGATATTTTAGATACATATAAAATATCCGGAGATAACCTGACAACCATTTATGATCCAATTACGATTGATGTATCTGATAAATGTGATTTTGCCAGAATGAAAATGCAATATGGAATTAATCCGGGGGATTATTATTATACGGTTTCCAAATTAAACCCACATAAGAATCTTGTAACCCTTGTTAAGGTATTTGGGGAAATTAAGAAACAGAATATCCAGGATATTCCCTGTAAGCTGGTGATTAGCGGTGTGAATGGCGGTATGGAGGAGGAATTGCGCCAAGTGGCAAAATCCTATTCACTTACAGATGAACTCATTTTAACCGGTTTTGTGGAAAATAACGTCCGTAATTGTCTGTATAGCAATTGTAAGGCTTTCTTGTTCCCAAGCGTTTTTGAAGGTTTTGGAATGCCCTTAGTAGAAGCAATCAGTTCAGGTGTGCCTGTAATTACAACGAACATGGTGTGTATTCCGGAAATCACTCAAAATGCGGCAAGCTATGTGGAGGATCCTTATTCGGTAGACGAATGGATAGGAAAAATAAAAAGTGCCTATATATCAGAAGTAAAGTTTGATGAAGGTATCTATAAGCCGGATTACATAGCGCATCAATATCTGGTCGTTTTAGAAAAATGTAAAACGAAAAGGCGGGGAAGAAGATGATTTCAATAAGCGGTATCGATTGTTGTGGTAAATCAACGCAAATTGAACTTTTATGTGAAGAACTAAAAAGCAAAGGGCGAAAATGCGAGGTTGTATGGAGCCGTGGGGGATATACCCCGGGAATCCAGGTAGTAAAAGGAATTTTCAGGAAAGAAAAAAATGTAAGTAAAGAGGAGCGTATTAAGTATTCCGAGGAGGTAAATGGTAATCCGATAAAGAGGAAGCTTCTTTTTATTGCTTCATTAATGGATTTATGGTTGTATTATTCCCTGGTTTTGAGATTAAAAGAGATTTTTGGAAAAACAGTAATCTGTGATCGTTATATTTGGGATACATATATTGATTTTAAGTTGAAATACCCAGAATATGATTTTGAGCATGGCTTTTGGTGGAGATTAACATTGAAAACCATGGTGAAACCGAATCCGTCAATTGTCATGTTTATACCAGCAGAGGAATCTATGCGCAGAAGTGGTTTAAAGGACGAGCCATTTCCTGAGCCTATTGATGTGAGGCAGAAACGGATTGAAATGTACTATTCTTTGGCCGGGAAAAATGTGTGGCAGTGGAGTATTGAGGCAACAAATACGATTGATAAAGTCTTCGATGACATCAGAAAGGCTTGTATATGAAAATCAGTCAGATGCTTTTAAGAGAAGATTTCTATAGGATAAACGAGGAAACGCTGGACAGGTATTACGCTGAAGAAACACAGAATACAAGGTTATATATATATCCCCAGTTAAATGCAATTGTTACTGCTAAGCCAAGCAGGAAGGTGTTGGAATATCTTTTGTGTGAGTATAGCGTCCGGAATAATGCTTTGAAAAGAATTCTTACGGGTGCATATGTGGGACTGTGTTTAAGCAGCTACGGATGTATGAGCTCAAAGAAGATAACAGTAAATGCTGCGATTGACGATAATACATTAATATATCCGTGTAATAGAAAATACAGGATTTTCAACTTTTCAAAAAATACAGTAGAGGTTATACCCAAATATGGATTTCCACAAGACGATTTACAAAGAGAAATCTTTTTTCGGACCCAAAATGGATTACCAGATTTTGTCCCGAAACTGATTTCATTTACCCCTAACCGGTATATGGAAAAAATTATAGATGGGAGGCCCCTTGCCCGTATCTCTGATGATTATGATATATATGTTAATCGGGCCTATAATATGTTTTATGAGTATGTAAAGGATAAAAGGCGTATAGTCAGCGGTTCAAAATATGCAGAAGAGTTATATGCTTTGGTATGTAAACAGATAAGTGTTAAGGTGAGAAGACAAGAAACAGTGAGATGTATTGCAGGAAAGTTGGCATCAGTGGTAAAGAGGGCAGACGAAATTATTCTGCTTTTTTCCCACGGGGATTTACAGGCAGGAAATATTTGGGTTGAGAATAAGACAGAAAAAATTTTCATTATAGACTGGGAATCCTGGGGAGAACGAAGTATCTGGTATGATAAAGCTGTTCTGATGGAAGGACTTAGGCCAGATGGAATTGGGAGTTATTGTAAGATTGAAAAACCAAAAGAGAAAGAAGCCTGTGTTCTTTTGGAAGACCTGATATTCCAGCTTCGTGAACTGGAAACTTTGCCAGGTGATTTTGGATCTGACAAATTTGATGAATACCTGGCCTGTTTAGAAATGCATATGAGAGGTAAGAAGTATGGATTGTCTTGTGAATAGAATTATGTGTCAGTCGCTTAATCAGGTACAACCAGAGGGTGGAGTAGTTAATGAAATCCGGGAAAGGTATGTAGAGATAAGAAATCAGTTAATTGATAACGCAAAGAAAAATAAAATGATGCCTTTTATTGCAAAAATGTTATTGGATGCGGGAATTGATTCAACCTATTGGAATGATGTACTAAAAGAATACCGGTTAAGAAATAGTAATGCAAAAGCGGAACTTATAGCAATACTGGAATGTCTGGGTCAAAATGGGATTTGTGCATATCCCATTGAAAATTTTGCTTCATTAATATTGACTGGGGCAGACTTAGCTATGTTTGCTTCTGGTGATATTGATATTTACGTACAAAGCAGGGAATATGAACGGGTCAACATAATAATGCAGGGACTGGGGTATTTTGCTGAAAGCAGATCGGAAATTTGTGGGGATTTTTATAGGAAGCCTGGCGTTGAAATCGGTTTCAATATGATGTGGACATGGCAGGCGAGGGAGAACTGTCCTATGGAAACGAAGTTAGAACAAAATAATCTGGGAGTAAACGCAGAAATTGCTGATTGGGTTATTGATGGTATTGAGGTTGGGCTTGGTATTATGGGGGGATGGGGGGGGGGGGTATCGGCGCAGATGAGTTAATGTATATGTGTCTTGTACATTCCTCAGTACACTATTATGCTGCGAAGCCAGGATTACGTCTGTATTATGATATATGTCTTTTAGGCAAACAAAATATAAATTGGAATCAAGTATACCGCTACGCAGAAGCAGATGGTTATTTGAACAGGGTGGCCGCCAGTGCATATTTTGCGTGTGAACGGGTACATGCGGTTGTTCCAGAAGAATTCTATTCATCCATAATTGGAACGGATCGGCGTGCAAAACGGCTTGTTGATTTTATTAATAAAAAGTGGGAAGCAAATACTTTATATGCAGACTTTACAATAATTCACAAAATTTTTATAGAGTCATTTTCTAATGATGAATGCGTTGTAAAAACAATTTACAAAATGCTGTTTCCAAATCGTTTGTGGATAAACAGGAAGTATCATGGAGACAGTTATCTAAAGAATTGGCTGATGCATGTGGCATGTTTATTACGTGGTACAGCATAGGCCATGAAGCAGAAAGGATATAAAACTAAGTGGAAAAGCTGTTCAATTTTTTGGACGATGATATTTATCGGCTCATGCTCGACATGTCAAGAGAAAAACACTCTGAAGAGGAAAATCAGGATATAAAAGAACGATATAGAAAAGTGAATCAAAAGAAGCTGTTTGTGGTTTGCCGCGAACATGAGCTGCATGGTGTGGCTGGTGCATATGCAAAATCTATGGGGTTGCCTATTCCTGATGAGTGGGAAAAAGCTTTTCTTCTAGAAAAAAGGCGGCTGGATTTTTTGAAAAAGACAGCAATCCAGGTTTGTCAGCTTATGTCGGATCACGGAATACCAATGGTTATCCTAAAAAATGGCGGGATTATGATGGATATGATTCCAGAAACAATTAAGTGCCCAATGGAGGATATTGATTCATTAATAAAAAAAACTGATTTTTATCAAGCGCATAAGCTATTAATAGAAAATGGTTTTACCTTTAAATTTAGAAGTGAGTATGAAGCAGAGAAATTGGAAGAAGCGTACAGGGATGGTTCTACGGAGTATTTCATTACAATGCCTACTGGTGAAAAGATATGGTTTGAATTAGCATGGAGAGCGGTTGCAGGCCGTTGGATCCGTCCTGACTTAGAGCCGGATACGGATGGTTTTATTGGACGCTCCCACACAGTAGGCGATACACAGGTGCGTGTTCTTTCTCCAGAGGATAATCTGCTGCAGGTATGCATTCATACGGCAAAACATTCCTATGTCCGTGCGCCGGGCATGCGGCTGCATATGGATGTGGACCGTATTGTTGCACATACAGATATTGATTGGGAGTTATTTTTGAAAAAGGTTATGGAGGCGCATGTATGCACATCTACATACCTCTCTTTGTATATACCGTCAGTTATTCTGCATACGCAGATACCACAATGGGTGTTAGATGAATTGAGGCCTAAAAATATGAAAAAGCTGATGAAACTTCTTTCTGAAGCAGAACTTCCACATCCACATGGTAAAAAGTTTTCTAAAATGAAGTTTTTACTTTTTCAGACCGCGTTATATGATAACAAGAGTGATATGATGCAAGTGATATTCCCAGGCAGGCAGTGGATGGAAGAGAGATACAACTGTGACTCTGTTATTCAATTAATGACTTGCACTGTTATTAGGGTGTTAGATTTGATTGGTATAAGGAAAAAGAAGAGATGAGTTTAGTTGGATATAGAGGTTAAACAATAAATGAAAAAGTATAGGAAGATAGCTGTCGATTTATTAGTAAACATAATTTCATATGGCCTTCCAATTGTGTTATTGCAATTCCTGTTGTTACCAATATTAGCGAGAGATATGTCAGAGGATAATTATGGACTTCTTCTTTCTTTGACGAGTGTCGTAAGTATCTTTGCAGAAATGACATGTGGAAATCTGGCAAACGTCAGAATTTTACTTAACGATGAGTATTTAAGAAAAGATGCCATCGGAAATTTCAAATCACTATTATACATAATGGTATTTCTTTCTTCGTTTGTTGTCGGATTAGTAAGTATTCTGCTATATTCCGCCTCAATACAGGAAACCATACTGTTGTTAATATATTATATTCTGTTATCTTTTCGTTCTTATTATATTGCGGGATTTCGAATTGAGAATAATTATAATAAATTGATGATTAATAATATGATTATGTGTGTTGGGTATCTGATTGGGATAGCTTTGTTTCAAGTTTGGGCTGTGTGGCAGATTGCATATATTATTCCAGCTGGTTTGGCTTGTTTACATGCATGTAAAAAGACAAGTTTATTAAAAGAACAAAAAAAGGTAACTGCAGAGTTTATGCCTTTGACTAATAAGACAGGCTCATTTATGATTTCATATGTATTGGGAAGTGGGATGACATATTTTGATCGAATTTATTTGTATCCGATTTTAGGAGGGGCAGCTGTATCTACCTATCATGTATCCACTTTAATGGGAAAGTTCTTAAGTATGTTAATTGCACCAATGAATATGGTTATCCTATCATATGCAGCTAAAATTAAAGTATTCACACAAAAAATGAAATTAGGGATTATCATTGCTGATTTGATTTTTTGCGGTGGTTTTGCTTTTGTTGCCATATTTTTATCACCTATTGTCATCCAGGTATTATATCCTCAATATTTTTCTTTAGCAAAAGAATTTATTCCAATTGTAACTATTGCTACATGTATATTTAGTGCGGCTACAGTTCTTAGAGTGATATCAATGAGATTAGTGAGTCATAATATGATTTTTGCAATAGAGTCTGTATATGCAATTTTATATGTATCTATGAGTGTCTTCTTTTTGAATTTAAATGGGTTGATGGGATTTTGTTATGCTACCTTAGTTGCGGCAATAGTAAGATTTTCCTTATTTGGGGGTTCGCTTTTATTGTATGGAAAGGGTAATTAAAGAATGAGATTGATATACGGTGTATTGACCGGCGTGATATTAGCAATGGTTTTCTGGCATAATTATAAAGAGAGCAAAGACTTTTTTCACCCTTTATGTTTTTTTGCAATTTTGCAGTTCCTCAGATATGTACCTACTATGATTAGCGGTGATGTAGATACTGCGGTTGTAATTACAGAAGATGGTGTTTTTTTGTTTATGATTATGGAAATTATCTCTGTTGCTTGTGTTTGTCTGGGATTCCGGTTAAAGATAAAAATTGGTCCGGATAAAAAAGCTTCGGATGTGATTGGTTTATATAATAGCCATTTGCTTTTATTTGGAATTGTTTTTTTCTCAATAGGTGTTCTGACTAGGCTGATTTTTATAGTCCAAAAAGGGGGAATACAATATATATTAAGTAATATCGTACATAAAGTGGATTTGGTTACCGGAAGTGGCTATCTTCTTACGTTTGGAAATTTTATGACATATGGAATCTGCTTTATATTAAGTTACTTAGCACAAAGGAAGCAGAGCCGTCATCCTCTTCTCATAATTGCCCCTTTTTTAGCAATTGATATTTTTTTATTTGCCTTTATGTCAGATAGAACAGCAGTTATGCGTTCATTAATGATGATTTTTATGGTTTATCATTATCAGTGTAAAAGATTCACATTGAGGAGTCTGTTGAAACCACAATTTATGGTCGGTATTGCATGTGTGGTTTTGTTTATTGTTGCAATGCCATTATTACGGACCAAGGAAGGATTTGATGCATATGGAAGTTTATCTGCATTGTTATCAGATGCTGTGTTGGAAGTAGGGAATCTTTTTTACTGGTTTAGTTATGCAGGAAGGGATATATTTATCTACCAAAATTATAACTGGAATAATTATTGGTTTGGTACTAATATAATCAACTTTTTGTGCGCAATAATACCGGCATCGATATGGTCTGGTAAGCCACCGGTGGATGAGGGTTATTACTTATCTAATGCAATTGCAGGTTATGAGATTTCACCGCCGTCTAATAATTATATTTATAAATCTTCATATCCTTTTTCTAATCAAGGAATCATGTATACAAATTTTGGACTGGTTGGTCTTATCGTTGGAAGCATTTTACTTGGGATAGTATACAGATATGCTTTTGATAATTTGAAATCTTCCCGCTATAATGTTGTACTGATTATTATCATGCAGGTTATTTTATATAACTTTTCTTTTACATCGCATGATATGGTGAACGTGTTATCCTTATGCGGCTATTTACTAATTCCTCTCTTTATATTTGGCGGATATAGATTTAGAAACCATGTAGTACGAACTAAATGTGAAAATGAATCATGATTTTATTATGAACCTGCGGATTTAATTATCCGTAGGCTTTTTGTTTTGTGAAAAAACCAATATTATGCTAATTGCAGTTTTTAGCGTTATTTGAATGATGAAATAAATGGAGGAAAACATTATGAAAAAAGCACTTATTACAGGAATAACAGGCCAGGATGGATCCTATCTGGCGGAGTTTCTTTTAGAAAAGGGATATGACGTACATGGTATGATACGCCGTTCCAGTGTGGATTTTAGGGAACGGATTACTCATTTGGAAGGGAAAGGGAATTTCCATCTCCATTATGGGGATTTGAGTGATTCCATGAGTCTTATTGGTATCATAAACAAGGTAAGGCCAGACGAATTGTATAATCTGGCGGCACAAAGCCATGTACAGGTTTCATTTGATGTTCCTGAATATTCCGGGGAGGTAGATGCAATTGGCGTTACCCGTATTCTTGAAGCGGTACGACAGTGTGGATTAGCAGATACCTGCAGGATTTATCAGGCATCCACTTCTGAGCTTTATGGAAAGGTCGAGGAGGTTCCCCAAAACGAGAAAACTCCGTTTCATCCATATTCTCCTTATGCAGTGGCTAAGCAGTATGGTTTTTGGATTACAAAAGAATATAGGGAAGCATATAACATGTTTTGCTGTTCAGGCATTCTGTTTAATCATGAGAGTGAGAGACGTGGGGAAACATTTGTCACAAGGAAAATTACGCTTGCTGCTGCAAGAATCAAGCAGGGAAAGCAGGATAAGCTGTACCTTGGCAATTTATCGAGTCTAAGGGACTGGGGCTATGCCAAGGACTATGTAGAGTGTATGTGGCTGATTCTTCAGAATAATAGACCTGAAGATTTTGTTATAGCTACCGGAACCCAGCATTCCGTACGGGAATTCTGTCAGCTGGCATTCCATTATGTTGGTATAGAACTTCGATGGGAAGGTGAGGGGCTTGATGAGAAGGGAATTGATCAGGAAAGCGGAAAGATCCTTATTGAAGTAAGCCCGGATTTTTACAGACCAACAGACGTAGTGAATCTATGGGGGGACCCGACAAAAGCAAGGACAGAGTTAGGTTGGAATCCCACAAAGACAAGCTTTGAGCAGCTTGTAAAGCTTATGGTTGACCATGATATGGAAAAAGTGGCTGTGGAGAGGGCGGAGGAACATATCTGTTGCAATTTGGCCGAGTATCTGGAAAAGGGTGTTGTTAAGTAGGGGGAAAAACATACTATGATGGAAAAACATGAAAAAATATATGTGGCTGGACATAGGGGGATGGTTGGTTCAGCAATTGTAAGGGAACTTCGGCGACAGGGGTATACAAATATTATTACGCGGACTCATCAGGAACTTAATCTGTGCCGGCAGGAAGCCGTAGAGAATTTTTTTGCAGAGGAAAAGCCTGAATATGTTTTCCTTGCAGCGGCAAGAGTTGGGGGAATTGTTGCAAATGAAAGCTCTCTTGCGGATTTTATGTACGACAATATGATTCTTGAAATGAATGTGATTCATTCTGCATGGAAGAATGGCTGCAGGAAGTTGGAGTTTCTTGGATCGTCCTGCATCTATCCCAGAATGGCTCCGCAGCCTATGAAGGAGAGCTGCCTGTTGACTTCTGAATTGGAAAAGACAAATGAGGCATATGCTCTTGCAAAGATTTCAGGACTTAAATATTGTGAATTTCTGAACAGACAGTATGGCACGGATTACATAAGTGTGATGCCGACAAATTTATACGGTCCGAATGATAACTATCATCCTACCCATAGCCATGTACTCCCTGCACTGATTCGCCGTTTCCATGAGGCAAAAACAGAGGGGAGGGAATTTGTTACCTGCTGGGGGGATGGGAGTCCATTGCGGGAATTCCTGTATGTGGATGACTTAGCAGACCTTTGTGTATTCCTTATGAATAATTATAGCGGAAATGAGACGGTTAACGCGGGCACTGGTAAAGAACTGACCATTAAGGAATTAACTGAATTAGTAGCAAAGGTGGTGGGATACACCGGAAAAATCTGCTGGGATACTTCACGGCCTAACGGGACCCCGAGAAAACTTTTGGATGTTAGTAAGGCGGAAGCGCTTGGCTGGAGATATAAGACCGGGCTTGAGGATGGTATACGCCTGGCTTATAAAGACTTCTTAAATAATCCAATAAGGGCTGAACGATAAAATAGATGCTGCAAAGCTAACCGTATACCGGTATTGTTTATTTAGGAACAGAAAGGGAGATTGGATGAATATTATCTTGTTGTCCGGTGGTTCAGGAAAGAGACTATGGCCACTGTCTAACGATGTGCGTTCAAAACAGTTTATTAAGATATTTAGGGATGAAGATGAAGGATACGAGTCTATGGTACAGCGTATCTACCGCCAGATAAAAAGAATGGATGCCAATGCTACAGTGACAATTGCAACATCCAGGTCACAGGTGTCTGCAATACATAATCAGTTGGGAAGCAGTGTGGGAATCAGTGTAGAGCCCTGCCGCCGTGATACCTTCCCGGCTATTGCACTGGCAACCTCATATTTACATGATATACAAGGGGTAAGTGAAGAGGATACAGTGGTTGTCTGTCCAGTAGACCCTTATGTGGATGATTCTTATTTTGAAGCACTGAAACAATTGGCAGATCAGGCGCAAAAGGGGGAAGCCAATCTCGTCCTGATGGGCATTGAACCGACTTACCCCAGTGAAAAATATGGTTATATCATCCCAATGGATGGAGACCAGACCAGTACGGTATCCATGTTTAAGGAGAAACCGGATGTAGAGACAGCAAAAGCATATATAGCACAGGGGGCATTGTGGAATGGCGGTGTTTTTGCATATAAGTTGGGTTATGTATTAAAAAAGACCCATGAACGGATTGACTTCACAGACTATGATGATTTGTTTGCCAAATATGACACGCTGGACAAAATCAGCTTTGACTATGCTGTAGTAGAGAAAGAAAATAAAATCCAGGTACAGCGTTTTGCCGGACAGTGGAAGGATCTTGGTACCTGGAATACGCTTACTGAGGCAATGGCGGATTCGGTTGTGGGTAATGCAATGCTAAATGATATCTGTGAGAATGTCCATGTTGTTAATGAACTGGATGTTCCTGTCGTCTGCATGGGACTTAAAGACATAGTGGTATCTGCCTCTCCAGAGGGCATCCTGGTGTCTGACAAGGAACAGTCCAGTTATATCAAGCCTTTTGTAGACCAAATCAGCCAACAGATTATGTTTGCGGAGAAATCCTGGGGGAACTACAGGGTCCTTGATGTGGAGAGGGGGAGTCTGACAATCAAGGTTACATTGAATCCGGGACATCGGATGAACTATCACAGCCATGCAAGACGGGATGAGGTATGGAATATTATCTCTGGAGAGGGGAGTGTGATTGTGGATGGAAAGGAATGGACGGTCAAGGCTGGGGATGTGGTCTCGATGCAGGCAGGCTGCCGTCACACAATCATTGCTAGAACAGAAGTAAAAGTGATTGAGGTTCAGCTGGGTATGGAGATTAGTGTACACGACAAGCAGAAATTTGAATTGGAAGAGTTGGCATGAAGTGAGGGAATGGTACATGGAAATAGAAAGAATCACGGAACAATACCAAAGGTGGTGTGAAAATGTCACATTAGATAAGGATTTGGTTCAGGAATTAAGGAATATGGCCCATACCCCAGCCCAAATAGAGGATGCTTTTTATTGTGACCTGGAATTTGGCACAGGGGGATTGCGGGGAGTGATTGGTGCAGGAACAAACCGGATGAATACATATACCGTTGCAAAAGCCTCACAGGGAATTGCTGACTATGTAAAGAAAAACTTTGCACCGGAGAAATGGAGGATTGCAATTTCGTATGACAGCCGCATTAAATCAGATGTTTTTTCAAAAAAAGCCGCAGAGGTTTTTTCAGCAAATGGAATTCACGTATCAATTTATAATGAATTGATGCCCACACCGTGTCTTTCCTATGCTGTGCGCAGGCTGGGATGTGCTGCAGGTGTTATGGTCACTGCCTCTCACAATCCGTCCAAATATAATGGCTATAAGGTATATGGCGCTGATGGATGCCAGATTACGACAAAAGCTGCAGAGGATATCTTTGCGGAAATCCAGAAGCTGGATATTTTTAATGACGTTAATGTAATAGATTTTATTAGAGGCATGGATGCAGGGCTGATTTCTTGGATTGGTGAGGAAGTCTATATAGATTTTATTGAGGCAGTAAAAAAACAGTCAGTACTATTTGGGGATGAAGTGGATAAAAGTGTTTCAATTGTATATTCTCCTTTAAATGGCACTGGTTTGAAACCTGTCCTGCGTATCCTGAAAGAAAGTGGGTATTCCAATATTTGTGTAGTTAGCGAGCAGGAACAGCCAGATGGCCATTTCCCTACGTGTCCTTATCCGAATCCTGAAATCAGGGAGGCAATGTCATTGGGAATGGAATACGCTTCCCGATGTGGCGCTGAGCTGCTATTGGCAACTGACCCGGATTGTGACCGTGTTGGAATTGCTGTTAAGGATGCTGGTGGTGAAATGATTTTACTTTCTGGAAATGAGACTGGTATACTGCTTTTGGATTTTATCTGCAGCCAACGCTTAAAGCATCACGCCATGCCGGATAATCCTGTCATGGTGAAAACGATTGTTACCATTGATATGGCGGAACGCATTGCAAAAAAATACGGTGTAAGGACAATCAATGTCTTGACAGGTTTCAAATTTATTGGCGAACAGATTGGAAAATTAGAAAACAGGGGAAAAGAAAGTTCCTTTATTTTTGGATTTGAGGAGAGTTATGGCTATTTATCTGGGGAATATGTACGTGATAAGGATGCTGTGGGGGGAGCATTTTTAATTTGTGAGATGTTTGCTTATTATAAATCCCGGGGTGTCGGTCTTTTGGATAGACTAAATGCAATCTATTCAGAGTATGGCTACTGCTTGAATACACTTCATAGTTATGAGTTTGAGGGGAGTATCGGATTTGAAAGGATGCGGAGTATTATGGCAGGGTTCCGCAGCGGCATCACTCATATTGGGTTCAGTAAAGTCGAGGAAGAATGTGACTACTTGAAAGGGCTTGATGACCTGCCGGCATCGGATGTACTGAAGTTTCTGTTGGATGGAAATTGTTCAGTTATAATACGGCCAAGCGGAACTGAACCAAAGCTAAAAGTGTATATTTCCGTAAACGCAGATAGCCGGGCGGAAGCTATGAGGATGGAAGCAGAAATTTCAGAGGCAATGTGCAGATGTATAGGAGATGATGGGAAATAGGCTGTATCGGCAGTTTAAGAGTAGGATACAGGAATGCATTTAAGTGTCTTAAAGGAAAAGAGGAAGAATTATTTGGATTTATATCAAATCATCATTAAACACAATAGGACATGGACAATTCATGAACTAATCTTTTTTTTGATTTCTTTCATTATAATCGTGATATACGTCTGTAACCTGTTATTGAAAAAACGTATTGTGCTATCACAGGCTGTAGCTGGCTTGCTTCTTTTTTTATTTCTGGGAGTCGTATTTGGTTCCACTGTATTTACCCGGATACCAGGCGAACGACAGTATAAGCTGGAGCTGTTCTGGTCGTGGAAAAGGGTTCTGAATGGAGACAGTGGACTGCTGAAAGAAAATTTATTAAATTGTATCCTACTGATACCTATGGGGTTGCTGCTACCGATTATGTTAAATCACAAGGTAAGATGGTGGAAAGCGCTGTTAATTGGAATTGCCACATCTGCAGTGATTGAAACATGTCAGTTAGTATTTTGCAGAGGTTTATTTGAATGGGATGATATGATTCACAATGGAGTAGGCTGTATGATTGGATGTATGGTAATGGGAATAATGAGAAGGCACATCCATTAAATGAAACAAAGGAGAAAATAACATGTCAAAATACTTCGGCACCGACGGCTTCCGCGGCGAAGCCAACAAGACATTAACAGTAAAGCACGCGTATAAAATCGGCCGGTTCCTAGGCTGGTACTACAGCAGAAATAAAAAAGACGGGAAATGCCGGGTTGTCATTGGAAAAGACACCCGGCGTTCTTCATACATGTTTGAATATTCCCTGGCCGCCGGGCTTACGGCATCCGGCGCAGACGCCTATCTTCTCCATGTGACCACCACCCCAAGCGTTTCTTATGTGGCCCGCACCGAAGGCTTTGACTGCGGCGTCATGATATCAGCCAGCCATAATCCCTACTATGACAATGGCATCAAACTAATCAATGCCCAGGGAGAAAAAATGGACGAGGATACCATTCTGAAGATAGAAGCCTACATCGATGGCATCTCAGGTGAAATCCCCCTTGCAGTCAGGGAACAGATTGGGTGTACCGTGGACCATGCAGCAGGCAGGAACCGTTATACGGGCTACCTTATTTCCCTGGCAACCCGTTCCTATAAAAATATGAGGGTAGGCCTGGACTGCGCCAATGGAAGCGCCTGGATGATTGCCAAAAGCGTATTTGACGCCCTTGGAGCCACCACCTATGTAATTAATAATAATCCGGATGGCCTGAATATCAATACAGATTGCGGATCCACCCACATGGACGGACTTATACGGTTTGTTAAGGAAAAGAAACTGGATGTGGGATTTGCATTTGATGGGGACGCCGACCGTTGCCTGTGTGTGGATGAAAAGGGTAATTTGGTAGACGGGGACCTTATCCTCTATATTTATGGCCGCTATATGAAGGAAAGAGGAAAGCTCCAGGGCAATAAGATTGTCACTACAATCATGTCCAACTTCGGCCTGTACAAAGCCCTGGAAGAGGCCGGAATCGAATATGAGAAAACAGCAGTGGGGGATAAGTACGTATACGAGAATATGGCTTCTAACGGCTACCGTATCGGCGGCGAACAATCCGGTCATATCATCTTCCGTAAATATGCAACCACGGGAGACGGAATCCTCACAGCCATTAAGATGATGGAGGTTATCCTGGAGAAAAAACAGCCTCTCAGTAAACTGGCAGAGCCGGTGCATATCTATCCGCAGGTCCTTAAAAACATCCGGGTAAAGGATAAGAAAGCAGCCAGGGAGGACAAGGATGTACAGGATGCAATTAATCAGGTGGAAGCGGCTCTGGGAAAGGATGGACGTGTCCTTGTGAGGGAAAGCGGGACAGAGCCTGTCATACGGGTGATGGTGGAGGCAGCGGACCCTGCCATATGCCGGGAATTTGTTGAGCGGATTATAGGGGTCATTACATCCAAGGGACTGGACGAGGATACGCCCAGGAACCTGGCAAAATCAGTGACCGTGGAGTAACGGGTAACAGAAGACTGGATACAAGAGAGGAGGGGAGACAGTCATGTCTGCAGACAGTCATATTTTCATACAGACTTTTAGCGGTTTTGACCTGTTTGTTGACAATCAGGTAGTCTATTTTTCCAGCAAAAAGTCGAAGGAACTATTGGCCCTCCTGGTCAGTAAAAGAGGAGGCAGCGTACCGCTTTCCGAGATAGCGTATATCTTATACAGCGATACACCGGAAAGAACGGCAAAAAGTAATATAAGGGTCATTGGGCACAGGCTGCGCCAGATTTTAAGGGAGCATGGATGTGAAGGACTGCTGATCCACAGGCCCGGGGTATACTCGGTCAACACAGGCCTGTTTACCTGTGATTACTATGAATTCATGAAAGAAAACAGGACGTACATTACTGCCTATACGGGAAAATACATGCCGGAATATCCATGGGCATCTGAGGCGGTCCCGTATTTAAACGTGGTCTATAATACACATATTAAGAAATATCCCCCGACAAATCCTCAGCCTGATTTATGCCATGATGTATCCGATAATCCAGTCCCGCCCTGCGTGGAGTAGTTTTCGTTAAGGAGTAATTACATTATGAAGAGAAAAAAAATCGTGCCTATCATCATCTGCACTGCCGCATTCATGACAATTCCATGCATATCCGCATTTGCCATGGACGGATGGCAGCAGGATGCTGCCCAGGAGTGGATTTATAAGGAAAATGACAGGAAACTGGTGAATCAGTGGATTCCATGGGTGGACGGAACCCTGCGTTATGTAGGGGGGAATGGACAGATTATTAAGAACAACTGGGTGAATTCAGGTGATGGGCGGTACCGCTTAAAAGAGGACGGTACAAGATATGAGAACCAATGGTTCAGCACCACCTCCAATCCCGCATTGCCTTCCTCAAAGCCGGTAACCAACTGGTATTACGCAGGGGCGGACGGAAAGATACTGAGAAATGGCTGGTATGAACTGGGAGGAAAATATTATTATTTTTATGAGTGGGGCAATTCCCCCAGAAAGATGTTCTTTAATCTGGAGGATAAGCGGTATTACGTGGATGAGGAAGGCGCCAGGAAGGAGCCTGGCTGGTTTTCCATTGACAATGTGAACAGCAAGGGACAGCCCTATACTAACTGGTATTATGTCACGGAGGACGGTTCCGTCTTAAGGGATGGGTGGCATGATCTGGAGGGGATGACCTGCTATTTTGATACGTATGGCACATCTTACCGCAGCAGATGGTTTAATCTGGGTGATGACCGCTATTATGTGGATGGGAATGGGTCCAGACAGAGCGGCTGGTTTTCCATTACAGGCACTGGCAGCAATGGACAGGAGTATACAAACTGGTATCACGCTGATTCCAATGGAGTGTTATGGCGCAATGGCTGGAGGGAGATAGATGGGAACTGGTATTATTTTGACGCTAACGGCCTGAATTACCGGAAACGCTGGTACACAGACGGGAATGGGGACAGGTATTACCTGGATGAAAAAGGAATCCTGCAGGATGACGGCTGGTTTAAGCTTGAATACACCAACAGCAGCACCGGCGTCATAACAGAAAACTGGTATTATGCATCTGAATCCGGTGCTGTATTCAAAGGCGGTTTTAGGGAGCTGGAGGGAAAACGATATTATTTTGACGCCAATGGCCTGAATTACCGGAAACGGTGGCTGACCGAGCAAAGCGGCAAGAAACGTTACATTGGGGATGAGGGGTATTTATATCAGGATCAATGGTTTGTCATCAGTGGTCTGGATTCCAGGAATTCAGATTACAATAACTGGTACTATGCTGGCAAAGACGGATATGTGCGTATGGACGGCTGGTATAAAATTGACGGACAGCATTATTGTTTTAATACATCAGGCGTTATGCGGACCGGCTGGCTCACAGAGACCGCGGATGATGACGATGACGAGTATTCCTATTATTACTGTGGGAAAGACGGCGCCAGGGTAACTGGCTGGCAGTGGCTGGAAATCCCGGAAGGCTGGATGGATAATTCGGATGTGGCGGATTATGTACAGGACCATGGCCAGTACGCTTATTTTTATTTTAGTAAATCTTCTGGAAATAAGAAGCGCTCTTCCAGCGGGAAAAAGGAAGTTAAGGTGGATGGGGTAACCTACTGCTTTGATGAAAAGGGAATCATGCATCAGGGCTGGGTAAAACTCACCTCAACAACGCCAGAGATAAAAGGCTACCGCTATTTCTACCAGCCGGAATCCGAACAGGATAAGACATTCATCCAGGGGGAACGGGCAGAAGGGACATGGCTGAAAATAGATGGTCCCGCGGACCTTAACAGTTCCGGGCAAAAGGAATGGTACTATTTCGACCAAGCAGGAAAACCGAAATGCGGTAATGAAAACAGCTATGCGGTTGAGAAAATCCGCGACAGCTATTATGTTTTTGACATGTATGGGGCTGCGCAGTACGGCCTCATAGAGGTGAACGGGGATTTCTATTATTGCGGAGGCCCGGACGGGAACAGGAAATGCATTACCGGCAAGACCATGCTGAATGACGGCATAGGAGCCGCCCGTTCCCAGTATTATTTTGACCTTAAGGGAAAAGGGATTACCGGCATCAAGGATGGGGCGTTTTACTATAAGGGAAGGCTCCAGAAAGCGGATTCATCAGCCAGATATGAGGTATTTGACATACCGGGAGAAGGAAAACGGCTGGTTAATTCCAGCGGGAAAATCATGAAGAATACTAAGGTAACAGACGGGAATGACCAGAAATGGGTTCTTGGCTCAGGCGGGAAGATTCTTACCTATGGTTCCGATGAAGTGGCTGAGATACTGGCGCCCGAGGCAACGGTTTCCTATTGACACGGGTGGAAAACGCACAGATGGAAGGATTGTTATAAGTCGTTGAATAAGCAGAAAGCATGTGCGCCGGTAAGGAAGCAACAAGAATAGGAGGATGTATGTAGGGAATATTATACCATAAAATCCAACAGGGCGCCGAGGCAATTTCCGTTGTAGGATTCTTGCCGTGGCTCATGAGGATTTCAGGAGACTTGTCATGGTTCCATGTAAATGTTGTAAAAGAGGTGGAATGATGGAAAAACAGATAAAGATAGCAGTGGTTGGCATGGGATATGTAGGACTGTCCAATGCAGTACTGCTTGCACGGAAAAATACGGTATGTGTGTTGGATGTACTGCCCGAAAAGGTGAAGCTGATAAACAGCGGACAATCCCCGGTTGCAGACCAGGAACTGGAATCCTGCCTGAGTGGAAAAAAACTGATGCTGTCCGCCACGACAGACGCCAGGACGGCATATCAGGACGCGGATTTTGTCATTATCGCAACCCCCACTGATTATGATATGGAGCAGAACTATTTTGATACGTCATCTGTGGAGGATACCATTGAAGCCGCGCTGCGGATTCAGCCCGATGCCTGTATTGTTATAAAATCCACACTCCCTTTGGGGTTTACAAAGAAAATCCGGTCCCTGCACCGGAACGGATCCATTCTGTTTTCCCCGGAATTCCTGATGGAGGGCCGGGCGCTTTATGACAACCTATATCCCTCAAGAATCATCCTGGGGCTGGATATGGGGGACCCTGCCCAGATGGAGAAGGCCCGCGCATTTGCAGGCCTGTTAAAAGACGCTTCCCTAAAGGCGGAGGTGCCGGTCCTTTACATGGATTCAACCGAGGCCGAGGCCGTTAAACTGTTCTCCAATACATATCTGGCCATGAGGGTGGCCTTTTTTAATGAGCTGGATACCTATGCGGAGGCGTATGGATTAGATACGGAAAGCATCATAAACGGGGTATGTCTGGATCCGAGAATCGGTAACCACTACAATAACCCTTCCTTTGGATATGGCGGATACTGCCTGCCAAAAGACACACAGCAGCTACTGGCCAACTATGGTGATATACCGAACAGCATCATGACAGCCATTGTCCGGGCCAATCAGACCAGAAAGGATTTCATTGTAGGGCAGATATTAAAAAAATCCCCTGAGGTCGCGGGGATTTACCGCCTGACCATGAAAGCGGATTCAGATAACTTCCGGCATTCCTCTATTCTTGGAATCATGAGAAGGCTGGAAAAGAGGGGCGTGAGGATGGTCATCTATGAACCGGCAGTCAAAGCCGATTCATTTTTAGGAATCAGGATTGTCCGTGACCTGGAGGAATTCAAACAGATATCGGATGTAATAGTGGCCAACCGGTATGATCGGCAGCTGGAGGATGTAAAGGAAAAAATATATACAAGAGATTTATTCCAATGTGATTAAGCATCCCGGCAGCATAAGGTAAGGCGTGGGATATTGCACAAGGCAGGGGGGGGGTGCAATGATTGGGCACAAACGGGTGGCTGAAGATATATAAAAGTTAATTAATTACATATATGGCAATAAGCGCCTGCTGCCGTGCGATATGTCCAGGAATGGAAGGAATTGTGGAATTCAGAGCAGGCCAGGCAGGTGCGGCGCATCACAAAAGAATGCGACAGGAACTGCTGGATGATTGGAAGCGCTTCGCCTGCCATGCACCGGTATATATGGATACCGGCCTGGTGGGTCATAAAACATAAATTCCTGCGGGGCGGAAGGTATTCCCTGGATGAGAATCCCTTCATCCGGTAAATGAATGATGGAAGGAGGGCAGTCATGGAGGATTACAGAAAAACCGTAATGGTGGTTGACAGCCGGCCCGAAGAGCGGGATGCGGTAAAGATGATGCTTTCTGGGGAATACAAGGTACTGGAAGCCGCAGGCGCAGGGGACGCCATGCTGCAGATATCATGCCAAAGGATGGCGGACGCCATCCTGCTGGGAAACCTTCGGCAGGACGGCAGGGAGGTGGGCTTCCTGGATAAAATCCGGAATTCAGGTTATGGCTCCATCCCGGTCCTGGTCATCCTGGAGGACTCAGAGGAGGACCCTGGCCTGGAAGCCCTGGACCATGGGGCATGGGATTATGTGACCAGACCTGTCCGGCCTAAGACACTGAGGAACCGGCTGGACCGTGCGGTCCATCACTGTAAGATATCGTCATATAACCCGCTGGTTTATATGAGTGAGAGGGACAGGCTGACGGGAATGTATAACCGTGAGAAGATGTTTGCGGAAACCAGGCGCATGATAGACCGGCATATGGATACCCTGTTTGTATTCCTGCGTTTTGACATTGACCGGTTCCGGCTTTATAACGCCGTATTCGGCGAACACAGGGGGGATAAGCTCCTTACCCTGATGGCGGAAATCATAGAGGGCATAGCCGGCTGCTTTGATATCTGTACCTATGGAAGAATCAACGCGGACACGTTCTGCATATGCGAGCCTTATGACAGCGAAAGGCTGCACATGCAGGTCCGGATGGTAAAGGAAGAGCTGGCTGGTTTTGAGAAGAATTATCTCCTGGAGCCCACGGTGGGCGCATATATCGTGGAAGAACCAGACCTTGCAGTGGAGGAAATGTACATAAAGGCTTTTATCGGAAGCAAAAAATGCAAGAACAAGTTTGCCTCCTATCTTGGATTCTATGATATGGATGAGGGAATCCGGGAAGTGGAGGAGGCGGCCATTACCAGCAGTATGCAGGCTGCCATGGATGAGGAACAGTTCGTGGTGTATTTCCAGCCTAAATTTGACATTGCCAATGACAGGGATATCGGGGCGGAAGCGCTGGTACGCTGGAAGCATCCCGATACAGGGCTGATGCCCCCGAAACATTTCATACCTATTTTTGAAAAGAACGGCTTCATCTCCAGGCTGGATTACTATGTGTGGGAGCATGTATGCCGGCTCATCCATAAATGGCTGGGGGACGGGATCTGTCTGGATCCCATTACGGTTAACATATCCAGGATCAGCCTTTATAACCCCAGGCTGGCAGACATACTGTCAGGCCTTATCGAACAGTATGACGTGCCCATCGGCCTGTTGAACCTGGAGATAACGGAAAGCGCGTACGTGTCAGACCCGGAATTGATCCAGGAAGCAATCAGGAAGCTGCACCAGGCTGGATTCATACTGCTGATGGATGATTTCGGCAGCGGGTACTCTTCCCTGAACATGTTAAAGGATATTGACGTGGATGTGCTGAAGATAGACATGCAGTTCCTGTCCGGCGGGGAATCCCCGGGCAAAGGCAAGATCATCCTGGAATCCGTGATCCAGATGGCCAATAACCTGGGGATGCCCGTCATCATGGAGGGGGTGGAAACTCAGGAGCAGACGCGCTTCCTTTACAAAATAGGGTGCAATTATGTCCAGGGGTATTACTATGCCAGGCCCATGCCGCAGGAAGAATATGAGAAAAAGTATATATACAGAAGAAAAGGAGCAACCTTATGAAACAGATTGAAGATAGCAAGCAGGATATTGATAAGTACCTTGAAGACATGGCCGTCTCAGGCTGGTTCAGCATCATGCTGATCTGTGTGCAGGGAAAGGGCCGGGACGGGGTTTACGGGCACCTCTGCAGTTATTATCTGGAAGACCCTGTACCATTTGACGGCACCGGTGACATGGTGCTGAAAATGGATGGAATCTGCGACTGGCTGGGTGCGCCCCAGCGCACGACGGAACCGCGTTTCCTGAATAAGGAGATGAAAAAAAGATATGAAAGCGCGGCTGCTGACCATCCCCAGGGGTTAAAGGACCGGATGCTGGACCGCGGCAGCCTGATGCCTTTCCCGGAGGCGCAAAAGGCAAAGGAAGTGCTGATTGCAATTGTAAAATACCGTCAGAATTCCACCCTCCAGGGCAGCATCAGGGGCAGGCTGACCAAGAGCGTGGATGTGAACTTCAGAAGCGCGCTGGAACTGATGCGCATGATGCAGATGATGGAAATCGCATAAAAGAGTGAATGCCTGGCAGGGACTGCAGGGCGCCGTAGGCCGGCAGGGCAGGCAGGAAGCTATAAGGGGAGGCGTGGAATGAAGAACGCAAGGACAAAACATCTGGATTTCATCATAGGGGATATGGTGGCGCTGGGGCTGGCCCAGTTCCTGATGGTGCTGATGAACCAGGACAAACTAAATCCGGTACTGTATATGTATTATGTCCAGCTGGGGCTGCTTCTGGCCATCATCTTTGCCACGGAGGTCATATGCCTGTTCTCCTTCCGTCTGATCGGGCTGTTTTCACGCCTTGTCCTGTTCGCCACATTCTTTGTGGGAATCCTGTTCATGTATGCGGAACGGCTGCTGACCAAAAACTATCTGCGCCGGAAATTCCGGAATATCAAATACGCCAGGACCATCATGGTAATTGAAACCGAACAGCAGGCCGGGATCCTGATCAGGCAGCTGTCCTCCAGGGTACTGACCATCTTCAAAATCCAGGGAGTGGCGGTTACGGACCGCGACATGAAGGGGCAGATGATTCAGGGAGTCCCGGTCAGCTGTTCCATGGACGGGTTATCCGAATACATAACAGGCCATATCATTGATGAGATACTTTTAAGCATTCCGGACGACCCCAGGCAGGAGGCTGAGCTGGCAAAGCAGTTTCTGTCCATCGGCATGGTGGTCCATATCTACATGGAGCAGTTTTTGCAGGATATCCCCAGGAAAACACTGGAGCGGGTCAGCAACATGAACGTGATTACCTGCTTTAACCGGGAGATACCCATGCGGCTCCTGTTCTGCAAACGGCTTCTGGATATCCTGGGCGGCGCGGTGGGGTGTGTGATGACCCTTGGGATCGGCCTTGTGATCGGACCCATGATTTTCATCCAATCCCCGGGCCCTATCCTTTTTTCCCAGACAAGGGTGGGGAAAAACGGGCGTACATTCCGGATATACAAATTCCGTTCCATGGTCATGGATGCGGATAAACAAAAGGAAATGCTGATGTCGCGCAATAAAATCCGGGGAAACATGTTTAAAATGGATGACGACCCTAGAATCATCCCAGGCATCGGTCATTTCATAAGAAGGACCAGTCTGGATGAATTCCCCCAGTTCTTTAACGTGCTCAGGGGGGATATGAGCCTGGTGGGGACAAGGCCGCCAACCGTGGATGAATATGAAGCATACAGTTTCTCCCATAAAAAACGGCTGGCCATGAAACCGGGAATAACCGGGCTGTGGCAGATAAGCGGGAGAAGCGATATAACGGATTTTGAGGAAGTGGTGGAACTGGACGGGCGGTATATTGATGAATGGGACCTGGAAATGGATGTGAAGATCATCTTGAGGACAATCCTTGTGATTCTGAAACGCAGGGGAAGCATATAAAAAATAGTAGGGAGAGGACGGGCCGCCTGGCATCATTCGTTGTGGATGTGCCGGGCGGTCCGTTTTTGTGTGCGCCTGGCGGCGCACGTTTCTAACCGGTGCAAGTCCGGAATCCGCC
>ENA-UOJP01001684-UOJP01001684.1-human-gut-metagenome-genome-assembly--contig:-C102-NODE-1684-length-23789-cov-178.506615_pt1 | contig 23789 bp, 21 predicted proteins | sample MGYA00242353_ERZ723900 | MGnify/ENA metagenome assembly ERZ723900
ATCATCGTCCCATGGACGGGCACGACCCTAAGTGCGCAAACCTTCGGGCACTACCCCTGCGGATCGGCCCGACCCTGAAACGGTCCTTGAATTCGTCGATGTAAGCGACCATCAACGCCGTGTCGGGTCGAGCCGCGCCGCGAAAAAAGCCGACGCCGTCGTCAATATCTCGTTCGCCCGCCTCAATCGCGCGACCTCGGCCCGCAAACTCCTCAACTCCGCCATCGCGTCTTCGGCCGACTGCTTGGTCTCCGCCGCGACCGTGGCGTCCGTCTTGCTGCGCCAACGGCGCAGCGTCTCCGGCGCGACCCCCAGATCCCTGGCGGCCTGTTCGATCGCCTTGGTCTCCGACGAATACGAGCCGCGCGACTCGGTCAACAGCCTGACGGCCTTCGCCTTGAACTCCGGCGTGTGTCTCGTTCCTTTTGCCATGGTTCCATCATCTCCCATCGAGTTAGGGGAAATGCGGAACAAAAATCAGTTCATATCAATGCAATGAATCTGCCTCACTTCGTTACGCATAATTTGAACGGCGTCTCTCCATTAATCGTCTTCCCTATACGCACAAAACGATAACCGTCAAATTTTTCTTTATCTAAATCGTTTGTTGAAAGCACATACGTCACATCAAGCCGTTCCAATTGCTCAGGCGTAGCATTTATTTTGTATGCATCGTTGGCAGTTAACTTAAAAAGATGTTTCGCAGGCTTATTCACAACATTCATCTCAATGAAAGCATACCTGTTATAGATACGCTTCCAACGTTCTCCCGGATCGATTCGTTTCATCTTCTGGAGGTCAGGCGTAACTGCCACAGCATTGAAAGTTTTCACACCGTTAGCCACTAATAGATTCGCCAAACGCGCGGAATCATTCCCTTCGGTAATCCAGACGCCAGGCTCCTCATCTTGCAATGCCCGCACTTGATTAACTACCGGTTGATCAGTGAGAGGACGAGTGGAGTACTGCACAGGATTGACTGACAAACCGGAAAAAGCAATCGCGAATATAGCAACAAAAGTAATGCATCCATTAACTTTTGCTTGTTGTGAAAAAAGAGCAGCAACAAACGAAATCACGACCAGTAGGCAAATTAAAGTTAATAAATTTCCAAGGTATGGCCGAAATACCAAACGCGCAGTCGCCACAGCGAATGCAACATAAACACACGCTACAACAATTTTGGAAGTTCTAGTGTGGTTTTCACACCACTTTGCCGCACCTCGAACCAGCAAAAGGATGTTGCACACACCGATAGCAACAGTTGTCCTACTACTAGTCACAGAAGACATGAATGTAAGCTTGGATAGCCACGTAGGGAAACCGATGATTGCAAATATCGAAAGAAAAATGACGATCGCGATAATATAACAATCAAGGAAATCAGCTTTCCTGCTTTTAATCATATTAGATATCGCAAAAATAACACCTAATGGACACAAATCAATAAAAGCCGCTACTTCAACATCATTCCCAGTAAGCATTGCACTCTCAAAAAAATCTTTGAATGGAAAGCAGAACGTAGCTAAAGAAGAGAACATCAACCATATTGAACGGCCTCCGCCCTTCGACATCCGAGAGCCTGGATAAGACGTATTCAACATCGCTTGAATCGTACTCGACGATTCCTTAAAAATTAAACCCATAAGAATCGCAAAAATCAGAAATAACGTGACCATCCCCACAACCTGGGCATGAGTAAAACGTATTTTGCCCCAATACCTGAGAATAATGGCAACAATAAGCCCCGCAAGAACAAACCCTAAAGGAATCTGCCATGCAGGATAAAGCGATAAAATAAACATACCTGCACACTGCAGAATCACCGCGCAGGACAGCAGTCTAATCCAGTTTTCTTGTCTACGAAGCATGCAATCAAAACAACAAATAGAGACAAATATAGAAATCAGCATTTCAGGTAAACTATTAACGGCAAACCACCACTGCGTAAGCGGCGCAAAAGTAATGAGAGCTGCGCCAAAAGCCGACAAAGCCCGAGTTTTCCCATTGCCTTCCTTGTCGCTAATGCACAAGAAGAACTGATAGGCGGATAAGAACAACACCACTAAACGAGACGCCCAATAAAACGACAGTCCCGCAGAATTCCCTAATAACAAATAACCCCAATGAAATGGGCGAAAAATCTCAGAGGGAAACCACACCGGTGCATCTTTGATTATAAACATATCGGCAGGCCTATCACCGATTAGAGCATTAAAATAACCATAATCGTTATACGACTGTGCAAAAGCTAACGGAGTCCCTACTACATATTCGTCCGTTCTAATAGGTCGCAAAACACCAAATACGAGATCTTGTGTACCGTCTCTGCCTAACCAAAAATTCCATGTGCCCAATGATGAACCACTAATGTTCAGTACTGTCGCGCCCAAGATAATGCCTATACCGATGCAGAATCGATTGCGGTGCAGCCAATTACCTACTTTTGCCAAACCGAATGCGAAAAAAGAGCAAATAAGCCCCCATATAGGTAACAAAATAACAAAACGCAAGAGTTTGATATGCAGTTCATTTTTAGATAAATGAAGGTCAAGAATTCTTTCCGAATAAAACGGATAGATTTTGACACATCCCCAACTAATGACGGCAGCGCTTAACAATACCAGTGTTAAACGAATCAGGTAAGAGAAATCTCTCATTTTTCGGATTTTCATAGTTTGGGCCTTCGTTCCCATAATCTCCTCCGCTAAAGCTTTCCAAATACAGCGTCTCTTTTTTAAAAACTTCTATCAGCTATACGCTATCCTCCATATAAAATATGGCACAACACTTGTTATTCATTTCTCATTAGGCTCAAGGGCCGCAGCCGTTTTTTACAAGTACATCAAATACAAAAACCTATTTCTTAGACCAACCTGTTCAAACTGGGCTCAACTATGAATGGTATCCACAAGGGTATAGTAATCATTATGACAGAGACACAGAATCCAACTATCGCGGTACTTCTTCCTTGCTACAACGAGGAAGTCACCATCGGCAAGGTGGTACGCGACTTCAAAGCGACGCTTCCCAACGCCGATATCTACGTATACGATAACAACTCCACTGACCGTACTGCTGAAATCGCAACAGCCGAAGGAGCAATCGTCAGAAAAGAGCCGCGTCAAGGCAAGGGAAATGTGATTCGCGCCATGTTTGAGGACATTGATGCCGATATATACGTCATGGCAGATGGCGATGACACCTATTCTGCAGATGCAGCGCCAGCCATGGTAGATAAGGTGCTCGAAGGCTACGATATGGTGATTGGCGATCGCTTGAGCTCCACCTATTTCCAAGAGAACAAACGTCCATTCCACAACTTCGGTAACCGTCTGGTACGTGGATCCATTAACGGCTTATTCCATGCGAACGTTACCGATATCATGACTGGTTACCGAGCATTCTCGTTCACATTCGCCAAGACTTACCCAGTACTTTCACGCGGTTTCGAAGTCGAAACTGAAATGACCATCCACTCGTTGAACAACAATCTGCGCCTGTTTGAAATGCCAATTCAATACCGAGATCGTCCTGCAGGATCAGTCAGCAAACTTAACACCATAGGTGACGGCATCAAGGTAATGAGTACTATCTTCCGCATGATTCGTGAGTACAAACCGCTACCGTTTTTTGGCGGTTTTGGCACAATCCTAGGCGTTATTGGCATCATATTATGCACCAGCGTGACCATGGACTTCTGGCATACTGGCATGGTAGCGCGTTTCCCCACACTCATCGGCGCAGTCATGCTCGTCATAGCAGGAATACTATTATTTGCGACGGGCATCATACTTGATGTCATGGCTAAAAACGACCGCAAGGCGTTTATCGTCGATATGAACAAATTCGCCATGCTGCACCGGAACAAATAGACAATTATTATTTATAGGTCAGATGGAACATACCTCTATCTGACCTGTTTTTCTTATCTATTTTTCATTCAAAAGTGTGTTAAAAACGAAAACTTTGATAATAACATATTCCACAATGCGTTAAACCATGCGCCACGGTGACGATCAAGCGTTAGTCGAAACAGGAAGCTCCGTAGCAAATCCAAAGCACCTGCTATCACACAAATCAACATTATTGAAATAAGCGCGTAAAAAATAGCATATTTTGCATCGTAGAAATCTGAAAGAACAACACATTTAGTCCATAACTGTTCACGGAAAAATGGTTGTTCTGTAAAAAGATATATGCCAAGAGCGCTAGTAGCTAGGTAGTTCACCACCCTGCTTTGCCATTTTATACTTCTAAACAACTCAAATAGTCCAAAACTAATCAACAGAATCGGAATGGACCATTCTTTTTCCCACGGTGAAACATATTCAATTAGTAAAGTTGCATCATGAATAATTAGCGAAAGAAAAACATTCGCCACTACGATTACGCTCATACCAACAGCCAAGATTATCCATGCTGCCCTCTTTGATATTCTTGGCAAATACCATCTGTAATAAGAAATAAGAACAAAAATATAAATAAAGCCAACAACATTAAGACCAATATCATTCCCAGCGCCGGGGACCAGACCGAGAACAGCCCACATGAATAACATGATTAGGCAACATTCTCCGTGCAATGCTTTACCCATATTTTTTAAATTCAATAGAACAAAAGGAAGCAAAAGCAAGAATATGGCATAGCTGGTCACATACCACCACTCATTCCTCGTAAGAGGGAAAAATAAATCAAGCCAAGCATGGCCCATTGCATATGAGGTTTCTCCATTGGGATCTAGAACAAGCCTAGCCACCAGCGCAGCAAGATTCCAGAACAACAATTCACGCCATAATAGCCATATCTTTCTAAAAGCTCCTTTAATTGTCGCCGGCTTATCAGCAAGAAACCAGACAGAAATAAGCAAGAATAAAGCAATGCCAATTTTCCCTGGAGCTAAATACAACAATTGGAAGAAAAGACGCTTAACACAAAACGTTTGATCAAAAACATTGATATCCGAATGAGCGACTTCATGATGAGCAACAATAAGTATCACTGCGATAATACGCAACAGCTCAAGACCCGATTTTCGACACTTTCCGTCTTCAGCCACACCGCACATCCTCAATATCGGCGATACCACGTCAGTTCATTTCTGGGCATCCGCATCATTAAACTACACCTAAACATTAGCACTATTGAAGAAGCCGCTACTGAAAAGGAAACAAACACAAGAATCTGTAGGTACGAACAAATCCGTTATGTCCTATCAAAGCAAGCAACTCATTCACTTAATTCAATCTTTACAAGCGGAAGATGATGTCGACTCAGATCTTTCATTTCACGCTCAAGCGAAAAATACCATAAAAACTATATCGTCCATTTCTGTGCATTCGTATTATTCGATTTATACAACTGAACATTGGCACCATTGGTAGAAGAGCCACCAGAAATATCCAATACCATGTTCTCTACAAGTGCAGATTGAAAAACATAAGATCCATCAGGATTCCTGACAGCAATCCATTTCTGAGCATATGTGTTATTCGAGGCATACTGCTGCACATTGGCACCGTTAGCTGTACTCGCGCCATAAACATCCAAAACTTTACCAGAATTCACGCTGGTCAATGTCACATAGCCATTAGCATCATGCGTCACTTTCCACTTCTGAGCGTTCGTTCCGTTCCCAGCCCAAAGTTGCACGTTGGCACAATCCGAACGAAAACCCCCATAAACATCCATCTTCATACTCGTCTTTAGCTTCGAGCCAAAAGAGTACGTGCCATTCGGTAAATCTTGCCTGTGCTTCGCCGCTTGTTCATTCAACCGATCACGCATGGTTCTAGACTTCTCAATAATCCACTGCTGAGCAGCCGCATCATTAGACGAATACAGTTGCAACGCAACGTCAGGAGAATAGTTCGCACCCGGTACGTCAATAGCCTTATTTGCATTTACAGAAATCAGTGAAATTTCACCATTCTCATAATGTCGAATAGCCCACTGTTGCGCAGCAGTCCCATTGTTACCATATTGCTGCAATATCGCACCGTTAACTGCAGAAGCCCCATAAACATCTAGAACCTTGCCAGAATGTACATTAACAATGCTATATGTCCCATTGCCGCCCCGCTGGAAACAGAATTTTTGAGCTTCCGTTCCATTAAATGAGTACAGTTGAATCCGAGCACCGTCTGCAGTAGAAGCCCCCGGCACATCAAAAACAAGACCGGACCTTCCAGCAGATTTGATGTTTACCGCCGTATTTACCGGCACACTAGCTTCACTAGAGGAAACAATAAACCGTTGAGCCGAAGTACCGTTAGGCGCGTACAAGCGAATCGCGGTAGCGTTGGCGATAATGCCTCCGCTCAGATCCAATACCCAATTGCCAAGAGCAGATTGCAAATAATATCCAGCCCCTGAATCACGAATAAACCACCGCTGTGCATTTGACCCATTCAATGCATATTGTTGCACCACAGCATTGTTACCTGCAGCAGCGCCTCTAACATCCAAAGCTTTGCCGGATTTCACATTAGCAATCACATAGCTACCATCCTGCTGCTTGGTAAACCTAAACTGTTGCATCTTAGATTCATTGCCAGAATATAGCTGGATAACCGTAGAATCAGACATACTGCCATTGGGGATATCAACACTGAAAGCTACTTTAGAACGAACATTGATGTAGTAATTTCCATTGGGAATACTTACTGCAGGCATCCTGCGCACATCAATTGCAGACGAATCCTGCGCATACGTTTTATTTCCAAAAGCATTCATATCCACGGAACCGCTGATGCCGTTGATACGGCCGGAACTGGTGTATTGCCAGCCGCGGTCGTTGGTGCCAAAGGCGTTGTATCCCATTTGAGCACCATACTGGGCCACCCAACGGGTCTTTGCGTAGATGTTCGAATTGTTCAACGGGCCTTGCAGGTAGCTCGTATACGAATACACACCGAGATTCTTGTATCCGGCGGACTGCAGTGCGCCATACCAGGCGTCGGCCATACCGCTATAAACATTCGGATTGGTCGGCGGGGTATGACCAGCCCACGTCCACTTCTCCAGGTCATAATACACAGGGTATTTCAGATCGTTCGGGCTCACGCCCATCTGGCGGAGTTTGGCAGCCACATCATTGCCTTCCGCACGTGCGCAGTTCGCATCGTATGCATACGAATACCAGTAGATGCCAAAAGGAATACCAAGACGTTTGCATTCGTTGATGTTACGTTGCGCTTTGGCATCGGCATAGTTGCCCCAGCCATAGCCCAAACGAATGATTGCGCCTTCCACGCCGTCGGCTTTCGCCTTGGCCCAATCGGCGTCACCCTGCCATGAGGAAACATCAATCACGCCCTTGGCCTGTTGAACGAACAGGTTGTTCCTATAATCGAAAAACGCCTTTGTCCCGTTGTAGGTTCCCCAGTGTGCTCCGTATTCGTTGCTCTCGAATTTAGTGAGCCGGACAGTCGAGCCACCCTTCAAGGACGACTGCTCCGCAGACTGTTTCACAGGTTGTTCCACAGCATCTTTCACATCCGAGGCACTCACCGGAATGAATGATTCGCCATCCGTTTTGGCCAGTGGATCAGGTTGCTGCGATTGCGTGCCGACCAGCTGAGCGTCCGTCACGGTTTCGCCGGTCTCAATGTTCTGTACATCACCTTCCGGCGTAACCGCAAGGTTCTCCGAAACCACAGTGGAATCGTCCGAAATGTTTTCGCTTACCGTTTCCGGCAGCGTCGCGTTCGGATTGTCCGGCATGCTGTTTGACGAATTCTGCACATCATCCACAGTTGCGGCAAAAGAACTTGGCGCATCCTCAATCGCAATATCCTGCATGGCGTAAGCCGGCACCACGGCAACGGAAACCGTCATTGCAACCACGGAAGCGGTGGTCGCAATCTTCATCAAGCTTTTCGGCGATATCATCGTCAGCCTCTCTCACAAAACGCATTTCACGCGTTGACGCAATTGCACACGCAAAACTTAAGTGTATTCTGAGATGTCCCCACTTAAAATAAAGCAGCTGGATTCCGGACCAAACTTCACATTTACCGAATATGCCACAACATGAAGTACTGGCATTCGGAAGTGGAACGGGTAACATACCTTATGTATTGTCATTTGGGAATAGAGGACCTTGTCGGACCACCTCCAATAGACAACATCAGAACGGTATCGCGGACTCCTGGAGGGAAGCATGGCACGGCACGAAAGGCAGCCAAATAAAGCTGACAGTCAAGCAAGTAACGTCCGCAAGCCCCGGACTTTCAGCAGTACCGCGACCGTCGGGACCAGCAAATCCAACAATTCCGTCAATGCCACCAATCGTGACGAAAAGCTTAGAACAAAAGCACCGGGGACTTCCTACCGAACGGCTCCCGAAGATCCATTCCAAATCGCCATATCGCAAGGCGTGCAAGATGGCGACACTTGGGTGCATAACCATGTCAAGAACTTGATTCGCCGTTCCATCATCGTAGCCGTTATCGTCGTTGCGGTATGCATTGTGGTCTTCGGCGTCATGGGCGTGAGAACATCGCAGAAAATGCGCGAACTGAATGCCATTAACGACTGCAGAGACGCGGTTGCCGCCATGAACGCTTCATATTCCAAGGATTTCCAGCTCAAGGGAAAGATTGTCGACGCATTTTCCAGCATGGATTCCTCATATGATCTGGAAAAGCTCAGCACCTTGTATCAGGAAGAAGTCAAATCGCCGAAGGCGCTTGACTGCAAAGCCGACCCGTCCGGGACCACCAGCAAAGCCAACACCGAACGAGCCGCATATGACAAACAGGCCAGAACCTTCGAGCGGGCGTTGACAAAGAACAAGGCAAATCAGAATTGAATACGAAACGATTGGCAAGAACGGCACTTGCCGTTATCGTAACCGTAGGAATAGTCGTTGCCATCATCGTCGGGTGCGGCCCCAAATGGGGCAACGGAACGGCAACCGGTAAAACCGGATCGCAATCCACCGCCACCGCCCATACTGCGGCCACTGTTGATGTGCAGCTGCCCTCATACTACATGGACAATATGGTGTTCCAGCGCGATCAGCCAATCGTAGTCAAAGGCAACGTCAGCTCCACGGAAAGCAACCCCATCGACGTTTCAAAACTGTCAGCGACACTTACGCAAGGCAAAACCTCCGAGAGCGTCAAGGCAAAGGCAGCGAAAAACGGCAGTTTCACCTGCACGCTGAGCGCGCAAAAGGCAAGTCTCAATCCGTATTCGCTGCAAGTGCAGTACGCCGGCAAAACCGTGCTGAAACTGGCCAAAGTGTATGTGGGAGACGTCTTCGTAGCCGCTGGCCAGTCGAATATGGAACTCAACTATGTGCAGTATTACGAAAACGCTACTTACAATTTTGGCAATGGACTAATCACGACAGGCGATTTGCCGAAACCGCTCGTAGATGACAACGTGAAATTTGTCATCGCAAATCATGATGTTGAAGACACTGATTTTCCACTGTCCGCTGTTAATCAGAGCGCCGATGCATGGCTGACTGCAGATTCCACGAATTCACTGCACCTCAGCTATCTGGCTCAGCAATTCGCCATGCAGTTGCGCGCCAAGCACCCCAATGTGCCGATTGGCATCATCCAGACCGCGTGGGGTGGCACGCCTATTCGCCGGCATGTACAAGGCGGCGATATTTATGCGAACCATATCGCGCCGTTGAAGGGATTCCATGTGGCGGGCGTGCTGTGGTATCAAGGTTGCGATGACGCCAATAATTACGGAACTGCTTTGCAATACGAGTCGCAGATGACCGCGCTCATCAACCAGTACCGTAACGTGTTCGGACGCAAGGACCTGCCGTTCCTATACGTGCAACTCGCGCGATGGACGAACTATCAGTACACACAGAACGTGCGAGAAGCGCAACGGACTACGCTCGGCAACACCAACCTGCACGATTCGTCGAATGTGGCGATGACGGTTTCCCTTGACACAGATAAGGGCACATCCGCGCTAATCCATCCGCTCGGCAAGGATATTCTCGGGGCGCGCATGGCCGCGCAATATCTCGCCATGGAAGACGGCACCACCGTACCCAACGGACCGCTTATCGAACGTGCCCGGCACACTGCGAACGGCGCAATCGCCTTGTCTTTCCGGAACGGCACCGCAAGCAGGCTGAAAGCCATGCAACCTAACTATTCGAAAACCGCGAGCGCAATCGCACCAAACTATAAGAGCGCTCCGAAAGCGACCCCGTTAAGCGGTATCAGCAATATCGCCGCTCCCACCACTACGGCATTGCAGGGGTTTGAGGTCGCCAATTATTCCGGTCAATGGCAGGCGGTCAATGCCACTATCAGGGGCAATCAGGTGTTGCTCACCGCAGCCGATGGTTCAATACTGAACGATCTCAACGCCATGAGCCAGGTACGTTACCTGTTCAGTGGCAATCCGAAGTGCGCGAGCATGCTGTACAACGACTTTAATCTGCCGGCTAGCCCATTCATCACTATTGTTGAGTGATCTTTGTTTGGGGGCCGCCGCTAGATAAACCAATACGGGCGGGATAAGTACGGGCGGTCTGAGCCGTTGCTGGGCCTGCTTGGTCATGTTTTGAGCAGGCTGTTCCGGCTTCTGGTTTGGATTCTGGTTTCCCGCTTAAACTATGAAGACTGCTGCAGCATCACAGAAACTAGACAAATGTCATTTTTCCACCGGTTTATTTAGGCACATTCCCCTCCTACTATGGCATACGGAACGAACGCGAGCGCACAATCACAGATCGAATGCAAACGTGCGCAGGAGAGGAACCACCATGAGGAATCGTATTGCAGCGGCCGCGGCGGCGGGAATACTGACCATCGTCATGATCGCACTGCCATCCGTGGCTTCGGCCAGTGAAGTCGCACCGTCTACGGACGGATTGGCCGGCAGCACCACCATCAGTGGGCAGATCGACCAGGATATGGCCGTGTGCACCGACAAAACGTGCGATGCCGTACAGCATGTGCGCAAAACCAACCAGCAGATCAAGTCGGACATCGATACCGCCAAGCAGCACGCCGAGCAGCTGCATCAGAACGCGCACGAGGACGCCGATGCGCTCCGCCAGTACAACGAGCAGGCTTGGCAGAACTATCAGCAGGACCGTGAGGATGTGAAGAATGCGATCGATGGCGCGGTTAAGCGCGGTCAGGAGCGCCACGACACTCTGCATCAGGATATGCAGGATACGCAGACCCATCTGAACCAGATGCATGCCGACATGAAAGAGACTCACGACGAACTCAAGACGAGGCATGATGCGTTCGCGGCGAGCAGCCACCAGTGGCATCAGTCGTTCATCGCGGCGCTGAAGGACGCGAACTCCAAGACGGGTCAGCAGGGCGGCTCATCCGTTGCTACCGGCACGCATGGCATCACGGCTGGAACGAATGCCGGTACGACCGTTACTGGAGTCAACGGCACCACTGGCACTGTGCGCACGGCTGCCGACACTGGCGCGAATGGTGCTGCAACTGGATCCGTCACAGCTTCCGGCGATCAAACCGCCGCGTCCACCGGCGCGCTGACCAAGTCAGAATATGGACAGCTTGCACAAACCGGCATCGGCATTTCCCTTGCCTGCGCAGCCATTCTGCTGCTTGCCGGCCTTGCCTACGCCATGAAGACGTTCGTGCAGTATAAGCGCGAAACTAGCGAAGACTGAGCCGGCTCGCTGCCGGACAGCGTTTGCTTCATCGACTCATGAAAAAACGGTCTCGAATATATCGGGACCGTTTTTTCATGCGCGTTTTTCGTATGTGCTTTTCATCTGCTATACGCATTGTTGCGATTCAATTGGAATGACGTAGTACAGCGACGTACAATGCAGCGCGAAGCGCGCGTACCGTGCGTGAACCGCGTGTATGTCCAGTATTCCCACTGATTTGTTACGTTGGCCGTTCTGATCAGTCCACTGGTCAATTCGCATAATGGGGAGCACTGCTGGCGATTCGCGGCGACGGCGTATCGCCATTCCCCGCCGTCCGTCCGGTACTACCCGCGCTCCCCACACCGCCGGCCTTTTCAGCATTGCCAATGTTGGTTCTACGCAACGACCCCGCGGCCAACGAGCGGATGGATCGCCTGCGCTGCGCCTGTTCCGTCTGCGAAGCGGACTGAATTGCGGGAAAAGCGCCCGTTACGGGACGAATACGACCGGTTGCGGTCGGAATAAAGCTTGGTGGCAAAACCTGCGTTGTGATGGCGCTTATGGATGCCATCTGCGGCTGCTGCGTATTATCAGGACCATCCGCAGCGTCTTTTTCTTTCACGGTTTGCGATTCTTCCGCACGATTCGCGTCATCATTCGCATCCTCGCCCGTTTGCAAGGCAGACCCAGCTTCGCTCTGCTTTTCTTGTTTTTCCTGCTTTTCCTGCGGAGCGGCCTGCACATCACTCTGCAATACAATTGGCGATGAATTCGAACGGCGTCGGGCAAGCGCCGCCAGAGAGTCACGAGTATCAGCATCGCGTTGGTCAGTCTGCTGGCTGCCGGCAGCCGTCTTGTCAACCATCGTCGTGCTTCTTTCTCTCAACGTCACGATTTCGAGCGTAACGTAGCGCAGCGCAAAAGTGCGCGTAAAACGACGATGTACGCAACTCCCCCACCGAATCGCAATCAAATATCGACATATGAGGGCAAACAATCCCATTATTGAGACCACAGACTGGCACCAATAAGCCGCAGCATGGCAATCAGAGACTTTCCTGGATGCCGGCCCGTACACGCGAGACTTGCGATACGGGACGATTCAAAAAACCGAGGCCAATGAAAGAAGCATTCGGAGGGAATCTGGAAGGAACCGGAAAACGGAGTGGAAAAGAAGGAACCCCAGAAACCGAATGATTCCAACGGTTTCCAGGGTTCCAATCCGGGCGGAGAATACGAGATTCGAATTACATAGTACCGGTTTTTCGACAGATCGGGAGAAACGGCGACACGCCGGGGAAAACAGTGTGATTCCAACGGTTCCGGGCGTTGTGCGAAAGCGGATGCTGCGTAGTTTTCCTGCCGGAACGTACCCAACGGAGGGTACTAGGAGGGAACCGCGATATGCTGTTGTCGACAACGGCGGGAGCCGGAGAACGGACGGCCGTCCGGAATTTCATGAAAGGTGGCGGGCGATGAGTGGAACGAGTGGATCGCGCAGGAGCTGGGGCAAGATCAGGGTGAAGAAGGTGCGTGGCGGCACCTCCTATTACGCGGAATATCCCGATCCCAGACCCGACAGGAAGGGCGATGACGGAAGGCGCAAGCGCATCCGTGCGCCCTTCGCGTTCAGCAGCAGGCAGGCCGCCGAGGGGTGGCTCGCCCAGCAGAGGAACCGCATCGACGGCGGCATCTGGGTCGACCCCCGCGATGAGTATGAGGATTCGGCTTCCGCGAGGAAGGCCGAGGAGCGGCGTTCGGAGTCCTTCCGCGACTATGCCGAACGCTGGTTCGGCGGCAAGATCGCCCGTGGGGAGATCCGTCCCTCCACGGTGCGCACGTACCGGCAGCGGTTGGACAGCGTGCTGTATCCCGCGTTCGGGGACAAGGCCATGCGTGACATCACCGTGGAGGACGTCGAGCGCTGGTACGAGGAGATGGGCAGGCCGCGCAAGGTGGACGGCAGGCCGTCGACCAAGGAGAGGCCGCGTTTGAGCACCCGTGGCAACGCCTACGGTCTGCTCAGGCAGATCATGCAGTCGGCCTGCACCGCGCCCAACGCGATACTGGACTTCAATCCCTGCCAGATCAAGGGCGGCTCCGCCCACAAGGGCAGGGAACGCGCGGTCATAGGGCCGGAGAAGGCGCGGGAGATCGCCGACAACATGCCGGGCAAATACCGGCTGGTGGTGCTTCTGGGATTCTGGCTGTCGCTGCGTATAGGCGAGATCCTCGCCCTGCGGCGCAGGGACATAGACCTTGACGGCAAGGTGGTCCGCATCACGCACGCCGTGACCTATTCCAAGGAATACGGTTTCGTCGACGGCGATCCCAAAACCGAGGCCGGCGTACGCTCGATACCCATTCCGGACGGTCTCGTGGCCGAGATCAGGAAGCACATCGACGAATACGCCGATCCCGGCGATGACGGCAAGCTGTTCCACACCGCCACCGGCAACTTCGTCCATCATTCGGAGGTCGAGAAGGCGTTCATCAAGGCGCGCAGGAAGGCCGGCTGCGAGGACGTGGTGCTGCATGGCCTGAGGCACAGCGGCAACACCTACTTCGCGCAGAACACCGATGCCACCATCGCCGACCTGCAAGCGCGCGGCGGCTGGTCCACCTCCTCGATGGCCGCCCACTACATGCACAGCTCCCAAGACCGGTTGAGGCAGCTGACCAAGGAAATGAGCGCTGCGAATACTGTCCATGAGACCGGAAGCGACAACAGCGCCGGAGCCGCAAGCGAGCTTGAATCACTGCGCAGCCAACTTGAGGAAGCCAATAAGAAAAACAACGAGCTGATGCAGCTCGTTACGGAAAGGTACGGAACCAAAAAATAGCAGACGGAAAAAGACAATCGGCCCCGTATGGCGTGATGCCGTACGGGGCTTTTTCATGTTTAAACGAGCATTCCCGGTTCTCAGATAGTGGGTCAGTTCCCAAACCCTGCTCTTCACAAAATTTGCACATTTGCTTCCCTTCAATAGTCGTCGCTGAAAGTGCCGAGAAACGTCGAAATTGATTGAAAACCAGTCCGAAGCGGGGGCTTTCGATTATCAGTTTTGCATGAACTGATCGGTAGGACACCGAGCGCACGACGTTCCACCGTGGAACGCGCGGTGGCTCGGATTGAGAGACCTGCCATGGGAAAATGGCTTACGACTTATGTCTGCCTTGCCGCCTACCTGGGACTGACCGCCGACGGAATCCGCCGAATCCTGAAGAACGAGGAGCTTCTCCTTCATCTTGTGCGCTGCAACGCGCAGGAAGCCGGTGCGGACTGGCGCAAGGAGTGCGCCGAATACCGGGCGCGGCTCCGGCATCCGGCGGGGCGCGGCTTCGTGGACGTTCGGATGTTCTTCCGCGCGTTCGCCCCCGATCTCGTGGATGATGCGGAGGAGTTGCGGCGGGCCGTGGCCGGGCAACCCACGTGGCTGAAGGCCGCCGATGCCGGACGCGAGTACCGGGTCGGTGCGAGAACACTCAGCAAGAAAACCGCTCTCGGCGGTTTCGAGCTGGGTGGCCTCAGCTTCATACGAATCCGGCGAACTTTACTGGTGCGGCGCGAGGAGATCGCCAGCCGCTGGCCGCGACGCGACCAGTTGATGCGGGCGGGACAGGGAATCTCGCGGAAATTCGAGAACCCAGATTCCGATGAGCCGCGAATGGGCGCGTATGCGGCGGCGATCGGTTTCAATTCCAAAACGGAAAGGGGTGCTGGCGCTTTGGCCGGTGCCGGTAGGTCTGCGGCCGCGCCGGCGACGAATCGGCCTCATCGGAATCACGATGGCGATTTTCCCCGAAATCCTTCACGGCGGTTCCTGCGCCGGGCTGACGCTGGCATCGACGCCGTCGTGAACGAGGGGCGGTGATCGGCGATGGTGGCAGTTTTCCCGAAACATCAAACCGAGGCCGCCGAGCCGAAGAAGGGCACGTACGTCGATGTGCCGCTATTCGGCAATCCTGAGCCTGATACGACGAAAGCGGCGGCATCCGCGGACGCGGAATACCCGACCCAGTGCCTGCATCCCCACCGCCGTTCCAATGGCATGAAGGTGCGCTGCGGTCATTGCAGCGGCTGCCGATTGCGCAGACAGCTTGACGTGTTGAGCATAGGCAAGGCGGGTCTGGAAAAATCCGGCACGTTTGTGTTCGTAACCCTGACGGCACCATCATTCAGTCGACCCGGTGTACCCGTGCATAGAGCGGGGAAGAGTTGCCCGTTATGCGGCAGGGAACATGGGGAAGGGTATCCCCTGAGCGGTGTACCCCAGAACTTCGACCGTGATGTGAACTTCGCCGCGATGGCGACATTCAACGTGCAATTGGGGAGTTTGCTGAACGCGACCATGACCAAGCTGAGGAAGAAGTACCCGCGCTCGGCGTACTTTTATACAATCGAATTGCAATCCCGGATGGCTGCGCACGTGCATTTGCTGCTGCGATTCCCCGACGAAAAGACCTACGTCAACACCGACAATCTTGCCAAGCTCATCGGCGGCACTCGTCTGAAGGGCTCGCTTGTGCAATGGGGCCCGGTCATCGATATCCAACAGGTCGGCGACGATATGAACAGGCAGATCGTCGACCTGCCAGCCAACAAGGTCGCCCCGCTTTGTGATGGCGAACGGCTGCTGCGCTACATGACCAAAAGCATCCGCGATGGCTTGGTGCAGGATGTCGCGGACATCGACGGTCTGACCGAAAGCGAACGAAAGAAGGTCGGACTTTACCGGATGTGGGTGCAGCGGACGGTTGACGGACTTCCGCTCTTCGACGAGGTCAATCCCTCGGAATGCTGCCCGGTTCATGGCGCAATCGCCGATGTGCGGTTTGTCGAACCCTTCGAGGTGTTCCGGCCTTCCGAAAAAGAACGGCAGCGTAAGAGGGAACGGCTGAGGCGAGCGGCTTGTCTGAGACTGATGATGGCCGACTCCTCATATGGCGGGAACGCCGATGGATCCGCCAAGCCGGAGCCGAGAACCGTTGCCCATCAAGGGAAAGCATGGGAACGTGGCGCGGTGGTGTGGAGCGAACGTTGTATATGCGAGCGAATCCGGCCGAAAGTCACCAGAAGACACAAATGGAATTACGGCCTCGGCGCACGATTGTGGGGCGGCTCACGTAACTGGTGCGAGCTGACCATGACCGGGCTCAAGAAGGAACGTCGGGACCGTTTCGCCGAAGCGGGCAATGATGCGACCCCAGACAGGGGGGCGCAGGATAACGAATCGGCCCCTGAGGCCGAGACCGTCCCCCGATCGACTGCGGGAAACGGGTCCGATGATATCGGCGCCGAGGAAGGAGGCCGGTGCATTCGGCTCGATTTAAATGCCGATAACGGCCCTGTCGAGATCACTCTGCGGATAAAGGTCGACGCTGGCGGTGTCGAAATCCGCTGCGAGTAAGTATTGCGGCACAGTGCGGGAACCGAACCATCCGCACTGTGCCTCCTCTTCTTGTGGCCAAGAGGGCAGTTGAAGAAAACTTCGTTTTCCTGAATCACTGGAATTACAGGTTCTTATAAATATAGGAAGACCGGTTGAAATGAAAGTGGGTGTAGTGAAGAGGCGGGTTGAGATTCCCTATATATTGAACAAGGGGATGGCGGATTCGCGAAAGCGGTCGAGGCGGCGGCAGGGGCGGAGGCGCTCCGCGCCGAGCCACCCAAAGAAACGGGGGCGTCGTATCCGGCCCCGAAGGAAAAACCCAGTCGGCAGAACGCATATCGGGCTCCAAAAGGGCGTAGGGCGGAAAAACGGGGTAGGCGGGCTACCCAAGATTCTTGCCACCGCCTACCCAACGGGGCCAAGGGCCGCGACGGCGGAGAGCCTACCTGGCGTGCAGGTCGGGCCATGGCTGCGGCAGGAGTTCGTCGAGGGTGACGCCGAGCACTTGGGCCACGGCCATGATGTTGCGCAGACTCGGGTTGGCCGGGGTGCCGGGCATGGACTCGCCCTTCTCGAACTTCTGGTAGGTGTATCGGCTCATTCCCGAATCGTATGCCACCCGCTCCTGCGACAGCCCGCGCGCCTCGCGCAGTCGCTGCATGCTCAGGCCCAGCTCTTTCGCGTAAGGGGCCCATTCTCCGCCCGGAGTAATCTTTGACATGACGACACGCTATGGCCGCGACTCATTGCGCATGGCCTCCCTTATATGGCAATATTTGGGTGGCCTCATAGAAATTCAGAAAGAAAGAGTGGAAAATGGCCGAGGAGAACGAATCCGAGCAGTCCGGGACGCCTGGCAGGACCGCAGTGAAGCTCGGCGTCAAGAAACTCACCGCCATCATCGTCGCTGTCATCATCGTGGCGCTGGCGGGTATCGGTGGCGGCTACGCCTACTGGACGCACCACGAGGGCAACGCCTACCATGAGGCGGTAGCCCAAGCCGAGAACGCCGACAAGGCGCTCTCGAAGGCCGTGGACGAGGCCACCGCCACCACATACAAGGCGGATCAGCTCAAGGAGCCGAAGCTGCTGGGCAGGCTCGACGCCGCCATCAGTAAGGCCAAGGCGCTCAAGGGCGTCCCCAACGACGCCCCCAGCGAGTGGCTGGCGTGGCGGCTCGCGGCAATGGTATGAGTCTGACGGCATCGGCGAGTCGTTGGACAATCAGATCTGCCGGCAGACCTTCGCCAAGTACTGCGGGGTGAAGGACGTCGAGCTGGTGTACGTCGACAACCTGTCCATGGGCGACGATTCGTCCGACAAGCGTAAGGCCGCTGCGGCCCAACTCGAAGGCATCCGTCAACTGGGCGCCAGCCTGGCGTGACGCCCATAAGCCATCACCGCCGAACGAGCCTGCGGCCGATATATGGTGCCGCTCGACCCGCGGTGGCTCTCACGCGCGCATGTTCGGGAAATGCAGGCGCATGAAGTCGTCATCGAAAGCCGCCCGATATGCTGCGCGAACCAGTTGTCGAACACCACGCCGTTGGCGCGCTGCCCGTACAGGAAGATCGCGGGCAGCGTGACCACGGCGTCGATGAGAATCCACGCCAGCAGTATGGTCGCGAGCCGCGTGTGCCACGTGTCGTCGATGAGATGCACGAGCCACAGGACGAGCGGCAGGATGAAACGGACGATCAGATAGCACAACAGCCCCCAGAACAGCATGAACGGGACGGTGGTGCGCCCGCCGATGTTCAGCGGCTCGTTCGCATAGTTCCATGACCGGCTGCCCAGCACGACCTTCCACCCCCGGTCGATACGGCGCAGCGCGATGACGATGGCCAACGCGGAGACCGTACACGTAGTTGAGGGGGGTGAGGATCGATCCGTTGCGGTACTCGAACATGCCTTTGGCCAGGTATGCCCAGATGGTCTCGTGCACGGTGCCGATCAGACCTGCGAGCGCGTAGACGAACACATAATCCGCCCAGTCGCGAGGGTGGGGCTACCTGCCCAAGAGCTTCGCGTCCATCGACCGCAAGACCGGCAAGCCGAAGACGGCGAACATCGTGCTGGCCATCGCGGCCGGGCTCGTCATCATCGGATTGCAGGTGCTGCCGTTCTCCCCGGCCGCGCTCAAACCCGCATCATGGGTGGTCGTGGTGGTGTGGATCGTGCTGGGACTGGCGTTGCGCCTGATGAGCCTGCGCTCCCGGCGCGAGTGGCGCATCGCCGTCGCCGCCCGCAAGCCGCAGGTAATCGCGGTCGTGGGATTTGCGTCGGGGTACGAACCGGCTGATGACGGAAACGCCCTTGCCGCGGTTCCTCACATAGATGAACCCGATGACGGAGAACACGACCGCACCGATGAAATTGACGATGAGATCCTCCATCGTGTCGATCAGGCCGATGTCAAGATAGCCGCCAAGGCCGAGGTCGCGCCCATTGACCGCCACCTGCGTGATGTCGTTGATATGAACGGCGTGATTGGCGTGGGCCGGATCGAGCATCACCGAGCTGATCGAATGCACGATGGCGTCCTTCTGCATGTCGAATCCGAACAGCATGTCCATCGAGAATTCGAAGAACTCCCAGACCACGCCGATCGTCATCGAGAAGCAGAACGACACAATCGCTAGGTACAGCGGCGACAGCTCGAACTTCACACGGTCCGAACGGTTGAGCAGGTCGATCAGCGAAAAGCCGATGGCGGCCGCGAGGAAGCCGTTCATCGTGTGCAGCACCGTGTCCCAGAACGGGAAGATCTCATAGAACGAGCTGATCTCGCCCAGGATCTCAGCCGCGAACACGAACACCAATACGATGACCTCAAGCGCGGACGGCAGTTCGATGCGGAACCGTACTTGGACGAACGCGGGCGCCAGCAGCAACAGCAACGTCAGGATGCACAGGAACACGGCCTCATAGTTGCCGTTGAAGAATTCCAGCACCGCGACAGCGATCACCAGCACGCGCAGCACGACATACACCGCGAACGAGCTTTTGTGCTCCCGGATCTCCATGCCCATGGCGGCTTCCATGGTCTTCCAGCGTGCGCGCAACGGCGGTTTGTTCTTCGATTTGCCCATCGCTCCAGTCTACCAGCGACGGGCTGCGCGCCCGGTGGCGGGCGGTGTGTCGGTGCTCATCGAGCAGCTGGACATACCGTGGCCTGCGGGCATGGGCGGCATGGAAGAATGCGCTGGTGAACAGTCGCAGGATGATGCTGCTCGAACCGTAATTGAGCGGCGAACGGGTCCAGCCGTGCAGGCCTACCAGTGGATCACTGGTCGAGTAGCCAGAACTCGCCGAGATCACGGGCGATCATGTCGAACGGCGTGGCGCATCGGGCCTTGTCCTCCCAAGAGAGCACGGCCTTGTACATCAGATGGGCGTTGACGCGCACGTCGATCGGCACGTCCCTGTCGACGCACGTGATGCGCAGCGGCCCGTAGCGGTAGACATGCCGTGATCCAGGATCGCGGTGTCGGAACAAGAACGACATGGACGGCTCTCCCTGTGATGCATTGTATCGGACGGCAGACCGTCGAACAGACGCTGTCGCTGTTCGGCTCCAGCGTCGTGCAATACGCTATTTTCTGGTACCTGGTCTTGCAGTCGAACTCCGGCATGGTCATGACCGGAGCGATGGTCGCCGCCGCCGTCAGGCAGGTGACCGATTCGAAGGCCGCGAAGGAGCAGGCCGACGCCGAGGCCGCAGCCCAAGCCCAAGCGCAGGCAGCAGCGGCAGCCGCGCAGCCGCAAAGCTCCTACTCCCAGTCCTACAACCGTTACGGCGGCTCCGGCAGCGGGTATTCCTCCAACCGTGGGTATTCCGCCCCGCAGCAGTCCTACACCGCCCCGCAGCAGTCCTACACGCCCTCCAACAACGGCGGCGGCAGCCATAGGACTTTTGACTTCTCCAATTCAGGCGGGCACGGCATTGGACCCTCTGATGGTAGCACCGGCATAATTTATCATTAATGCTTGTTCGTTTTCCTCTTCTCTCTGATAAGCCTCACCTTCCCATCGAAGGTGAGGTTTTTCATATGCATTGCAGTCTTGTCAATAGCGCGGTTGCCCTCAGCATTTCATTCTCCTTGCGTAATACCCGTTTCCTGATTGCCTGTTTGAGGGTAGGCAGGCCGCTCGTGCGGCCTTGTCTATGTAGTCAAGATTAAGGAGCGTTATGCAGTTGAAGAAGCATAATTCTAAGACTCCGCCCGAGCGCAAGCCGAAATGGTTGAGGAAGGGCATTGCCCTTCTCGCGGCCATCGCCACTCTTGCCACGGGCGGCATCGTTGCTTCCACGGCCTATGCCGGCGGTGGGCGAATACCCGTGGGTGGCCGGGGTGGGGGTGCGGTACGGGCTTATCGGGCCGGATCCGGCCCGTGGGTGCGTGATGGCGACACAAACGCTTCAAGGGCGGGGCGGAAGTGGGGACGGCGGCCGGCCGGACGTGTGCGACCGGGGCGAAGGGGTGGGCCGCCTGAATGCCACTTCGCGCCTTTGCCTATCGCCTATTGCTTATCGCCGGTAGAACTTGGGCTTGTATGCGGGCAGGACGGCTTTGTGGTCTTTTTCCGTTCCGTGGGCCAGGAGAATCGTCGCCTTTCCCATGCTGAGTCGCGTCTCGTTCAAGGCCAGCAGTATCCGGGCTCCCTTGCCTCGGAGGTCTTTCCCGCCGACAAGCAGGATCGCCGTATCCGCGCTTAAGATCTCAAGCATTTTTTCATGCTCGTCGAGGTTGGTTACGCGGGTGTCCCTCAGCAGCTCCCGCAGGGACGGAATACCCGCCTGCGGGGTTCGCTGCTCCGCGTTTTTGATGGCCCGCAGCTTGCGGAAGAATGATTCGACGATGCTTATGTACTCCTTGGCCGTCTGTATGCGCGACACCGATTTGCCGCCGGCCCACGCCGCCGCCGTCAATTCGTCCCGGATGTCGCGCGCCTCCTTCTTGGTGGGCAGCCCGATGATGCGCGACCTGTCCGCGGTTTCTTCCGGGTCGGATAGGGAATCGTATATCTTGGCGAGTGTTTTCCTGCCTTTGCGGCGGATGGGTTCTGGGCGCATGTCTTCTCCTTGGCCGGTCATGGTGGAGCCGGTGCCGTTCGCTGGCGAATACCCGGGGGGAGGGATGCCGGCGGCGGGGTTTGCCGGTTTCTCCTTCGGACCCATCCGACCGACGGACGTTCCTCGGCTTCCTGTCTATGTATCAAGGAGTCGATTGACGGTTCGAATGGACTTTCATGGCACCCGTATGCGTTCGTGTGGCGTTTGTCGGAGGGGGTCCGGGGGGACCTTCGCGCTGGGCCGGACCGCATGGGGCGCATCGCGCTGCGCGGCGGGCGTCCGGGATTGTTGCGAACCAAAACGAAAAAAATGCGCGGAGAACATGAAGGGATTCGAATCGGCCCACTGACGGGACGCATGGGGCGCGGTCGGACTTCGATGACGAACACACGGCAGGCGAAGGCTCGAAGGCGTTTTCGGAATCGTCGGTTCCGATATGTGACACGCGCGGCGGGTCGGGGGCCGGAGGTGTCGAAACGGAGGGAACCTGGAGGGAACCGACAATCGGAAGGAACCAAAGCAAAACCCCGGAAACCGAATGATTCCAACGGTTTCCGGGGCTCCAATCCGGGCGGAGAATACGAGATTCGAACTCGTGAGGCTGTTACACCAACACGCTTTCCAAGCGTGCGCCATAGACCACTAGGCGAATTCTCCAATTATGCAACGCTTTCCGGTGTCTATCCGTTAAGCGCAACTTGACTAGAATACAACAGGAATGGCAGAAGACCAAATCGGCGTGTCGCTCTACCAAATCTGCAAAACATATAGAGCTCCAATATCGGTTCAAGGCTAGTGACGTTTTGCAAGACTCTCCAATAATCCGGCCCAACATGTACATCTCGTATTCACGCAACATAGAATGACGGATAACCACGGATGGCGTTTAATGACCGACTGTCGTCCACGTAAGCGTAAAAGGAGCGGATGATGATCAGCCAAGAGAACTACGACATACTGAAGGAAAAATACGGAGATGCGTCCAGCTGGGCCGTCTGGAACACGGATTACGCGGATTCCAAGCCCAGCCGCAATATAAACGATCTGAGCGTATTCGACTCCCCGAATCTGTCCGAATTGAACACTGGCTTCGTGTTCGTGGGGCTGAACCGCTCCGGTAAACCCAAGGACGGCAACGCGGAGAAAAAGCCGGACAAGCCGAAGGATCCGTGGTTCAATTTCCATGCGGGAAGGAACGATTTCAAACTGCGATATGCGCTGCAGGGCACACGGTATTGGGGAAGCTACATAACCGACGCAATCAAGGATTACCAAGAAACCGATTCCGGTGAAGTGGAAAAGACACTCAAAAGTAACCCGGAACGCGTTGATGAGAACCTCAAGGGATTGAGGGAGGAGCTCGAGCTACTCGGTGGCAAGCCTGTATTGGTGGCTCTCGGATACGCCGCCGAGAAAAATCTGAAATGCATGAAGTCGGAAGGGTATGAAGTGGTCAGAATATTGCACCCCGCAGCCTTCATCGGCAAAAAGAAGTATCGCGATAAAGTGCTGAAAGTCTTGGACAACATTCAAAAATAACGAGACATTCAGCTCCGAACCACATCTAACCATCTAATCCGGATGGGCATGAGAGAAAAATGGGGGTTCCCGGAGCGCGAACCCGCCGGGAAGCCCGGAAACGAAAAGGGGCCTCCCGGGAGCCAAAGGCTCGACCGGGAGGCCCAAC
>ENA-UOJP01001696-UOJP01001696.1-human-gut-metagenome-genome-assembly--contig:-C102-NODE-1696-length-23612-cov-124.698179_pt1 | contig 23612 bp, 20 predicted proteins | sample MGYA00242353_ERZ723900 | MGnify/ENA metagenome assembly ERZ723900
GCGCCAACACCATCCGCCTCATGAAGGTCAAGGACATGTTACTGAAAGAGGCCATCGAGGAGCGCAGAGAGGAAGATGCTAGAGCCACAAGGACTTTTGGGTCTTCCGGTAAAGCGCCCCGGGAGGTATAAAGGACGGTTTTACCCAAATTTACCGCTACTACGATGGAACAAAAAGGAACAGGCGGTATCCCATGGGACTACATGGGATACCGCCTGTTTTTATTTATTATTGTCTCTTATTTGATGTTTTACCCGCTGGTTTTGTCTCGTACAAGCATCTTTATTGAATAGGCCGCGATTATGCGGCGGGCGGCTTTTTTAGGGGTATTTATGATTCCCATTGGGCGGTGAAGGCCCCACCGCCCCCGGCGGCGGCCACGGCCATCCAGGTGCTCCCCTCCGGCACCTCCACCGTGTTCTCCCCCTCCTCCAGCTCCACCACAGTGTCGTCGGGCAGTACCAGCACCACCCGGTAGTCGCCGCACTCCTGCTCGGCATAGGTCACGTGCACCGTCCGCGCTTCGTTTCCCGGCAGGGTCCAGAGGTACTCCACCCCGCGGAAGCTCTCCCAGCTCGCCTCGCAGGAGAAGGTATCGCTGTAGCTCTGCCAGAGAACCGCCGAATATCCCATCTCGTTTGCCACGATATCCGCATCGGTGATATCCTCCAGGGCATGCACCCCCATGTGCCCCACCCCGCAGGCCGTCAGCAGCAGAAACAGCACGGCCAGACAGGGAAGCAGCCGCTTTTTCATGGATTCTGCCCCCTCTCATATTCTGTCCAAAGAATAGCAGCCCCAGCTTTAACCGTTCTGAAAGAGAGATTAAAATCTTATGAAAGCCCCGTCTGTTCGGTGAGCTGGCCGGTAATGTACTGTTCCCCGTAGAGCATGTCATAAACGATGTTGCGCCACGCCGCCACCAGGGGTTCGCAATTCTCTGGAGGCGTGTGGGAGGGGGTGCCGTCGGCGGCTACGAAAAGCCGCTCCCGGTAGAGGGTCATCTCCTCCATAGCGGCGGACACCCACTGGAAATACAGGGGCTTGGGCAGCCCCGCCCACCCCAGCAGATACGTCCCCAGGCCGGTACAGCTCACCTCCGCCGGCGCCTCCAGTTCCGCCCCAAAGTTGTTCCACACCAGGAAGTCGGTGCTGTGCATCCGCTTGAGCTCCTCCGCGTCCCAGCTTCCGGTATCCGCCGAGGACGCATAGCCGAGGCGGGTATAGAGCGTATCGTCCCCGCCCAGTGACAGTCCCGGCAGATGATCCCCCAGAAAGACCAGGATAGTGGGCTCCTCTGCCTGGGCGAAGTAGTCTGTCAGCTTGCCCAGGGCGGCGTCCGCGTCGGTCAGGCCGTGAACCAGAGCGTCCAGCACCCCCGCCTCCTCCCCGCTCAGGTTGTCCGCCGACGCCGCCACCGGCGCCGGGGTGTTAAACTTGCCGCCGAAGTAGGGCTGGTGATTTTCCATGGTCAGGCCGTAGAGAAACACCGGGCCGTCCCCCTTGGCCTCGAAGCGGGCAATCAGCTCGTCGGCCAGGGTGTCGTCGGAGACATAGCCCCCGGCATACGTCTTGTCCACAAGGAAGTCGTCCTGATAAATGATCTGGTCAAAGCCCAGGGCGGGGATATTGCGTGCCCGGTCATAGAGCTCGTCGTTGTAGGAGTGGACAAAGAGGGTCTCATACCCCGCCGCCCCGAATACCCGGGCCAGCGAAGGCACACGGCGGTAGGCCGACGTATCGCCCAGGCCGGTGAGGGACTCCCCCGCCCCCAGGAAGGCGGAAGGGATGCCGGTGAACAGTTCCATCTCCACGTTGCCGGTACCCCCGGCGTAGGTGTTGGACAGGAAGACGCCGCTGGGGAACGCCTCCGCCAGGGCGTGGAAGCTGGGCACCGGGTCGGCGGAAAAGGACACGCCCGGCAGGCGGGTGGGGTCAAAGAAGCTCTCCGACACCACCAGCACCACATTGGGCTTGACCGCCGGCTCCGCCGGCTGCTCTGCCTCCGCCCGGAGCTGGAGCAGGATGCGGTTCATGCCGTCCTCGCTGTAGCTGTCCGGCTCGGCCATGGCGCTCTCCCGGGCGGCGCTGTAAAGCCCGGCCAGAAGGCCCAGCCGGTCGTTGCGCATGGACTGGCTCTCCCCCTCCTCCCCGGCCAGCAGCACGGCAGAGGCCGGACTCAGCAGCACCCAGGCCAGCAGGGCGGCCAGAAGTCCCAGCACGCCCAGCCGCCGCCGGCCGTCCAGGGGCCGGGCCGGGCGGGACCAGACAAAGGCCGCCAGGAACAGAAGCGCCGCCAGGGCTATGCCCCCCCAGGTGCCCTCCCCCAGCTCCATGCCGGGGCGGAGGAAACCCGCCACCTGCCCCGCCTGCCCCGCCATGGCCAGGTCGCTGACCAGCAGGGGGACACCGTTGACCGCCTGCTTCAGATGGCTGGCAACAGACAGCAGCAGGCAGGGCAGGAGGGTGAGGAGCTGGCCGCAGAGCAGGCTGTCGGTCAGGGTGGTCACCAGGAGCTGGGCCAGCAGCAGCACCAGATAGGTGTACCCCGCCGCACCGGCGTGGCTCCCCATCCACGCCCACGCCGCCGCCGGCTCCTGGAGGGTGACCAGTTGGCACAGGTAGACCCCGGCCAGGGGAAGCAGCAGGGCCAGCAAGGCCCGCCCCTGGGGATCGGTGCGCCGGTACCACCGGCTCTGATGCGGCTGCAGCGGTTCCATTCTGCCCCACTCCCTCCTTTCGCGTTCTTTCTACTATAGCAGAAACGCGGCCCCGCCGCAAGGGCGGGGCCGCGTTTTGAAACAGAGAGCGCTATCCGCCGAATTCCACCCGCACATCCCCCATATCACTGGTCACCTTCAAGGAATGAGGGCCGCCGGGGCTGGTCATGACCGGGCGCTGTTCCGAGCCGTTCAGGGTCAGCTCTCCCATGGACAGGTGCATGTCCAGGCCGTAGTCGTCGATGGGTTCTCCGGTATACAGCTCCAGATCCCCCATGGACAGGGTGCACTCCGTATTCCCCCGGAAATTCCCATCCAGATAGACGTCGCCCATAGCATTCTCCACGGTGCAAGAGCTGCGGGTGGCCAGGCCCTCCGCCGTCAGATCGCCCATGGAAACCGCGAGCGCGGCATCCGCCGCCTCCACGCCATAGAGCGCCAGGGAGCCCATTTCACTCCCCGCAGCCAGGGTCCCGGCGGTCACCCCCGTGAGCGTCACATCTCCCAGAGCGGTGCGGATGTCCGCCGACTCCAGGGCAACCCCCTCGGGCAGCGTGATCACCGCCGCGACCTCGTGCTCCCAGTCAGACAGCTCCCAGGCACCCGCCCCGCTGCGTACCTTGAGGGTATCCCCGTCCAGCTCATACTCCAACTGAATTCCGCCCCAGCCGGTCAGGGAAATTCCGTACTCCCCGCCGTATTCCACGGTCACGTCCCCAATGCTCACATCCACGTCCAGCCGGGAGAAGGCCGGCAGCGCCGTCCCCTCCTCCACATGGGGAGCGCCGGTATCCACCGGCGTTTCGCTTTTATGTGCCCTGCCCCAGTCGAGATCCAGGTGGGTCTGTGCCCCCATGGCAAAGCCCGTGATGGCCAGCAGCCCCCCCGACATGACCAGGAAGGCACCAGCCCCCAGGCATACCTTTGCCGGCATGTTCATGCCCGCACCTCCCTTCGATTCAGCCAGCGGCCCAGCAGCGCCGCCATGCCGCGGAAGCACAGCCCGGCCAGCAGGAAGCTGCCCGCGATGAGGAGCAGCCCCACGCCGCTGGACAGCAGGCCGACGCCGCAGAAGAACATCATGGTGGGCAGGCCCGCGCTGAACAGCACTGAAAAGCCCGCGCAGGCGGTAAAGACCCCCGCCCCGATGGCCACCACCCCGCCCACGGCCACTCCGGCCACCAGGGCGAGGATCAGGACGACAAGGCCCAATACCATCGCCACCACCACGAGGATCAGCGGGATGGCGATGGGGGCGGCGCAGATGGCCAGCAGCGCCTTCCACAGTGTACCCAGGCCGTGCCGCTCCCGGGCGGCGCCCTCCGGCGGGCAATCCCGCTCCGCCGGAACCGTCCGGCTCCGCTGTGCTCCCAGGACGCGGCCCACCAGCTCGGCCGGGGTGCCCAGTTCCCGGATCACCCGTCCCTCCCCCTGGGGGCCCGCCTCGTCAAAGTATTCCGTATAGTAGGCCAGAATGCGCTCCAGCTCGTCGGGCGGCGTCCGCCCCGTGAGCAGGGCCCGCAACTGGGCCAGATACTCCTCTCGTGTCATATGCTCCGTCCTCTCGTTCGAGTCTGGAGAGATCATAACACGTTTTTCTTAATCCGCAACCGTAAAAAACATTAAAATTCCATGAAAGGGCTATTCGTCTGTAAAGTCCAGGCGCACGTCCCCCGTGCCGCTGGAGAGAGTCAGCGCCCTGTCCCCCGCGCCGCCGGACGCGAAGAAGGGGCCCGCTTTCTCCCCGTCCACCTGAAGTTCGCCGGTGCCCGTGGTCAACTGGTAGGCGTAGTCCGCCCCGCTTCCCGCCGCTCTCAGGGCCACGTCGCCCACACCGGAGATCAGCTCGGCCTCCCCCACCGGAGCCGTCACATCCAGCCCGCCCACGCCGCTCTCGGCCCGCAGCAGGCCCTCCACGGCACAGCCGCTCCAGTCCAGCGCGCCCACGCCTATGGAGATCTCCGCCCGATTGAGCACCGTTCCCTCCGGGACGGTGAGCACCACCTCGCCCTTCGGGCTGCCGTCACCCGATATATTCTCCGGTGTGCTCCAGATCTCCAGCGTGTCACCGCTCTGGCTGTGGTTCAGCAGGTAAGGTGTGCCGTCTCCGTCCTGGCCACCGCTGGTCAGACTCAGATACCAGCCGTCCCCCTCCTCCATGCGGATATCACCAATGCCCACATCGATGTCCAAGGCAGTAAAGGGCTCCAACTTGTTTTCCGGCGGTGTGGAAACCGGGTCCTGCTCCACCACCACAGGCTCCTGTCCTGCCGCAACCGGCTGCCGTTCCCCTGCCGCCGGTGCGTCGGGCATCCGTTGGGCCAGGAATACCAGCCTGATGCCCACGCCCAGGAGCAGAAGCGCGGCGGCGCAGATGCCGAGTACGACGGGCCAAAGCCGCCTCGGCCGCCTTTCGGCGGACGCTGCGGAGGGCGCCTGCCCCGTCCGCCCCTCCAGCACCTGGGCCGCCACGGAGGCAGGGGACCCCAGCCCCTCGGCCGCCTCCGCCTCATGCTCCTCACCCGCGTCGGCGAAATACTCCTCATAATAGGACAGCACGTCCTCCAGCTCCCCGGACGGGAGCTTTCCCGCCAGCGCGTCCCGCAGGCCCGCCAGGAATTCCGCCTTATTCATGCCGCTCCTCCTTTTCGTCCAGCAAAAGTTCCTCAATCTGCCCCCGATAGCGCGCCCACTCCTTCCGGTACCCTGCCAGCAGGGCCCGCCCCGCCGGGGTGATGGCGTAGTACCTCCGGTTGCGCCCCTGGAAGGGCTTGTCATACACCGTCAGGCATCCGCTCTGCTGCAAGCGCCGCAGCACCGGATAGAGGGTGGACTCGGACAGTTCCACCACCTCCTTCATCCGCTGGGTCAGGCTGTAGCCGTAGGCGTCCTCCTTCTCCAGCACCGCCAGCACGCAGGCATCCAACAGGGGAGCACCCAATGGAAAGGTCATGACGCCGCCTCCTTTCATTTCACCAATATTATATTCTGTATAATATTATTTGTCAACAGCATTTCAGAATCCGACGGAGATTCCTTCCGACTACGGAACATCCTGTATTTCGCCGCTTTGGGGTTGTAAAAAATCAAATTTTGATATATTATGTACGGTACGAATTCTGATAAAGGATATAAGGTGAATCGAATGAGCCTTCGTATTGGCATTGATATTGGCTCCACCACTGTCAAGGTGGTGCTGCTGGACGAACAAAACAAACTGCTGTTCCGCTCCTATGAGCGGCACTACTCCAAGGCCCGGGAGCGGGCCGCCGAGACTCTGCGCTCTCTGGCGGACCGGCTCGCCGGCCGGCAGGTGCGCATCGTCATCACCGGCTCGGCCGGCCTGGGCGTGGCCAAGGCGGCGGAGATCGACTTCGTGCAGGAGGTGTACGCCACCGCCGCCGCCGTCAACCAGTACATACCCGACACCGACGCGGTCATCGAACTGGGCGGCGAGGACGCCAAAATCATCTTTTTCGGCGGCGCGCTGGAGGAGCGGATGAACGGCTCCTGCGCCGGCGGCACCGGCGCTTTCATCGACCAGATGGCCACCCTCATGAACGTGACGGTGAACGAGCTGGACGAGCTGAGCCTGCGCCACGAGAAGATCTACCCCATCGCCTCCCGCTGCGGCGTCTTTGCCAAGAGCGACATCCAGCCCATCCTCAACCAGGGCGGCCGGAAGGAGGACGTGGCGGCCTCTATCTTCCAGGCCGTGGTGGATCAGACGGTGGCCGGCCTCACCCAGGGCCGGGAGCTCAAGGGCAAGATCGTCTTCCTGGGCGGCCCCCTCCACTTCCTCATGGGCCTGCGGCAGCGGTTCGTGGAGACCCTGAAGCTGGACGCCGACCACGCCGTGTTCCCCGAGGACGGCGACTGCTTCGCCGCTATGGGCGCGGCCCTGTGCTCCTCCGACTACGGCGAGCGCTCCTTTGACGAGGTGCTGGACCGGCTGGAGAAGAGCGTGGACAGCGTGGGCCTGGTGGACACCATGCCCCCCCTCTTTGACAGCCAGGAGGAGTACGACGCCTTCCTGGCCCGTCACAACGCCATGCACCCCCCCGAGGTGGACATACACACCTACACCGGCGCCGCCTGGCTGGGCATTGACGCCGGCTCCACCACCACCAAAATCGCGCTGATCACCGCCGACGGCGGACTGCTCTACACCTACTACCACTCCAACCTGGGCAACCCGGTGGCCATCGTGCTGGAGCAGCTCCGGGAGATCTACAAGCTGTGCGGCAGCCGCATCACCATCAAGGGCGCGGCCGTCACCGGCTACGGCGAGGACCTCATCAAAAATGCCTTCTCCTGCGACGCCGGGCTGGTGGAGACGGTGGCCCACTACAGCGCCGCCCGCCACTTCAACCCCGACGTGGACTTCATCATCGACATCGGCGGCCAGGACATGAAGTGCTTCAAAATCCGCAACGGCGCGGTGGACTCCATCATGCTCAACGAGGCCTGCTCCTCCGGCTGCGGCTCCTTCATCGAGACCTTTGCCAAGGCCCTGGGCTACACCATCGCCGACTTTGCCAAGCTGGGCCTGCTGGCCAAGCACCCGGTCAACCTGGGGTCCCGCTGCACCGTATTCATGAACTCCAGCGTCAAGCAGGCCCAGAAGGACGGGGCCAGCGTGGAGGACATCTCCGCGGGATTGTCCATCTCCATCGTCAAGAACGCGGTCTACAAGGTCATCCGGGCCGCCAACGCCGACGATCTGGGCCAGCACATCGTGGTGCAGGGCGGCACCTTCCACAACGACGCGGTGCTCCGGGCCTTCGAGCAGGAGCTGGGCCGCAACGTCACCCGGCCCACCATCTCGGGCATCATGGGCGCCTTCGGCGCGGCCCTCTACGCCAGGGATCTGCACCTGGAGAAGAGCGCGCTGCTGAGCGAGGAGGCTCTACAGTCCTTCTCCCACACCGCCAAGCCCACCACCTGCAACCTGTGCACCAACCACTGCTCCCTCACCGTCAACACCTTTGACGGCGGGCGGCGCTTCATCTCGGGCAACCGCTGCTCCCGCCCCCTGGGCAAGGCAAAGGTGGAGAACCCCGATCTGATGACCTACAAGTACAAGAAGCTCCGCGCCCTCCAGGGCAAGGGGAACGGCTCCGGCGTCCGGGGCCGCATGGGCATCCCCTTCGGGCTGAACATGTATGAAAACCTGCCCTTCTGGTTCGAGTTCTTTACCCGCCTCAACTTCGAGGTGGTGCTCTCCCCCGAGTCCTCCCGCAAGCTCTACCTCAAGGGCCAGCACACCATCCCGTCCGACACCGTGTGCTACCCCGCAAAGCTGCTCCACGGCCATGTGGAGGCCCTGGTGGAGGAGGGCGTGGACGCCATCTGGTACCCCTGCATGTCCTATAACAACGACGAGGGCATCGGCGACAACCACTACAACTGCCCGGTGGTGGCCTACTACCCTGAGCTGCTGGCCGCCAACGTTCCCCTGCTCAAGCAGACCAAATTCCTCAACCCCTACGTGGGCCTGTGGCGGCACAAGGACTTTGAAAAGCGCATCGCCCAGCTCATGGAGGAGCATTTCAGCATTCCCAGGCGGGAGACCGCGGCGGCGGCCAAGGCGGCCTACGCGGCCTACGACGCCTATGTCCACGACGTGCGGGAGACCGGCATGAAGTACATCCGCCACGCCCGGGACCACCACATGCCCATCCTCGTGGCCTGCGGCCGGCCCTACCACATCGATCCGGAGATCAACCACGGCATCAACGATCTGATCACCTCTTTCGGTTTCGTGCTGGTCACCGAGGACGCTCTGAGCTATCTGGAGGGCTATGCCCCCCGGAAGGTGCTCAACCAGTGGACCTTCCAGAGCCGTATGTATAACGCCGCACGCTATGTATGCACCCAGCCCGACATGCAGGTGGTGCAGCTGGTCTCCTTCGGCTGCGGCACCGACGCCATCACCACCGACGAGCTGCGGGACATCCTTGAAAAGGGCGGAAAGCTCTACACCCAGCTCAAAATCGACGACATCAGCAATCTGGGGGCGGTCAAGATCCGCATCCGCTCCCTGATGGCCGCCATGGAGGCCCGCCAGGCGCAGGATGCCCGGGGCTGACCATCCCGACTTTTTATAGCACAACAGGAGTTTGATGCCGTCATTGACGGCCAGCTCGCCGCCGGCCCGCGAGTCGGTGGGGGCCAATTCCCTTTGAGCGCGCGGCGCTCCCATTGCAAGCGAAAGGAACACCCGTTATGGCAGAATTAGTATACGACGAAAACGGACGGCTGCTGTTCACCAAGGAGATGAAGGAGGAGTACACCATCCTCTTCCCCACCATGCTTCCGGTGCACTTCGGCCTGATGGCCCGGATTCTGGAGACCGAGGGCTTCCACGTGGAGATGCTCACCACCAACCACCGGGGCATCGTGGATGAGGGGCTCAAGTACGTCCACAACGACACCTGTTACCCCGCCCTGCTGGTCATCGGCCAGCTCATCGACGCGGTGAAGAGCGGCAAGTACGACATGCATAAGGTGGCGTTGCTCATCACCCAGACCGGCGGCGGATGCCGGGCCTCCAACTACATCCATCTGCTGCGCAAAGCGCTGGAGAAGGCGGGTCTGAGCTATATCCCCGTCATCTCGGTCAACCTGTCGGGCCTGGAGCCCAACCCCGGCTTCAAGTTGGGGCTCAACACCCTGCGCAAGGCGGTGTTCGCCATGATGTACGGCGACATCATCGTACAGACCGCCAACCAGGTCCGCCCCTACGAGGTCAGCCGGGGCCAGACCGACGAGACCATCGAGGCCGTGGAGACTCAGCTTCTGGAGGCCATGAACCAGGGCAAGGGCCTCTCCTTCAAGAGCATGGTGGCCAACTTTGACCGCATTGTGGCCGCCTTCAAGGCCATCCCCGTGGCCGGGGAGCCCAAGGTACGGGTCGGCGTGGTGGGGGAAATCTACATCAAATACTCCCCCCTGGGCAACAACAACCTGGAGGAGTTTCTCCTGTCCGAGGGGGCCGAGCCGGTGGTCCCCGGCCTGACCGACTTCATCATCTTCAAGATCTACAACCGCGAGGTGGACGTGAACATCTACGGCGGCAAGTGGGTGAAGAAAAAGGTGTGCCAAGTGCTCAAGGGCTACGTGGAGAAGTGCCAGCGGGCCATGATCGCCGCCATGGAGAAGGGTGGCTTCCGCGCTCCCGGCACCTTTGAGGATCTCCGCCGCCTGATCCAGGGCTATCTGGGTGAGGGCAACAAGATGGGCGAGGGCTGGCTGCTCACCGCCGAGATGTTGGAGCTCATCCACTCCGGCACCCCCAACATCGTCTGCACACAGCCCTTCGGCTGCCTGCCCAACCACATCGTTGGCAAGGGCATGATCCGCAAGCTCAAGGATGACTACCCCTTCTCCAATATCGTGGCCATCGACTACGATCCCGGGGCCACCAAGATCAACCAGGAGAACCGCATCAAGCTGATGCTGGCCAACGCCCGGGGCCTGGCCAAGCAGGAGGCGGAGCGCCGGGAGGCTGGGGAGGCCGCTCATGTGTAAGGCCCTCTCCTTTGTGGACGCCTGCACGGAAGAGCACTTCGCGGCCATGAGCCGCAGTTCCCCACCCGGCTTCCGCCGGGCGGGGGCCCCGATTTTTTATCTGCGCGGGCGAACTGAATTCGCCCGGCATCAAGGTTTTGCCTCCGGCAAAACGCTTGTACGCGCCACCCGGCGCGGGCGGCTCATCCACTCGCTAAACGAGGTCTGCTTATGAATTCACTGCGCATCATAGACGCCTGCACGGAGGAACACTTTGCGGCCATGAGCCGCATTCACGCCCGGGGCTGGCACGCCGCTTACCCCGGCCACGTGCCCGACGACTACCTGAGGGACGTGATCACCGAGGATCACTGGATTCCCTTTTTCCGGGAGGACTACGCCACCGGGCGGTGCCGGGGCCTGTTGCTCTGCGACGGGGATACTCCCGTCTGCTGCTGCACCTACGGACCGGTGCGGCTGGGGCCCAGTCCCCGCCAGAGCGAGGGGCTGGTGATCCACGGCGAGGCCTACCGGGGCTGGGGAGAGATCATCTCCTTCTACACCGACCCCGCCTGCACCGGCCGGGGCTACGGCTCGGTGCTGATGGAGGAGGCGCTGCGCCGTCTCCGGGCCGACGACTACCTCAACTGCTACGTCTTTGTCCTGCGGGAGAACGAGGGGGCCCGCCGCTTCTACGCCCGGCACGGCTTTGCCTGGGACGGGACGGAGGAGCACATTCCCTTCCCCCACGACATGACCTGCGTGGATCTGCGCTACACCAAACAGCTATAGCCGCACGGGCTGCCACGCCGTGCGGCAGACGGGTATCGAGGCGCGTCCTCGGTACCCGTCTTTTTTGATCAGGAGGAATTGCTTTGCAGGAAAACAAGATGGCGGTCATGCCGGTGCGCCGGCTGCTGCTGAACATGGCCTGGCCCATGATGCTGTCCATGCTGATCCAGGCCCTCTATAATCTGGTGGACAGCATGTTCGTGGCCCAGCTCAGCTCCGACGGGTTTGTAGCCCTGGCGCTTGTCTACCCGATCCAGACCCTGATGATCGCCGTGTGCGTAGGCACCGGCGTGGGCTTCAACGCCTTGCTGGCCCGCCGGCTGGGGGAGGGCCGGCCCGACGAGGCCAACCGGGTAGTGGCCAACGGCTACTTCGTCTATCTGGTCTGCTGGGTGGTCTTTCTGGTCCTGGGGGTGGGCCTGGCTCCCGTCTTTATGGAGCTCTTCGCCCCCGGGCAGCCCCAGGTGATCGACTACGGCATCCAATACCTCTCCATCGTCACCGGGGCCTCCGTCGGCATCTGCATGCAGTTTGCCGGAGAGCGCACCCTTCAGGCAACCGGCAACACTGTGGGCCCTATGGTCATCCAGGGCATCGGCGCGGTAATCAACCTCATCCTGGATCCCTTGCTCATCTTCGGCATCGGCCCCTTCCCCCGGATGGAGGTGGCTGGCGCTGCCCTGGCCACCGTGCTGGGCCAGGTGGTGGGCATGGTGGTGGGGCTGTGTATGGTGCGGCGCAGCTCCATCGTGCGCCTCTCCTTCCGGGGCTTCCGCCCGGACAGCGCCATCATCCGCACCATGTTTCGTGTGGGCGTCCCCGCCATCCTGGTGCAGGCCCTGGCCACGGTGATGAACCTGGGCATGAATCTGATCCTCCCACTGTTCACCGCCTCCGGCGTGTTCATTCTGGGGGCCTATTTCAAGCTTCAGTCCTTCCTCTTCATGCCGGTCAACGGCCTGAACAACGCCCTCATCCCCATTGTCAGCTTCAACTACGGCGCCCGGCAGCGCAGCCGCATCACTGGGGTCATCCATTTCGCCCTGGTGCTCTCCGCCGCCATCATGGCCGTGGGCACCGTGGTTTTTCTGGCCATCCCCGGCCCTCTCCTCCGTCTGTTCGACGCAGATGCCGCCGTGCTGGCCGAGGGTATCTCCGCCCTACGCCTCATTGCCCTCTCCTTCGTATGCGCCGGGGTGTCGGTGATCCTCTGTGCCGCCCTCCAGGCCCTGGGGGCGGCCAATTCCAGCTTGGTGGTTTCCCTGCTGCGCCAGCTTGTGCTCCTTTTCCCGCTGGCCCTGCTGCTGGGCGCGCTCCGGCCCTCTCTGGTGTGGCTGGCCTTCCTCCTGTCCGAGGGCGCCGCCTGCCTCACCGCCCTGCTGCTCTACCGCCGCACCGCACGGGGCCGGCTGGCCGGTATGGAGGAATAAATACCCCCTCCCCACCGGGCCGGAAGCTACCGCTTCCGGCCCGGTTTTTTCTTTTAAGAGGGATTTTGACCCCACTCTATTGACAGTATAGTCCCATCGGTTATAATAAGCAGTACAAAAGCCGACACAAGGAGGTCATTCGATTGGCAAAAGCCCCCAAGGAAAAGACGAAGGTGATCGTTAAAACCTCCACCCGCATGTCCAAAAAGGGCCCTTTGACCCCCGACATGCTCCGCAAGCTGGACGCCTACTGGCGCGCCGCCAACTACCTGGCGGCCGGACAGCTCTACCTGCTGGACAACCCTCTGCTGCGGGAGCCGCTGCGCCCCGAGCACCTCAAGCGCACCTTGGTGGGCCACTGGGGCACGGTGCCGGGCCAAAACTTTATCTACACCCACCTGAACCGGGTAATCACACGCCATGAGCTGAACATGATCTATGTCTCCGGCCCCGGCCACGGCGGCAACGCGGTGGTGGCCCAGACCTATCTGGAGGGAACCTACAGCGAGTTTTACCCCAACGTGAGCCAGGACGAGGAGGGTATGCGCCGCCTGTTCCGCCAGTTCTCCTTCCCCGGCGGCATCGGCAGCCACTGCGCCCCCGAGACCCCCGGCTCCATCAACGAGGGGGGCGAGCTGGGCTACTCCCTGGCCCACGCCTTTGGCGCGGTGATGGACAACCCGACCCTGATCGCCGCCTGCGTGGTGGGTGACGGGGAGGCGGAGACCGGCCCGCTGGCCACTGCCTGGCACTCCAACAAGTTCCTCAACCCCGTCACCGACGGGGCGGTGCTCCCCATCCTCCACCTCAACGGCTACAAGATTTCCTCCCCCACCCTGTTCTCCCGCATCACATCAGAGGAGGTGGAGGACTTCTTCAAGGGCTGCGGCTGGACCCCCCGCTTTGTGGAGGGGGACGAGCCCGCCCAGATGCACCAGAAGATGGCCGCGGCCCTGGACTGGGCGGTGCGGGAGATTCAGCGCATTCAGCAGGGGGCCCGGGAGTTCGGCGAAACCGCCCGTCCCCGCTGGCCCATGCTCGTGTTCCGCTCTCCCAAGGGCTGGACCTGTCCGAAGGAGGTGGACGGCGCGCCCACCGAGGGCACCTTCCGCGCTCACCAGCTTCCGGTGGCGGTGGACGCCGCCCATCCGGAGCACCTGGAGGTATTGGAGCGCTGGCTGCGCAGCTACCGGCCGGAGGAGCTCTTTGACGCCGAGGGCGCGCCGGTGCCTGCCCTGCGGGCCGTGGCCCCCCAGGGGGAGCGCCGCATGGGCGCCAACCCCCACGCCAACGGCGGCGTGCTTCTGCGGGATCTGCGCACCCCCTCCTTCACCCGCTACGCGGTGGAGGTGCCCGCCCCCGGCGAGGCGGTGGCGGAGGACATGGCGGAGCTGGGCAAGTATGTCCGGGACGTGCTCAAGCTCAACCAGAAGGCCCGCAACTTCCGCATCTTCGCCCCCGACGAGGCCCTGAGCAACAAGCTCACCGCTGCCTTTGAAGCCAGCGACCGCCGCTGGAACGCCGAGCTGCGCTCCACCGACGAGGGTTTGTCCGCCGACGGGCGCATTATGGACAGCATGCTCTCCGAGCACATGTGCCAGGGCTGGCTGGAGGGATACCTGCTCACCGGGCGGCACGGCTTTCTCAACAGCTACGAGGCTTTCATCCGCATCGTGGACTCCATGGTGAGCCAGCACGCCAAATGGCTCAAGGTGGCCCGGCAGCTCCCCTGGCGGCAGGACATCGCCTCCATGAACTACGTGCTGTCCTCCAACGTGTGGCAGCAGGATCACAACGGCTTCACCCACCAGGACCCCGGCTTCCTGGACCATGTGGCCAACAAGAAGGCGGACGTGGTGCGGCTCTACCTGCCCCCTGACGCCAACTGCCTGCTCTCCGTCTTTGACCACTGTATCAAAAGCCGGAATTACGTCAATGTGATGGTGGCCTCCAAGCACCCCCGGCCCCAGTGGCTCACCATGGACGAGGCCATCAAGCACTGTACCCACGGCATCGGCATCTGGCAGTGGGCCTCCAATGACCAGGGGGCGGAGCCCGACGCGGTGCTGGCCTGCTGCGGCGACACCCCCACGCTGGAGACCCTGGCAGCGGTGACCATCCTGCGCCGCCACCTGCCCGAGGTGCGGCTGCGGGTGGTGAATGTGGTGGATCTGATGAAGCTCCAGCCCCACACCGCCCACCCCCACGGGCTCACCGACGAGGATTACGACGTGATCTTTACCCGGGACAAGCCCATCATCTTCGCCTTCCACGGCTACCCCTCCCTGGTGCACGAGCTGACCTACCGCCGGCACAACAAGAACATCCACGTACTGGGCTACCGGGAGGAGGGCACCATCACCACCCCCTTCGACATGCGGGTGCTCAACCGCATTGACCGCTTCAATCTGGTCATCGACACGGTAAAGCGGCTGCCCCAATTGGGCAACCGGGGGGCCTTCCTCATTCAACTCATGAAGGACAAGCTGGTGGAGCACAAGGAGTATATCACCGCCCACGGCCAGGACATGCCCGAAATCCGGGACTGGAAGTGGAACGGTGGAAACGGTATCTGACGCGCAAGGGGCCAGGCTTCTGTCCGGCCCCTTGCCTTTTTCCATCATTTTGGGTATGATAGATGGGAAAAAAGGAGTGAACGTATGGAATTTCGACTGGACAGCCACACCCATACCTTGGCCAGCGGGCACGCCTACTGCACCCTGCTGGAGATGGTGCGGGCGGCGGCCGACCGGGGGCTGGAGCTCATCTGCATCACCGACCACGCCCCCGGCATGGAGCTAACCACCCACAAGGACTACTTTCTCAACTTCCGGGTCATCGACCGGGAGATCTACGGCGTACGGGTCATGATGGGCGCGGAGCTCAACGTGATGGACTTTGACGGCACGGTGGATCTCTCCCCCAAGCTGCTGAACAATCTGGACATGGCCATCGCCAGCCAGCATATCTGGTGCATGCCCCAGGGCGGCGGACCGGAGGAGAATACAGCGGCCATGGTCCGCGCCATGGACAACTGCCCCAAGATCTGTATCCTGGGACACCCGGACGACGGCCGCTACCCCCTGGACTATCCGGCGCTGGTGCGGGCCGCCGGGGAGCGCGGCGTGCTTCTGGAGGTCAACAACACCTCCCTCTCCCCCGCCTGTTCCCGGGAAAACTCCACCGCCAACGTGACGGAGATGCTGAAGCACTGCCGGCGGGAGGGCGTGCCCGTGGTGGTGGGCAGCGACGCCCACTTCGTCTCCGCCGTGGGCGGCCACCAGTATGCCCAGGCCCTGCTGGACGAGCTGGATTTTCCCGAGGAGCTGGTGCTCAACCGGGAGCCCGCCGCCTTCCTGGCCCATCTGGAGCGCCGGCTGAGCCGCGCATGAAAAAGAGGATTCCGCCCGGCGGAATCCTCTTTTTTGTCTTATTGGAACAGGGGCAGGCTGCCAGCGGGGCGGTTGATCCGCTTGCAAACAGGCGGCCTCTCGTCCGGCACCAGGGCGCACTTGAGCTCACTCCACTCCGCCCTTGCTCCCCTCCTTTCGCGGCTCCCACTCCGACAGTGCCAGTCCGGCCACCGTCAGCACCGCGCCCCCCAGCGAGAGGGGCGTCACCGGCTCACCCAGCACCAGCGCGGAGGTGACCAGAGTCACCACCGGCACCAGGTAGATGTAGGCGCTGGTTCTGACCGCCCCCAGCCGCCCCACGGCAAAGCCCCAGGTGACAAAGCACAGGGCGGAGGCCCCCAGCCCCAGATAGAGCAGGTTGAGCAGGTAAACCGGCTCCGTCAGAGTCCCGAGCCCGGGCCGGAAGCCCAGCACCGGCAGGACGGGCAGCAGGAACAGCAGGCCCCAGGCGAAGGTGCGGCGGGTGGTCTGCACCACCGGGTAGCCGAAGGCGGAGAGCTTACGGGTCAGCAGGGAGTAGGCTGACCAGGCGGCGGCCGCCAGCAGGGCCAGGAGATCGCCTCTGGGGTTCAGCTTCAGCACGGCGGCGCCGTTATACGACACCATCGCCACCCCAGCCAGGGCCACGGCCAGCCCCGCGAAAAAGAGGGGACGCAGCCGCTCCCGCCGCAGGAGGAAGTGGGAGAGCAGGGCGGTCAGCATCGGACTGACGGACACCAGCACCCCCACATTGGAGGCCAGCGTGCAGGTCAGGGCGATGTTCTCCAGCAGGAAATAGAGGGTGACGCCGCACAGGCCCGCCGCCGCGAACCACAGCTCCTGCCGCCGCCCGGCCAACCGGAGCCGCCGGGGGTACAGCAGGCAGAGGGCCACAAAGCCCAGGGCGAAGCGGAGGAACAGCACCTCCACGGGCCGCAGGCCGGTCAGGAGCACCTTCGTGGAGATAAAGGTGGTGCCCCAGAGGAAGATGGTCAGCAGGGCCGCGGCGTGCCCCGTCAGGCCCGCCCGGCTCACGGCTCCCCCCGTTCCGCCGCAAACACGGCCCGGTACTGGCTGGGGGTGAGTCCGGTCAGGATCTTGAAAAAGTGGTTGAAGTGGCTCTGATCGGCAAAGCCCGCCCGCAGGGCCGCGTCCAGCGGGGCGGCCCCCTGCTCCAGCAGGGCCCTGGCCCGGTTCACCCGCACCGTTTCCAGATAGCGGTAGGGGGTGATCCCCTTCTGGCGGGTGAAGCAGCGCAGAAGGTGGTACTTGCTCAGCCCCGCCAGGGCGGAGAGCTGCTCCAGCGTGATGCGCCGGTCACAGTGGGCCTCCAGATAGTCACACACCGCCCGCACCTCAGGCCGAACCTCCTCCGGCGGCCGGGGACAGCCGCCGCATCGCTCCAGCAGGCGGCCCACCAGCAGGAGAAAGGCCTCCTCCCGGCGGAGCTCCCCCTGCTCCCCCGCCGCCAGCTCCCATACCTCCCGGAACAGACTGGTCAGTTCGCTCCCGGGCAGCACTGGGGGCGTGAAATGGGGGGCAAACCGGCGGCCGGTGACGGCTTCAGCGGCCCGCTCCATGACCTCCTGCGGCACGTGGAGCCCCCGCCAGTCCAGGCGCTCCTCCCCCACCGGACGGCAGGCATGGGGCTCGCCGGGCTGAAAGAATACCAGCTCACCGGGGGCAAGGCGGCGGGTCTCCCCCGCGATGGTCACCTCCCGGCTCCCCCGATCCATGGTCCCAATGACATAATAGGTGTGAAAATGCTCCGGAAAGCCCTGGTCGATGCCCCGAAAGAGACATGCCTCCACTCCCAGCTCCGGATCGTAGTACACGCGTCGCAATTCCTGTTCCATAGGGCACTCCTCTGTCTGAGATGGAAGCAGTATAGCACGTCCCGCCGCCTGTTTCTTGCATGATATTGCGCATTTCCCGCACAGGGCGGCCCCGCTGCCCATATGCTGATTCAGGGGGTGGTGGGATGCAGGCGAGCTCCGGGCCGTCCGGCGAGGCGCTGCTGGCCATCGCCGCACTGGCCGCCATCCAGCTCACCGCGGGGAAGAGCGACGCCCAGGCAGCGGTGCTCGGCGCCTTCTTCACCATGCTGGGGGACGCCATCGGGCTGCTCCTGGCCCAGCGGGCGGCGCTGGAAAATCCATAGCGGGCGGCGCAGATGCGCCGCCCGCCGCTTCTTGTAAGCTCAGGAGCCGCTCAGGAAGGCCTGCACCTCGTCCAGCCGCTCCATGCCCTCGTCATAGCCGTCCTTCCACAGCGCCCGAATCTTCTCCACGTCCTTTTCGGTGCGGTGAAAGCCCTCCGTGCTGTGGGGGGCGAACAGGAGGGCCCGCCCCTCCCTCTCAAGCTGAAACAGCCGCTCCCGGGAGGTGTTGTAGGCGTCCGCCCGGCGGCGCATGGTATCGCAGAACCTGGGGTACTTCCGGTAGGCCGCGTCGATGAGGGGCTGGAGCTTTTCCGGCCGCCGGACGTAGCTCCGCTCCCGGGTCAGCACCACGATCACCCGCTCGCACCCCCTCTCCAGCGCCCGCTCATAGGGGATAGAGTCGGCCGCTCCGCCGTCCATACACGGCTTACCCTGGATATCGAAAACAGGGAAGAGGAACGGCAGGGCGCAGGTGGCCTGCAATAGCTTAAACCGGTCATCCCGGCGCTCCACCGGAAAATACTCCGCCTTTCCAGTGTCCATGTTAGTGACTACCGCCTCCACCTCGCCGGGATAAGCGGCAAACGTGTCATAGTCGAAGGGAATCAACTCGTTTGGTATGGTACCAAAGACGAAATCCAGGCCAAAATAGGCCCGGTTGTCCCGCCGGAGCAGGTTGCCGAAGCCCATATACCGCTTGTCGTTGATGTAGTTTACCATAATGTCCAGGTTGCGGCGGCTCTGCTTGGACACATAGCTGACGCCATAGGCAATCCCGGCTGAGACGCCGATGACATAATCCGGCAGCAGATCCCGCGTCAGCAGGGCGTCGCAGACGCCGGTGGAGAAAATGGTGCGCACCGCGCCGCCCTCCAGAACGATTCCAGTTTTCATGTCGGCTCACTTCCTTGCTGCTCCCATTATACGGCAGCGGACGCCGGCCTGTAAAGGAATTCTTGACAACATAATATTTCGCATTATAATAAATTAGGTATACAAAGGAGGCCAAGTCATGCTCGTCAAGTTCATCGTCTGCGTCGTCGCCGGCCTGGGGGCCGGCATCGGAACCGGCCTGGCGGGCCTGTCCGCCGCCGCCGTCATCTCCCCCATGCTCATCACCTTCCTGGGCTTTCCTGCCTATCAGGCGGTGGCCATCTCTCTGGCCTCCGACGTGCTGGCCTCAGCGGCCTCGGCCTATACCTATGGCAAAAACAGGAATCTGGATATCCGCAATGGGCTGGTCATGCTGGCGGCGGTGCTGGTATTCACCCTGATCGGGAGCTGGGCCGCCTCCCTGGTGCCCAACGCCACCATGGGCGGCTTCTCCGTGTTCATGACCCTGCTGTTGGGCATCAAATTCATTGTGCGTCCCGTGATGACCACCAAGGAGAGCTCCGCCCATAAGAGCCGCGGGCGCCGCATCGCGGAGTCCCTGGCCTGCGGCAGCGTGGTGGGCTTCATCTGCGGCTTTATCGGCGCTGGCGGCGGCATGATGATGCTTCTGGTGCTCACCTCCGTGCTGGGCTATGAACTCAAGACCGCCGTGGGTACCAGTGTGTTCATCATGACCTTCACCGCTTTCACCGGCGCGGTCTCCCACGTGGCCATCGGCGGCGGGCTGGATGTATTTGCCCTGACGGTGTGTGTGGTGGTCACGCTTCTGGGCGCCAGAATTGCCGCCGTCTTTGCTAACCGGGCTTCCGCCAAGGCCCTTAACCGGGTCACCGGCGTGGTGCTCACCATCCTGGGCGCAGTGATGGTGGTGGTCAACCTCCTCTCCTGAAGCAGTGGCACAGCCCCCTCCGGTCGGAGGGGGCTGCTTTTTGCCTGCGGCTCCGGACGCCCATCCCAGCTCTATTGAAGATTTCCTTGACATAGGTAGACAATCTATCTATACTATACATAGATAATCTATCTATGAGGTGAGGAATATGGCAAATGACCGCACCACTCCGGGCGGCATGGGCATGCTGCTGCTGGCCTTGCTGGAGGGCCGGGACATGTACGGCTATGAGATGATCGAGGCCCTGCGGACGCGCTCCAACGAGGTGTTCCGCCTCAAGGCGGGTACCCTCTATCCCCTGCTCCACTCCCTGGAGGCCCAGGGCTGGGTAACCTCCAGCGACGGGGTTGCCAATGGCCGCACCCGGCGCTATTACGCCATCACCCGGGACGGCCGGGCCGCCCTGGCTGAACAGCAGGCGGGCTGGTACGCCTACGCCGACGCGGTGCGCGGCGTGCTGGAGGGGGGGGAATCCCTGTGGCGCGTGAGTGCGTGAACGAATATCTGGAGACGGTGGGCGGCCAGATCCGCTGGCGGCGGGCCCGGCGGCTTCTCCTGCGGGAGCTGTCCGACCATATTGCCGATCAGGCCGCCGCCTTTGAGGCGGAGGGCCGGAGCCCAGAAGAGGCCTTGGCCGGCGCGGTGGCCGAGATGGGGGAGCCGGAGGCGGTGGGCCGGGAGCTGGACCGCCTTCACCGCCCCCGGAACCGCTGGGGGCTGGCGGTCACCGTGGCGGCCCTCTTTGCCGCAGGCGTGCTGCTCCAGCTCTTCGCCGCTGGGCTCATGGGGGACGCCAAGGACGTCTTCTACTTCCGGCGGCAGGTTTTGGGCCTGCTGCTGGCCGCCGGAGTGCTGGCCGGTCTCTGGTTTTCCGACTACACCCTCCTTCTGCGGCGGAAATGGGTGCCGGCGGCGGCGCTGCTCCTTTTCTCTCTGGCCCCCTTGTGGGGTCTGCCGTTTAGCTGGCCCTACTTCACCTACTATCTCATGCTCTACCCCACGCTGCTCCTCCCCGTCCCCTACGCCGCCCTGGTGGTCTCCCTGCGGGGGCGCGGCACACGGGCGGTTCTCCTCTGCGGCGGACTCGCGCTTCCACTCCCTATCTGGGCCTTTGTCGCTGTCAGCAGTACCGGCTATCTGGTTACCCTGGCCAGTATGCTGCTGGTACTTCTGGCGGCCGTGGGGCTGGGCTGGTTCCGGGGAAAGCGACGGTGGAATCTGCTGGCCGCCCTGGGGCCCGCTCTGGCCATCCCCTTGTACTTCCTGCGGCACCTGGAGCACGCCGCTCGGCGCATAGACGCTTTCCTGGGGCCCGACCTGTTTTACGAGCGACTGCGCATGGGGGAATTGCCCTCCCTTTTTGTAGGCTCCTCCCCGGAGCTCCTGCTGGCGGAGGCCGCCCAGGGCCTGGGCCGGTGGGTGTTCTGGGCCGCCGCCGGGCTGATCGTCCTCTTTGCCGCCCTGCTGCTCCGGCGCATCCACGCCCTCCACAGCCGCACGGGCAAGTTCCTCGCCCTGTCGGCCTTCCTTCCCCTGTTCCTCCAGGCGGCCATCTACTGGCTCTATAACCTGGGCTGGTGGCCGCTGGGCGTGCTCTCCCTCCCCTTCCTGTCCTACGGCGTCTTCTTCCTGTTGGTGGACGCCGCCCTGGCGGGGGTGCTCCTGTCCGTCTTCCGCATGGACGCCCTGGTGCGGGACACCGCCTGGGCCTCCAGCGCCCCGTCCCCCCGGCCCTCCGCTCTGGACATCCCCCTGGGCCGGGGACAGCTCCACATCGAATACCGCAAAGGGGCGCAACACTTTTAAACATACAAAGGAGGCCTGCGGCTTTACCGCAGGCCTCCTTTGCCTATTCCTCGTCCGCCCGGTAGGCCATGAGCACATACTCCCAGTGCTCCACGCCCCCCTCAGGCACGCTGTGGGTGCGGAGGTAGCCGTCAATCAGTCCCAGCAGCTCCGCCCGCTCCTCCGGTTTGAGATGGAGCGCGCCGAACAGGAACTGGAGATCCTCCTGCTGTTCCGGCTCGCCGCACTGGCTGGCGGCGTGCAGCACGCCCCGGAAGGTGCCGTCCACCAGTTGGGCGGCCAGCGCCTCCCGCTCCCCCTGAAAGCCGTCCTTCCGGCCCAGGCAGAGCCGGATATCCACATCGGCCAGCCGGTAATAGGTCGCCTGCCGGCCGTCCGGCGCCGTATATACTCCCAGCTCTACCACGCCCAGCTCCTCCAGCTTGTTCAGGTGGCTCTGGGCCGCGCTGGGTGAGAGCAGCATTTTCTCCGCCACGGTGTTGGCCGTCATGGGCCGTCCCGCCCGCCGCAGCAGGTGAATGATATCCTGGCGTACCGGGTTGAGCAGCACGCGAAATTGTTTCCGTTCCTCCAGATCAATGGTTCTTGCCACCGTTGTCCGCCTCCTCTGTTCCGGCCATGCCGCCTATCTGGTCCGTTCCATGTGGCGCCTCTGCACCTCGTAGTCGAAATCGCCGCCGTACTGAATTTTTCCATCCCGGACCACATGGGGCAGCCACCACTTTCCATGCTCCTCCTCCGGCTCCACATAGCCGTGGCTGGCTAGGAACTTCCGCCGGGCCTCTACCGAGCGGTAGAGCACGGACAGATCCCCGTCCCAGTCCTGGAAGCACTCCGGCCCGCAGTCCGGCCGGGTGAAGGGGCACACCTTGGCGCAGCGGCCGCAGGTACAGCCGTGGGGGTTGGCCGCCCCGTGGGCCACACACCTGCGCTCGTCGGTCCGCCAGAGCATGTAGCCGCGGTACTCCTCCTGTTCCCCAGTGGAGATGGCGTGCATGGGGCACTGCTCGGCACAGATTTTGCATACGGAACAGTAGTTCTGTAGCCCGAAGTCGATGGGGCCGTCGGGCACCAGGGGCAGGTCGGTCAGCACGGCGGCCGCCTTGAAAGCCGCCCCCACAAAGGGGTTGACCACGATACCCAGCCGGGAAAACTCCCCCAGCCCGGCCAGGGCCACCAGCCGGGGCATGATGGTCACGTAGTTGTTAAAAGCATCGCTGCGGGCTGGCCAGCCCAGGCGGCGGATATAGTCGGCCAAGGTGTTGGACATGCAGGCCAGCCGCTGATATGCCTGATAGGCAACGGTGTCATCCAGCCACTCGTCCCCGTGGGAGGCCGCAATGGTGGGCAACTGGGTGCGTACCAGAAACACCACCGCGTATCGGTAAACCCGCTCCACCGGCGTGCCGTCCACCTTGGTGGCGTAATACACATCCCGGGGCACCTCGCACACTCCCACCATCTCCGCCCCAGTGAAATAGGCCATCTTTTTAATGTGCCGTGTCACGATACGCGTATCCTCCGGCAGGGGCGCTTTCTCCGGCGCGACCTCGTTTTCCGGGTAGTCGTTAAGGTACTTCTGAAAGTGGTAATAGGACGCCCCAATGGGCACGCGAACCGTAAAATCCTCCATCCTCTTCTTAAGTACATCCCCGAAGCCCCCCAGGCGGCACTTGGCGAATGCCATCTCCTTCTCATCCACCCGGGGTGAATCCTCCACGATATCCACGGTCAGGCGCTCCACCCGCTTGAGCTTTTCCAGTGGATAGGGCCCCAACTGTTCGTCATTCAGCAACACCCCGCGCCGCGACAGATCCAACGTCTCCATTGCTCGACACCTCTTGCTTCTCTTATGTTAGGTTTCCTCCCACTCGTTGACCACCAGCATATCCCCCTGCTGAAGAACTGTCCCGCCCTTGGGCACTACAGTGGTGCCGTCGGCACGGCGTACCAGGACGATGAGTACCTCCGCCGGGATACCCAGCTCCTTGATCGGCCTCCCAATCCAGTCCCCGT
>ENA-UOJP01001710-UOJP01001710.1-human-gut-metagenome-genome-assembly--contig:-C102-NODE-1710-length-23348-cov-34.332117_pt1 | contig 23348 bp, 28 predicted proteins | sample MGYA00242353_ERZ723900 | MGnify/ENA metagenome assembly ERZ723900
ACTAAAAATGTGGTTACTTCATCATGGCCTTTTGCAATGTATATTATGTTAAATGACGGGCTGCAACACGTAATCCGCTTGTAATCTACGTTAACTCAGGAAAAGCCTTCCTTTCCATGAGCATAATCGTATATGTAGTCCCCTTATAATGCAACTACAAACAAGCGACCAACATCACAGCCCCGCCCTTTTCATTCAACCATCCAAATTATCAATCACATACGGGCATTAATTGATCCGTTTCGATCACTCAACAGATCGCGTTACCGCGTCGTATGTGCGTTCGCAGACGCTCCCAGCGCTTGCTGCTGCATCAGCGTACTTAGCGATTTCTCCCGCGCGGCGGTCTGATTCTTCGTACAGGTCGGCAAGCAAACTTGCGGTTTCGGCGGCTGTCTGCCTGCTGGCGGCATCTGCGGAAATCCTGCCTGTTTCACTGGTTGCGAGTTCACGCCTGATTTTTGCGAGTTGCCTGCGCAACTGGTCAGCAGCATTATCAGCGTCAGCAGCATCAGCCAGTGCCTTTTGTTTTTCCCGTTCTGCATCATTTACAATTTCCTCTGTTTTCTTCTTACGCCGGATTTCTTCTTCACGCTCTGCCTGCTCCTGTTTTAACTGAGCGCCTTTATCTTCGTTGTCGCGCTCAGACCATTTCTTTTTCCATTCTTTATCGCTATCCTTTTTCCCGGCCTCAAAAGCTGAATCATGGATGACATAACCAGCGCCACCTAATGACGATGCTACAATCAGGCCAATTAATACGGCATATTTTGTTTTCATTTGTCCATGCCCCAACAAGTTAGCTCTGATTCCTGGTCTCTGCGGATAACCTGACCGTAACAATTATTCTCCCGGATGCGACAATCACGCCCGGCATCCCATACCCAGCGCTTAATTTGCGCACAAGCACCTTTAAAGTTCCCCGCGTTCAGGTCACGATAAAACCCCGATGGAAAACATTTACCGGGGCCAATATTCCACGGACAAAATGATGCAATTCCAACTTTTTGAGGCGCCGTTAATTTCACGTGGACATTTCTATCTACCCATGCCAGCGCCTTAGCTTGTTCGGCTTTATCAATTTTATCGCACTGTGCTCGCGTTAATGTCATGCCCTTGATTACCGGCTTGCCGTCAACGTAAGTCACACCGCCGCAAATAGTCCATATACCCCGGCTTTTGTCCTGATAAGCCGTCAGGCTGGTTCCTTCTTTTTCGTGCTGAAACTGCGCCATCAATACCGGAGCACTAGCCCCGGCAGCAATCAAACCCAGCATAACGGCACTTAATTTGCTCTTATTCCCCACGCACACCCCCACCTAAAGCGATTAGGTATTTTTTGCGCTCGTAATACCAGTTAACAAGGCAAGTAACCACAGTGCATAAAATGCCGATAATTACCGCCCATTCATTAATAGAAAGCACCGCTAGAGCAGTCGTAATAATTCCCACCCTGTATTTAAACCAGTCCCAAAACTTAATCGCACCCAGCGTGAACCCCATCACCAAAGCCAGTAGTACACCCAGCTTTTTAGGCGAAAGTGATTCAATAAATCGCTTCCAGAGTTTCCCCACTTAATCACTCTCCAGTTCGTCGTAAAAGAAAAGGCCAAAGCCCCCATCAAAAGCGTTAACGTCTCCAAATTTTTCATTTGGTCTAAGACGAGCAACACCAATCGCTCCCGCGCCAGCATAGCCCGGCAATTTTCCGCTAAGGCCGTGCCAGACTCCCGGACGCAAGCAAATTTGTGACAGTGTAACTGTCCTGTCTGCGTTGGATATTTCAAGCCACCACAGCTCTGTGGTTGTTGCGAAGAACAGGCGCATATTCAAAACCACGCCGTTTAGTGATGATGTGAATTCCTGGTCTGGGATAGATGCGATAACGCCAATCTCGTAGTAAGCAGGCTCCATTTATGCCCCTCCAAATACACGGCGCATTTTTTCTAGCGCATAGACTTTTTGCGGCTCTTTGTTCGCGTCTACCGTGGTGGCGCTCTTTTTACCTGCGGAGGTTTTCCCCTTCCCTGCCGGCTTAGAAGTTTTTGCTTGCGCTGATTTTGTGCGTGAACGCTGGAATGTCACCGTGTCAACTTTCTGAGCAGTGAGCTTGACGGTATAGCTGTTTTTCTTAGGAACGGCTTCAATTGAAAGCGATGTGATACGACATTGAGGCATTGCCATGAAGGATGTATAGACCGATACAAATTCCTTCGTATCGTATGCCGCCTGAATGGCCTGAGCCTGATTCATGGCTGAAATCATATGCAGAGGCGCAAAAGGTAAATCAGTGCCGGTGATGATTCCCTCAAAACTGGCAACCTTTTGATCGTCTACTTCACCGTCCGATATTTTATAACCAGTCTCAATCTTCCCCTGGGCAATGGTTCGTTTTGCTGAAACCTCCTCTCGTGTTTTGAGCCTAAGTGACACCGTCACTCCTGATTCGAACACCATTACAGCCCGTTTATCGCGTGGCGCACTAATCGCCGCGTCCATACCTTCAGCCATAAAAACCCCAAAAAAAATCCCCTTCGTAGAGGGGATTTTCACACCTTCTCGCCACTGGTTACACGGCGATACCGCTGGGGTTTATTCCGGTAACTTGTTTGCCCATGCCACGAATCGTGGATCTGGTTTCTTAGTCTTTTCCATGGCATCCATAACCGTCTTAAAACATTTATCGTCTGGCTTAGAGCAGCTTTTTGCTATCTCATTTTCATTTGCCTTAATTATATAGGTCAAAGAAGCATCTGATTGTTTTGTGGGTAGGTGAAAAGCTTCCTCAACACCATATTCCTTTTTTATAAGTCTTTGGGTGTAGGTTAAGGAGTCTTCACAAGTTGCAGCCACATTTAGCATTACATAGCCTGAAATATTACAAGTTAAATCTATTTTGTCTCCTTTTGATGCCTCTCGAACCCAATTACTTTCTTTATTCACCGAAGCTATTAAATTCCCTGAGAATGAACTCCCCCCTGATACAGTCACAACCCCACGTCCTAAAGCGTCCAACCCTATTTTTTTAATAACCCCTTTTATTCTTATAGGCTGGTTTTTATACTTTTCAATAGCGGTTATCTCATTATTTTCGAAATCTTTAGCAATGGTTTTTACTGTAATCGGAATGAGCTTAGTTCCGCGCTCCGTTTCATTCTGTTGCAAAGACGCTTTTGCTTCATTTTCCACCATTACAGCAACGGCATTAGTAAAAACCAATTCATTTGATGGCTTTAGATATTCCAATACCTCTGCATCACTGAATGGCGTTGTCTCCGCTGAAAATGCAGGCAAAGAAACAATTGCACATAAAATCATCATTTTTTTCATTTCAAATTCCCTTAAGCACCGTTCGCCTCTGCCCAGTTTACCCCACTAAGACTTTGTGTCGTACTAGTTTTGCTCAGGCCCTCGACGACAGATCCCACATCCTTAGCATCAGGGACATTAATGTTATTTTCATTTTTTACATCATTGTTAATAATTACCCCTCCTTTTGGTGGTGGTGTCATCAATGATGCGTCTTGCCTGGCACCATCATCACCACCAAATAGCCCTAAAAATTTCTCAACCCCCGGCAATGGGTTAAAGTTACCGTTGTACTCAAGGAACCTCTCGATTAAACCTTTTTCTGGTTTTCCGTCAGTACCGTTTTTATTCTTCAGAAATTCATCTATTTGCGTCTGTGACGGAACCGCGCTTTCCGGCGCAAGACCACCTGATTTCCCTATCCATTCAGACAATAATTTTAGACCTTTTACAATCGATGGATATCGCTTTTCAAATTCATCAAAACTACCGAATAAACCATCAAATATTGTTCCGCTTTCACCTGCCATCCATGCTTTCCATTCTACAAACGCTTCATAAACAACCCATACAGCAGCGCCAATAGCCAGAAAAGGCCATATAGCAGCCATGACCGGAATTGCTAATGCGGTAAAAGCCGCCCCAACAGCGCCAAGAATACCTATTAGAATCGCTGATTTACTTTCATCTGCCAGCGTTGACCAGAACGCGGCAACCTCTTTTTCTGCGCTTCTGGCTAAAGGAATAAGTGTATTTGCGGCCCAATCAGTGAATTTTCTCCATTCTCCGCCGATGGTTGCCTGCGCTAAAAATGCTTGCCAGTCATTTTTCATGACTGTCATTGTCTGGCCCCACGTCCAGCCCTGTTTTTTAAGCAGGTCGGCATTACTCGCCGCCATTTTCTCAAAGGCGTTAATCATCGTTTCCGCCGTGAGTTTCCCGGCTTCTGACATTGCCCGTAGCCCTTTTACATCCGTGCCGAAAGCCTTCGCCACTTCCGGGGCCATTGTGCCGATGGCCTCCATGAAGGATCTAAACTCATCCCCGCCGAACCTGTCAGAAGAAAATGCCTGGCCCATCTGGTAAAGCGCTGCGTTTACCGCTTCAGCACTGCCGCCACCTAGCTGTAATGCTCCTACCAGCCCCTGAGTTGCCCGTATTGTTTCCTCCTGAGACTTTCCAAGCTTCTGCGTGGCGGTCGCCATATTGGTATAGGTTGAGATAAACGCCCCACTGTCGCTTCGAACATCACTCGCGGCCTGATTAAGTGCAAAGAACGCCTCTTTTGCGTCGCCGGTTGTCTGCGTCAACCTCGCAATCTGCGCCTGCTGCCGCTGGATTGAATCAAGGCTGTCAGCCAGCGCATTACCCGCTGCCATAATGCCAACAGTTAGCCCGGCACTTGCCAGCATTGTATCAACACCAAACGGGTTACGTATCCCGCTCTGTACGGCATCAGCAACAGGTTTCTTCCTGGTATTTAGCGGCTCGCCGGAAAAATTGGACGCGTCGAACGGGTTAAAACCACCAGCACGGGGCGGCGGCAATAGCAGACCTCCGCCACCAGAACCGCCACCGCCCAGAAGAGGAAGGCCAATACCGTTACCCATGCCCTGAACGGCTGCACGTGCGACCTTCTGAGACTCGCGGCGTACAGTCTCCGCCAGAGGTGTACGAGCAATCAAATTCGTGCCTGTAGCGGCTACTGTGGCTATTGCTGCTGTAGCTGCTGCTGTCGGCGCTGTTGATGCACTGCTGGGCGCATAGGGGCTTGCAGGCTTCAGGTTGTTGACACGCTTGATAGCGGCGTCAAGCTGATTAACCTTTGCGATAGCCTTATCAATCGCAGCATCAAAGCTGTTGAGCCCGTCAAGGTCGGGAATAACGTCAATTTTCGTTACGAGATCGGCTGACTGGTCTGTCATTTTTTCACCTTACTAAGCGCGTGCTGAACCGCGTTATCAAACTGGATAACGGCGGAGGCTCTCATAATGGAATCAAAGGAGGCGCGGCCTGACACTACATCGCTGAAGCTAATCAGGCCGCTTTCTATCACTCGCCAGATGACAAGTTCTGTGCGGACGGTTCGGTCAAGGTTTTCAGCAAGGCGCTGAACAGTTGTCGCATGGCTCCCTGCATCGTTCCCGCTGTGTCCAGACCAATATTTTTTTTTAACCCTGCTGTAACCGGAAGAATGGAGAGCTTCAGGCACTCCAGCGCCACCAGATACACATCGGCGATGTTGGCAGCGGTGAAATTGGTATTCACTGCGTCCCAGCTATCCAGAAACTCGCCATTATCGACCAGTTGAGCGCGGGATTTTGCCAGCAAGGTAAATAACAGTTCGTCGTGGTCTTCCCGGTTAAGCACCCCGAAAATCTTCGACGACATAGAAAGAATGCTTTCTACCTGGCTGATACCGTGTTTGGCGAGAATCTCCGCCACGCGCAAATTAAAGTGAATGGCATCAAAAGCGCTCATTCGGACTACACAGAATTTACGCCCGTTGATTTCAACGTGTTTGATTGAGTCGTCCATCAGGTAATATTCACTCCATTAATGACCGAATCCACCTCGCCAGTAACGAGTTTCCATTCCAGTGTTTGAGCACCAGCGCCGTTATTTGCGCCATCAGTAGGCTGACGGGCAAACATCGCGTAACCCATGCGGTGTACCGACAGATTACGCGTATTGGTTAGCGTGACGGGTACTACGGACTTCGTTTTCTGCATCAGAAAAAGAGCCGTGTTAACCGGAGAGTTTCGCTGTGTGACGAAGGTTAAAGACCCTTCTTCAGTCGGATTATCAATAAAAGACCAGTCGCCGCCGATGCCGGAAGAAACGGTAATCTGGTCATCCGTCATTTCCAACGTGATATTGCTGTCTTTAGCCAGACCGATTACAGGCACAACGCCTACGGTAATCAGCCAGTCCTTAGAGGACATTACGCCTAAATACATAGTTAAACCCCGTAAGTCATTGCGGTGCCAACAGCATCAACGTGCTTAATGGCGTAGCGGAGATAGAAATAGAATTTAATGGTTATATCGCCTTTGATACGCTGCACGGCGCTGATTTCTGACATCGTCGGACGCACTACAGTAAATCCACGGACATAATCGCCGTTATCGTCCGTAAAATTCTCCATAATGCCGCCAGCAGTCTGGCCCGCCTTCAGCGAGCTTTCCATCTGGTTAGAGACCAGTTCATAGCCCGGCATGTCGTGCCCTACTTTGTTACGGTTGATATGCAGCGTAGCAAGGTCTTTTTGCATCCGGTCAGCCTGCCAGTAGCAGAAACGAACAACTTCAATCGCTTCTCCGTCGCCGCATGTGCCGGGGTAAGTTACCGTGACGCCGGAACCATAATCTTCAAAGGTATTGCCGTTTAGCGCCTTAATTTTCTGGTAATCGGTTTCGGTGAATCCATCACTTTGAACGGCGTTAAGTGTCTTGAGCGCCCAAGTTTCTGAGCCCGGTTGCATGACAAGACAACGCCCGGCGATAGCAGCGTCGAGGAAGTTCTTTTCCAGCTTCGTCGAAATGGCAAACGAACCCGCCATATTCTTATCGAAAAGGTATTTCGTAATGTTGTCAGTCGCCCAGGTGGAAGACGTGTAGTCGTCGATAAACACCGCCATTTTATCAATCTGCGATTCGATCCAATCAGCAATAGCTTTCTGAATCGACAGATTCCGCGACGGCGTCATGCACATAAAGAACTTGTTGTACTGGTTTTTGATGGCAGCAATCGCAGCACTGACGCCAGCCGCCAGCGCTGTAGATTTAGCATGGACAACTTCGGCCCCTTCCAGATAGACAATGCGACCATCAACCAGAAACTGACCTGTAGTCGTTGCATCAGCAACGATATCAGCCGCTGCGCCAGTGCTCCCGGCCCAAGTAGTGCCGTTATAACTGGCGTAGCGATATTCCGTACCTTTCACATAGCCGATGGTGGCCTTTGTAGTTGTAGGTGCGCCGGAAACCGGAACCCCCGTCAGGGCAATCATAGTTTTGCTGTAAGCGGCGGAGAAATCGCCGACAACCAGCGTATCCGGTGACGGACTTTGAGAGAAATACGCCTGAACCGCCAGAAGATTATCGCCGGATACGCCGTCTGAAATGGCATCATCAGCGCTGGTATATACCCGGTAGAGATCGGCAAAATCCGCGACGACAGCGGATTCGTAATCTGTGAATTTTTTCCCGAAAAATGCCGCGCCCGGCGCGAGGATTAACCCGACACCAAACACGCCATATTGAGCGGCGGTAGTTTGACGCCCAATTTTTACACTAAAAAGCCGACTTAAATTCGCCATTTAATAGCCCCTGATAGCGAGAGTGACTTTATCGCACGGTGTAACCGTCGCGCTTTCAATCCAACTCTCTCGTTTGTAATGCTGGTACACAAATGTCAAAGACAGCGTTACCTGTGCCATCTGCTGGTAAACGAGGTTATCAATTAGAGGGGAGCTATTCTCGAAATCGCCCGAGCGGTCAATACAGCAGTTATTTTCGAACTGCCAGAAATCACCTTCAGTCGAATCGACCTGATTCAAAAAGTTTTCCAGAAATGCCTGAGCGTCATCTGATGACCGGATGACGATAATTTTCGCTTCACAGTTGTAGTGATAAACGCGGTAATCGCCATCCCATGACTTTGCGAATGCCTGCGGCTCTCTCGATGACGTGAGAAGATGAACGGCAGTAAACGGATCCTTTGACTCTGGAATCTTCTGTTGCGCGTAAATGGGACTATCGCCCACCAACTCAATCATTGCCTGTCTTGCCCGTACCATTGCAACATAGGGGGCACCGCTCAGGATTATTGGTCTGGCCTGCGTATCGGTTTCTTTGAGTGTGCCAGCCGGGAATTTTACAATATCGCCAACATCCAGCCGGAAATCAGCCGAAATATTGATAGTGGTTCCGTTGCCATTATCCAGCACAACAGAACTGACCACGGACGGATCCCGAAAATTATATGGCGTGAATAATATATCTTTGCTGTTACCGTTAGCGGTGAATGTCGCCTTTTCTGCGCGATAATCAGAATATGATAATTCCCCGTCAACGGTCATTAATTTGACCGTATAATTAGTCATTATCCCACCAGCGCTAGCGCGTCCCGTTCTTTCATACCAAATAGCAAATATTCGTAGTGGTTAATAACGCCGTTTTGCCACTCCTGCCGCTGCACCACTTCGTAATATTTACCCGCACACAGCACTATAGCGCCGTTATGCTCACCCTCTTCTGTAACCTCTAAATCCGTTTCACCAATGGCTTCCATGTAATCTTGTGGTTTGCGCCCGGTTAGGTAAGCCCGAAATGAACCGCCACCATCAACCGGCTGCATACTGAGGAAAGCGGATTGTTGCTCTGAATATCCCTCACGTGGCATACCGCCAACTATCTCAATCGGTAATGGACGCCAGTAGTGAATTAATCGTCTCATGAGTATTTAACCTTAAACGTAGCCCCATAGCGAAATAGAGAGCCTGAATCTTCTAATACCCTTTGGCCCCCGTTCTTTTTTTTCTTTCTTGCAATTGTTTCTGGTGAGTTTGGTTTATAGAGATTGGACGCGTGCATGACCTGATTCGTCATCAGTGATGATTTCATACCAATTATTGTGGCTACCTGTTGCGCTGTCCGGCTTCCGTCAATAACCGATGCTAATAATTGCCGGTATTCCTGCCCTTGCATCCATCCGGCTATTCTTCGAGAGGCATACATCATGAAGGGTCGCGCCGGGATGAGTTCCCACCCCATCGCATTTTTTGTACCGAAGTTGTTCCAGGCGGCATAGGTCGCAACGTCCAGACCTTCATTCATCTTACCTCGATGGATCCCCACGGTTATTGAAATCCCCGCCAGCGCCTTCACGCGCTGACGGATTACGCGGTCAAACCCCTTCGTTTCAAACTTTGCACCTCCACGCATGGATCAAACTCCGTTAAACATTTTCAAATATCAGAATATTTATCTGCTAAATCGCACGTTGACCATTTTTTACTGTGGGAACCGAGGCTGGCCAACCGCATTTCTCAGAATAAAATCCCGTTAAGAGGCGTGACCGATAAGGATGCAACCGCCTGTCAAATCCCCCATTGCGTCTAAAAACTCCTGCCCCCACTGCGTACCCTGCCAGCCAGACTTTTGCGCTGCGTCTGTGAATGTCACCGCAACTTTCCCTTCCCGGCGACTTGCAACACCGCGAACACTTGCGCTTATGCCTTCTACTGCTATTGGGGCGAGATTGGCAGCAACATACAGCGCTTTCAGGCGCTCAATGTCGTAACCGTACTCCGCAGCGGCCCGCAGGTTGTAAAGCCGCTCACATTGAGAAGAAAGGGCGCTAATAGCGCCCTCATCAAGTGTCACCCCCGGTAGCAGAATGGCGAGCCAGTCATTTACCGTCATGCTATGCCCTTACTCGTCGTCAGAATCAACTACGCCGTCATGCTCTTTATTGAGCTTTTTGGCTTCAGCGGCTGAAACTTCTTTTAATCGGCCTTCGTCCAGAAACTGCTTAACGCCGCCGATGGTCAGTGTTGCGCCGTCCACTTCTACCGCTGCCAGCGGAGCGATTGAGATAGTAATAACGGTGCCTTCGCTGTTTTTTGCACCGATGTGAATCGGTGCCTGAGTGGTGTTAGTCAGAAAAACTTTTTCTTTCTCAGCCATGAGTTAAATCACCTTTGAGGATTTGGCAGCAGCCAGCGGCGCACGGACGATAACGCCAGCAGAGCGCGACAGGCACGGAATAGACAGGTCTAGCCCGCTACGCTGAACCGGCAACTGACGGAACAGCACAGGAGTAGCCTGGGCGAAGTGGCGACGATTGTTTGCCAGCGCGATACAGATACCGTCATCATCCAGATCGGAGTTTTTGCGGAAAGTAACTTCCGGGTAAGAGCTACGCAGGAATGACAGCACCGTGCCGAGCGTACCACTCAGGCGCAAGCCCTGAATTCGGGCCCACGCCTTAGACGGCATATGGAATTCATTCACTTCGTAGATTTTCGTGGTGTTTACCGCAGCAATAAGCGCTGATGCGTCGTCGCAAATCTTATCGCCGTCAGAAGTCGCCCAGGCACCTTGCAGCGCCACCAGCGGAATATTCGGATGTTCGATAAAGCCGATAATCTGATATTCCTTGTTACCGCGCCACAGCAGATTAGAAACGGTGCGTTCATGCGCTTCGCGGGTATTGAGCGCCAGAATGTTATCAAGCGGAGTACCGGACATTGCCGCCGCCATAACGTCACTGTAGGTGTAGCCATAGCCCAGCCCGATATCGTACATCAGCGCGAAGTATTCCCGGCCTTTAGCGCTCATCATCGGCATATCTGTACCGAATGCCGCCATGATTTTAGCCATGCCCTGCGCGGAGTACATCCGATAACCAGCCCACTTAGCGCCCTCGTTGATGCCCGGCTCCTGCTGGAACATGGTCAACGCGACCGGCGCGGGCATTTCTTCCATGTAAACATCGTTTGACATGGAAATAAGGTCACGGGCAAAAATTAGCCCTTGTTCGTCAACGTTGATACCCGGCACCGCGCCAGCTACCTGAGCTTCTGTAAAAAGCTGCGCCATAAGCGCGGCTAAATATTTCTCATTCATCTTTTAAGGTTTCCCTGTTAGCTAACGGTGATTACAGCGGTGTCAGTGAAACCACCGTCTTCAGTACGTACCGTAATGGTTGCCGTCTGCCCGGTTGTTGCCCCACTTTTCACCGTGGCAAGGCCGGATGCGTCCACTGTTGCTACGTTCGCATTGCTGGATGCATAGGTAACGTCTTTATTGGTCGCACCTGCCGGAGAAACTGTCGGCGTAAACTGCTGAGTCGCTCCAGCGGCTTTAGATGCGGTTTTAGGCGACAGTGCAACACCAGTTACAGCGACTTCACGGGGATATCCGGCGCTGAGTAGTTCACCATCAATTACCATCACAATTGCCGTACCACCGCGCTGAGGTGGCGTTTCAAAGCGAAAGCGGCTTTTATCGCCGGATGCAGCAACACCCCATTCCATATAGCCGGTAGTAGCGTTACGGCCTTTTGGAACGGCTAAATCACCCACCTTCGGCGACTCACCCGTTTTGACCGCCACGCGGATCGGGCCATTTTCGACAATACCAATCGGGCAATTGATAGTGACAACGCCAATGCGCGTGTTGCTACCAAATCCCGGTGTAGCGGGCATATTGGAATGTGCGGTAACAGCAATACCGATGGCATCCGTAACATCACCATCATCAGGTAGAGCGACGCATGTTGAATCATTACCGGAGGTAAGTTTCACCGCATCGCCCGGCGCAACTTCACCACCAGCGCGACGGGAGGTTACGCGTGCGGAGGAACGGAAAGACGGCAGCACCGCCAAATCACCCGGCAACCCCGCGTCAAAATCGTCTTTAATCGTGGTCTGCATTATTTGCCTGCCTCTTTTTTGCCAAAGGTGCGAGCCAGATAATCCTGATGGGCTGACTTCTGAGCACCCTGCTCATCGGTGTTAACTGCTGCGCGAGGATTACGCGGGGTTTGTTCGAACTTCTTACCACAGGCAACCAGCGCCATTGACAGCGCAACATCCACCTGCTCATCAGTCCAGCTATCCATGTTTACTTCAGGGTTTGCCTTACGGATGATGGCCTGTTTGACCAGATTGATATCGCCCAGGCTGTCGGTGTTGATGTTCAGGCGTTTAGCTGCTGCTTTCAGGTCATTTTCCTGACGACCATCAGCAACACCGCGCTCGTAGGCTTCGTTGCTGGCTGAGTCCATATTCACAAGGCGGGTATTTGCTTTCAGCAGGTCGCCCTGTGTTTTGCTTAAATCAGTCGTAAGCGTTTGATTTTTCGCTTTAAGACTTTCAATTTCGGCTAACGCCTCTTCTAATTCCATCGGTTCACCGTCCAGATTGAATGTTGCAGTTTTTACCCGTGGGTTACGCACAATGCTCAAATGGTTGTAATTTATACCCTTTTGCAGCGTGTCGAACGTTTGCCCGTCCGGGGATAGTCCTGTCTCTTTTGGCTTTTCGTCGCACTGATACCCCGCCGAAGCACCACGTAAATCTTTATCCTGCTGAATCAGTCGGATGGACTTCTCATCCTGAACCAGTGCGCGGGCAATAAGTTCATCACCCTGACGCATAACAGCAGTAACAACACCCGCAGAAACGGCCCGGTAGTTTTTTGACGTCACCAGACCACCGCGAGGATGTGACACGGTCACAGGCTTGCCGATTAAGGTATTCATTGAGTCCTGGTTAAACAATTCATCGGCTGAGCGGTACTCTTTAGCCGTGAACGCGTCACCTCGCTTGCGGTCATAAACCAGTACGCCCGGACGGGCGATAGGGATATCAATCTGGAGATAACCTTCCGGGGTTATCTCCCATTGCTTGATGGCGTCAACGTTGACCTGTGTTTCTTGCAGCAATTTCTTTCTCCGCTTCTTCAACGTCCGACGCAGAGAACAACCATTCAGGGAAGCAGCGGCATAAATGCGGTTGCCCCGGATTCCCGTCCTGTGGCGGTCTGGTCGGCTCGTATGCCTTACCTTCGCGCTCAACATGCAATTTTCGCTCGCGTTCGTCTAACATCCCCCGCCAGCGGTATATTTTCATCCCGGCAATACGGGCGTTGGTTTCTTCCAGATTCCAGGCCTGATTACCTATCTCATTGCGGGCGACGTTGCAGGCTCTCCGATAGGGAATTTCCATTTCGGTTGCCAGTTTATCGGCGATATAGTCAACGCCCCGCCCCTCGCGCAATCCCTGCTGAACGACCTTAATTCCACGCTGTAGCGCCTCATCGGAGACGTTCTCCATGCGCCCCATGCTCTCCGTGAGCCAGTCCGCTGTTTGCTCCAGCAGCTTTTTATCGCCGTCATAGATATCAATGGATATCAGGTCAGCCATATTTTCGGCTGGCAGTTTGATACCCGGAGCCAAATCAGTGTCGGCGGCAGCGCGAATAATCAGCCGGAAATCGTCAACCGCCGAGTTAGCAAGCTGGGTATTTGCCGCTTCCATAGCCGGTAATGATGGAACAGTGCTCGCGCCTCTCATCGGATCCGTTAAGCTGGCGAGCGGCTTAGATATTGCTCCCGCTGTATCTGGTGTGGCTGATAGCCCTGTTTTCAGGTCAATAAGATTCACACCATCGACGCGGAAGCGCTGGTAATAGCTCTGGTAATACTCGTCAGTCAGGCCAAATTGACCATTTACAATAGCGGCCTGAACATCATCAGCGGTGCGATTGATAACCCGAAGGTAGGTATCTGGCTTTGAGCCAGTCACTCGGGCGAAGTCTTTAGCCAGGCTGATTCCTGCCTGCCGCCTTACTTCACTGAATGCGTAGGCGGGAACGGCCCCAAACTCACCATCTTTCAACAGCGACGGAATGGCTTTAAGGAATATTGATGCATCCGGTAAAAGTTCCTGAGCAACAGACCTGACAAGCTTTTCCTGCTGCTCGCGCGTCATGCGTGAATAATTGCTTCCGGCTTTCTTCTTTATATATACGCGCACTTTTTTGACCGTTGCGGCGGCGATGAAATCACCCAGCAGGTCATCAACGGAAATATCTTTACCATCGGCGGCATCGGTATTGAGTACCGCGCCGGATTTACCAATTGCCTTGTATGTCTTTATGCAGGCATCGCGAACCCATTTACCAACAAGCCGGGCGTTATCGCCCAGCCTTTGAGCGTAAACCAGTTCGATAGCCAGCGGATACCCGGCGTCGTAACGTGGTTCACTCTTCGCCATTATTGGCCTCGTCGTTGTCTTTTTTGGTGCTATTCTGGTTCAGATTCTCGTTGTTCTGGTTCGAATCGTCGTCATTCTGGTCATCAATGGTGCCAGTTGCGGGCGGAGTGGTCGCAAGCATAACCACCGCTCCAGTCTCCTGCGCCGTTGCGCGGGCCTCTTCGCTGGTAATGGCTCTCATGGAATAGTAAAGCTGTGCTGTTTCCGCTCGTTTCTTGTCCCGGTCTACTTCGCGGTCTATTTGGCCCTGAGATTTATTCGGGACAAAATCAGCGCGGATGCCCATATAGCGAAAAGCCAGCTTTTTCAGTGCCGGAATGATGTAATTGGTGTTGATATGAGAAACAAGGTTTTGCCATTGTGCATCGGCGCTGGTATCGCTATTGGAAAGACCACCTTTACGCTCTGCCAGCATAGCTATGGGGAAACCCGTTTCGGCGCACACCAGCTTAATAGCCATATCAACAAGGTCGGCGGTTCCGGTCATCGTGGATTGTAAGCGGTTAATTTCCTCTTCAGCATCAATCGCGACCATGTCATTTAACTGACGGGTTGCCGCTATCCCTGCCAGCCTGCGGGCTGCTGTAGCCTCTCCTTTAGCCGTTTTCAGGTCTTCTGCTAAGTCATTCTTTTTATAGATATCCTGAACGGAAAGGGAAAGAATGCTGATGATTAGCTCATGCGAAAGACCCAGCCGCTGTAAAGCTGCATAAGGCTTACACAACAATGGTTCGCCAAATTCGATACCGACCATCGCGTAAATAGGTTGATAGTTTTTATCGCCAAAGAGGATCGAATCATCCTGCTCAATAAACACTTCGCCACCGATAGGGCTTTTAAGCTGGATACGCCAGCCTTCCGGCAGGCCAAAAAATGGCGAATTGTAGTCTGCAAACCAGTCGTTAGACGGAGTAATCCAGTGCGAGCCGTGGCAACGTACCCACTCTTCCCCCATAACCAGCACAGACCAGCCATGATGACGCTTTAGAATGGCGGCGCTTTCTACTACCTGCCACGCGCCCATTTCGTCAAAAATCTGCTGAATACGCTTTGAATCATCAGGATTTTCAGTAACTACGGTGAATCCGTTCAGCATTGCGGCAGCGACCGGTTCGCTGATAATGCGCCAGCCTATGCCGGATAGCTCCCCGGTCATTGCAGCCACCAGCGGAATCATCCCTTCTGCGGCGCGAGCCTTCATGCGGTTGGCTGTCGGTGAACTCATCCCCGCAGCACCCTTTGAGCTTGCCGCTGCGCTGGTCATCATACTGACATAGCCGTCAACATTGTAATTTGCTGGCTGCAAGCCCTCTTTCGTTAAAATTCCCTCAGTGGGAATCAAGCTGGTTTTGTTCGTCATTCGATAATTCCTGATTTCATGCGTACCAGATGTGGGAATATGGCGTCAGCGTAGTCAGTGGACACGCCCAGCCGTTTTTTAACTTTTTTCTTCGCTTCAATAAGGATTTTGTCGTCAGGAGTGGTTTCCCACATGACGCCAGTAGAATCAGAAAGGATGCGGTCGAGATATCGACGCGGTATCTGGTCAGAAATCGCGAAAAGGCCATCAGGCGGCATAATGTCTGTCTCTATCCAGCGCACAGAGTCGTTAACTGCATCCCGATACGCCCACCACGCCTGCGCTCGCAGGTTGTGGAAGGTATCTTCGTTCGGCCTCCCGCCGCGATATCTGGACTTTTTGCGCAACACTTCGCCCTGAGCGACGAATTTACGAAACTCAATCTCTGAATCTTCGTATTTGTTTAACTCGCCTTTAACACCAGAACCAACGCCGACAGAGTCGTAAATCAGGACGGTACAGCCTTCTTCCGTCGCCATCTTTAACGCCTGCTGCGCAAGCTGAACGGTGTCACGCGCCTGCAATCGCTCCATACGGTACAAAAATCGCCCGTCAAAGAACGACAACACAGAATCATCATCGCCATCATCAGCAACATCGAGCACCGCCGTTTTAACGCCAGTTCGACACGCTTTCGCCAGTTTCGAATCGAGCGAAACAACTAACTTTTCAAGATGGCCACGGTTAACAACAGCGCCGGGTAAATCACTGACGGGAACGCCGTTCCAGATGTTGTCGTACTTGTCCGGGTAATACTTCAGCGTATAAATCCGCTCTTTATCCAACGTCGAATTGAAATATGGGTTGTGATACCAGTTCACCTCCTCAATAAACCAGTCATCCTCTGCATTGAGAACGTATCTGACATAGGTTTCATCCCACGCAAAAGCCGGGTTGAAGGTAATCCATAGTTCAGCACCGTTGCGGCGCAATGTTGGGGCCAGCGTTTCCCACGCTTCAGCCGAAATCGCGTGCGCTTCCTCCACCCAGCAAATGTCCACACCTTCAATGGATTTAATGCTGTCGAGGTTCGACTGAAAGCCCAAAAACCGGAATTCAGCGCCGGATTTAGCCTTGATACTGTTTTGAGTTATCGTGAACTCTGATTCATACCCCAGACGGCGTATCGTATCGCTGAGCAGCTTATGTGATGATGCGTCGATAGATTTTTGCACCCGGCGCAAGCACAGAATGCGCAGGTCATATCGCACAGTGAGCTGAATCAGTGCTTCGGCAATCCTCCATGACTTACTGGAGCCACGCCCACCGCGCAGACATTTAACGCGGTGCGGTTTTGTCGTGAGCGAACGCATGACGCGCCGCCACTCTGCCATTTTCTTTTTCTCTGACAGCCAGTAGCGACGGCGCTCTAAATCATGCTCAGGTGCTATCTCAATCGCCGTCATCGAATCCCATATCCCGGTAAATTTCGGTCAGTGTTTCTCTCGCGAGGCGCTTACCTTCGTCGGTTATCGGCTTGCTAATATCCACCCCGGCAAGCGTAAGGATCCGCGCGGCAAGATGTGACTTATCCAGCCCCTCAACCTGCCATCCGTGCTTTGTTCTTTTGATGTTTTTAACTGCACGGGTATCAATTGCCGCCATGCGGCTGCGGAACACCTCCGGTTCAAGCCTCATTTTCTCCAGCGCCTGCAATTCCAGCATTACCGCTGTTGAATCCGGCGCACGGAAACGCGCCGAAAGGTCAATTAACGCCTCCTGACGCCCCACGATATCCGCTGCAATGATGTGCTTTTTGTAAACGCTGACGGCCTGCTGTATGTCGTCATTTTTAAGTAACTTTTCAGCCTGAAAATCATCGTTAAAGCCCTTGTAATCACGGTTGCGCGACTTTGCATAGCTGAACCCCGGCGCTTCCCGCGCTTCAGCCACCAGCTTTGCAAATGCATCATCACGCCTGTTTATTTTTATTGTCACAATTCCCCCCTTGTGAGGCTTGCAGCGTAGCGAGGAAAGAAGAGGATCAAAAACAGCGTTACCGCTGGCGTGTAGTACAAATAAAAAAAAGCCACTCCGGGGGCGGAATGGCTGAAATCACAAGGGTAATAACAAAGGCTTAAAGGTAACAGGCAATGCTTCCTGTCCGTGGCAGGTGCCATTATGGTTTTTTACCTGGAGGATTCAAAAGATGATGCGAGAGGTAACGCCAAAGAAAAGCCGCCCCCGAAGGAGCGGCGTTTAAAGGTGCTCAGGCCATGCCAGACAACCAGAAAGGCGGGGACGGATCCCCGCCCTGATTTAGCGACTCTCCTTAGCTTCGTAGGCAAACTTTGCCGCTACCTGCACACCTCCCTGACCTATGGACGCTTCGCAAAGCGTCCGGTTAAGGGCGGTATACGCCAGTAACGCCGCGATAAATATCGCGATAAACAAAAAAACTCCTTTGTAAAACAAAGTTGCCTCCTTCGCTTTTGGGAGGCTATAATCGTGTTGTCACGCAAGATTAGAGGCCTCGTTGGTTAATGAAAATTGACCTTCGGGGCTTTCTTCTATCTGCCACATGGCGACATGAGGCAGACAGCCTCAAGCACCGGGCAGGATTATACCCATAAACAATCCCTTACCGCAAAAAACACCCCTTCTTCCTTTCGTCTTATTTGTAGTTAATATAAGATAATCCCGCATCAGCAACGCTTGCTCAGCCACCAAAACCACAGGCATGTAAGCAGGTTTCCGATTGATATACCTAACGCCAGAGTAGCCGCAAAATCAGCATAGGACATAAGGATAGCCTCATGAGTTACAGTGATGTAGTGGCAACGATAGCGCTTTTTGTTTCGTTTATCGGCACTTTTGCCAGCGGTTACATCAGCTATCACTATGCTATCAAGGGCGAAAAGCGGAAAGAATTTAACTCTGTAGCAGACAGAGTAACGCTTTCACTTATGCAGCAACGAGACACTGCAACCAATGGAACATTCCCAAATGTGACGTTAGGTAAGACCGACCTTCACGCCCTTCTCATTGTCACCAAACACGCAGAACGGGCCGGGCTACAAAAAGCCTTTTCCGACTATGAGGCGGCGTTAAAGTCTTGTGGTGAGTGGAAAGCCGGTTTCTATAGTTTCAAATCATCCGACACGTTGAAAGCCGCAATTGATGAACTTCTCAAGTTTGCCGAGCGCAAATAAGCCCTTGCTTCTAATTTGTAGTTGAAATAAGATCTATACAGGTGCTCAAAACACCTTACAAGAAGCGGCATTCACCCCGTCAGCGTGATTTTTTTGTACCCAGAATTTATGCTCTGGTAGCTCCGGCTACGCGAGTGCTGAATTATGGGGTGGAGTGCGACGAATAGCAGGCCTCTCCGTCTGTGAATAAGTCCGCCGACTTCTTGCGGTTTTGAGCTCCACCCCGCCCCATCTCAAAAGTGGGGATTCAGTCTCACAAGAAGGAGCAACCACAATGAGTACATTACTCACTATCCCCGACGCCGCAGAACTGGCAGTACATACCATGATGGCACTTAAAGCCGCTGGCTATGCGACTGCCGCTATGATTCCCGTTCACAAAAATGCCTCAAATGAAGTCGAAAAAACGGAAGTGACCGCGCCAGAAGTCTACATAGCTCCCGGCAAGCAGTATGCCAATGCTCAGGAAGCGCTGGCGCATCTGGTGCGCGAACTGAAAAACCCGGAACGCGACAACTATAACGAAACGCTGGACTTTACTTTTGCATCACTGGCGCAACTGCTGGACATGCTACGCGAGCCCATCTATCAGCATGGCCTGATGCTCAAACAGGAATTTGAGAAAGGTGACGAGCTTCCGCTGGAAATGGTGACAACCTTTATCCATATCCCAACCAGCACGGAGGTATCTTTCCGGCTTCCGGCTTTCATCAAAGAAGATAAGCGCCTCGACGAATGCCAGCGCGTCGGCGCATCCTTCACCTATTTTCGTCGCTATGGTCTGCGTCAGGCGCTCGATATTACTGATGGTGATGACGATATCGACCAGGCAGACAGTAAACGCGAACGCCGTAAAGCCCGCTCTCTGAACAGTAGCCGCAAATGGAAGCCAACCAAATCAGAACGCACTAAAGCGGAATCCATCCTGAATATGCTGGTCGCGGCTGGTGAATTCACTGGCAGCGCGGTAATCGCCCAAGCTAAAGCGCGTAACCCGTTTCTGCGTACACCGTCAGAAGTTGCAGAGGATGTTATCCATTCCCGTGATAATGCCAAAGACGATAACGCAATGGCCCGCGATACTGTGTTGCGCTATGGCCTGACGGATGAGCACTGGCAGAGTTTCTACAAACAGGACGGGTTCTTTAAGGTCGACGGTGACGAACTTATCGACACCAGAACCGGCGCACACGTCAGCGCTGAAGTTGCTATGGATATAGCCGAATCGCTTTCTTCTGTTGCAATTTCCAGCGCGGATTCAAACGATGTGCATGATACCCGCGATATGTCAGCGCCAGTCGCCCGGACATTTATTCCTGACTGCACCCCGCTTGATGACGATGAAGAGGCTTTTGTTGCTGCTGTTGAAGCAGGCCACGATTCGGAAATTATCGAAATCGCTATGCGTCAGATGGAAGTTCATGTGTCGCATGGTCTGGATATGCGCTCAGTGCACAGCGACACAAGCTATCACCGCCGCAACTGGTATAACGCCTGCCGCGAGTTCTATACGCTGGCGCTGATGCGCGGTGATGTGAACTTTGAGGCGCTGGCAAATCCTGAAATGAAAGTTGCCCGCACCATCATGGATATCGTCGGCGCTGACGGCGATACCGAGGCCAGCGAATCCACCATTTCAGACGCACAAGCGCAACTCACCGTCGATGCGATGCAACAAAAGGTCGATATTGCGCAGGAAATTGCGACAGGTAACGCTGACACCGATATCAAGCTGCAACAGCTTCATCAAATTGCGCGTCGCTGTGATGCCTACACCGCTGGTTATATCGATACTCTAATCCTTCATGTTGATAGTGGTGGCTTCAACAGTGAAATTCCGGCGTATGTCCCTGAATCTGACCTTCCTTACTGATATGCGGGGTTCTCAACATGAAAACCGCACAGGAAAAGTTACAACGTCACCTTGAAAGGCAGCGTGAGTATCAGCAGCGGGCTATTGTCCGCCAACGTGAGCAACAGGCAGACCCGGAATGGCGACAGGCTCAGTATGAAAAACAGCGGGAACGACAATCCCGCTATATTGAACGGGCAAAAAATAAACCTTGTTCGCGTGGTTTAAAAGGACGAACGCCCCGCGCCGCTGAACGCTCACTGATGGATAAAATTGGCGCTCTACCCTGCATTGCCTGTTACGTTCATGGGATTATTAACGATGTGGTCAGCCTGCATCATATTGATGGGAGAACCTCAGCAGGCGCACACGCCCGCGTATTGCCACTGTGTGACCATCACCACCAGCACGCAGCACCAGCAGCAATACGCGCTGTTTATGCCTGGCTGATTCCGGTTCATGCTGATGGAACATGTGGAGGAAAAGCCGCATTTGAGGCGCTAAACGGCGCTCAGGACGATTTATACGCCCAATGCCTTGAATTGATAGCCTGACAACTTCTAAACGCCGCCTCGCCTATTCTGGCGGCGTTACCGCTCGCCCGCTTTCTGTATCATCCCTCCCCCATCCGGTTAAATCGCACCTGTTAACAATCACGAGGTGCTTATGTCCGAAAATAATTATGGTGCGCTGATGATGAAAACGGCACTCAGCGCCAGTGACGATATTGATAATCTGATTTCCCCGGGGATGTATCCCGTTCCACCTGGTAACATGTCTTCGCCATCCAGTATTGGGGGCCTTTTAACCATTTTTCCCGGTTCAGTAAAATGTCGTACCTTCACTTCTGATTCAGTAATCATTTCTGTATCAACATTTGATAGTGATTTATCAGTATGGGGGGAGTGGAACACCCCTGTTTCTCGTGCAAACTTAGGTTCAAGCGAAGATGGTCAAGGTTCATGGATGGTAGCATATATCGCTAATGAATCTGCGGTGTCTCGCAGTGTCACAGCCCGACTTCGTGACTATGTCAGCTTACACGATTACTGGTATCCTTCTGATGGTGATGATTATTTTCCGGCACTAAACAAAGCGCTGTCAGTTTCTGCAAATGTGTTAATACCCCCAACAGGGAAGCATTATTTAAAATCGACCGTTTCCCTTATCTCTGGCGCCAGGCTTATCGGCCTCGGGCCAAATAGTATTTTGTCATCTCCAGAGGCCGTATCTTCTAATGGTGCGGAAATGATTACCGTCCTAAGAACAACAGGCGCATCGGATATTTTACTTCAGGGGCTGACTATTGAAGGTGGTTGCAGTGAAATAGTTAGCACTAAAAGAGCAGTGCGAGGAGTGAGATTCATTGAATGCCAGGATGTAAGGGTTATTGATTGCGAGGTCAATAATACCGGTGACTGGGCGCTGTCTTTTGAAAAAAATGACCGAGTATCTGTTTCTCGATATAAACATAGAGGTACTGTCGTTACCAATCTTAATGGCGGTCGGGATGGTTTGCACTTTCTCGATTGCGTAGACTTTTCAGCAACAGATCTCGATATCGTCTCTGGCGACGATATGGTTGGTTGCACCAGTGAAACCAGAGACCAGCGCAATGCCAGCATTAAGGGTGTTCGTGGATATTCAGGAATTGGTAGTTGTGTCATTTTCAACGAAGAGGGAACAACTACTAACTCAACAGTGAATGTCATGGTTGAAGATGTGAGGGTTACAAACGGGCAAACAGTAAGGAATGTAGTACGGGTGCAGTCTATCAATGGCGCAAATGTGACTGGCGTAATTATTCGGGGTATACGTGGCACCGGCCGTAATCATGGAATACAGGTAACGTCTGCGGCAACGATGACAAACGTGGATATCTCCGACGTTAACGTTACGTCCGTCAATCAGCATGGCGTCTACCTCAACAGAATTAACAACCTGAGTGCCTCCGGACGTGCTACCGCGCAGAACAGCAGTTTCGACGGCTGGAACATTACCTCCTGTAATTATTTTGACGTGCAACCGGCAGCGTTGAGTTCTCCGGGCTGGGGTGTGCAGGTGCTGAACAGCGCAAACTTCACACTCAACGGCAACTGCTACAACAATGGATCAGGCCTTTTTGCAGCAGCCAACGGAGGAAACGGGCGTATAAACGGATGTTCAAATTACAATGCAACTGGCGTTTATGTCGGCGGCAGTACAACATCTTACTATGGCCTTTTCAATGATGAGACCCCTACTGGTCGTGTTGACCCTTCTACAGTGTGCGCTGGATATATAGCAAGAAATCGCCCACGCAATCTTAATGCGTTGCGGGATGCCTACGCAGCGTGCTCATTTGGCCAAACCGTTAGTGGTTCAATTTCCTCTCAGGGAGCAATTAATTGCTCAGTAGAGCTTATTTCGGATGGAAGATATAAGGTTAATTTTTCTGCTCCATTTGAATCAACCTTTTACAGACCGGAAATCGTCGCGCAGATTATGAATCAGGATCTGATAGTCAGGCCGATTACCAAAGATGTTAATTATTTCACATTCGAAGTTCGCAATTCATCCGGTCCTGTAATGGCTAACTTTATACTTTGCGAATTCAAAAAGGCGATTTAACAATGAAAATACTCTATCGTTATGATGAAGATGGGCTGTTTCTCGGTGAAATAGAGCCTGTTTCCAATCCTATGTTTTACTTTCCTGATGAACCAATCGACAAAGGCTATTACGACGCTGACGGCAATCCGCCCAAGCCACCAGTTGTTGGGCAAAATGAAAGGGCGGTATGGATTGGGTACAGGTATTCTATTGAGCCTGAATATATTTCCCTGACAAACACGGTGATGCTGCCAACTTACTGATTTAGTGTATGATGGTGTTTTTGAGGTGCTC
>ENA-UOJP01001722-UOJP01001722.1-human-gut-metagenome-genome-assembly--contig:-C102-NODE-1722-length-23198-cov-5.870544_pt1 | contig 23198 bp, 22 predicted proteins | sample MGYA00242353_ERZ723900 | MGnify/ENA metagenome assembly ERZ723900
AGCGCGCTCGGCTGGGGGCCGAGAGGTCGCAGGTTCAAATCCTGTTGCCCCGATTTTTAGCGTATTCTTAGAGTTCTTAATAACGGAAGGGAAGAAAGCCGGGCAGCTCTCACCGCCCGGCTTTGTTCCTCTCATTTCACACCTCATGCAAGCTGATTCGCCATCTCTAATTTCCGCAGCCACAGCCGCCATTATTACTGCAGCCGCAGCCAGACTGGCTGTCTCTTCCTGCATCGTAGCCATCCCGGTAGCCGATGGCATAACCATCGTTGAAACCTCTCCGATAGGAATTTCTTCCGTTATTTCCACAGCTATTCCAGCCCCATCCATTGTTTCCGCAGCCGCCGCATCCTCCGCAGTGTCCACAACCATTACCCCAAGACCAACACATATGATAATCTCCTTTTCATTTTTCATTGATACTATATCATATGCCTGTCAACGCAAAGTGTGTCCCACTTCCCCGGAAGCCACACTGTCAGCCGTTTCAAGCATCTGTCCCAAAACAAGCCACCAGCCATTTTCTCTGCATCATGGCAGCAAAAATGGGCGCATGCCAGACACATCACGCCCACTTTTATCTACTTACACCCGGAAGTTCCGGCTCTTAAACACATACACATGTGCGAACAGTGTCACCAGCACAACTGCCGCCAGCACCAGATCGCCCGTACCGCCGCCCAGATGAAACGCCATGCCAAACAGCGACAGCGTATCAATCGCAAACAGCCATTTTTCAACCGCATACACCTTTTTCAGGTTATATTTCTTCGGATCGATCGAATCCGATATAAAAATCAGGAAATCTTTGCCGCAGAACAAATCAATTGTCTCTGCCAGTCCCAGACACCCCGTTAAAAAGAACAGTATATCCATCCGTATTCTCCTCCCCTAGAACCGTTTCCAGGTTTCCCTTGAAAACAGCAGAAGTAACGGAAAAATCTCCAGACGTCCTGCCAGCATATCAAAGATTAAAACCAGTTTTGAGAAATTACTGAAAAACCCAAAGTTTCCGGTCGGTCCGACCAGTGCCAGACCCGGTCCGATATTATTAAACGTAGCCGTAACCGCCGTAAAATTCGTCACCAGATCGTATTCATCCAGAGAAATCAATAGAACAGATACCGCAAAAATGAGCACATACGCAACCATAAACACATTCGTCGAGCGCACAACCTCATGCTCTACGATCTTTCCATCCATTTTGATCTTCTCCACTGCACTCGGATGCAGGTACTGCTTCAGTTCCTTTTTTACCGATTTAAGCAGAATCAAGACGCGCGACACCTTGATACCGCCGCCTGTACTGCCCGCGCAGGCGCCGATAAACATCAAAAGTACCATAATCGTTCTTGAAAGCTGCGGCCATTTATCAAAATCCACCGTGGCGTAACCGGTCGTCGTGATAACCGAACCGACCTGGAATGCCGCATCCTGGAATGCCTGCAGTGCATTGCCGCAGAGTGATACCGTATTGACTGTAATGATGCCAACCGCCGATGCAATGATTAGAAAATATGCCCGCACCTCCTGCATTTTAAAGGCCTGTCCTATTTTTCGCATCAGCAGGAAGAAGTAAAAGTTAAAATTCACTCCGAACAGAATCATAAACACCGTCACGACATTTTTCTGAAATGCCGTGTAGCTCGCCAGACTATCATTCCGGATTGCAAAACCACCCGTACCTGCTGTTCCGACCGTGATCGTGATCGCGTCGAAAATCTGCATTTTCCCAAGAATCAGAATCACAGCCTCGAGGATCGTCATTCCCAGATAAATCTGGTATAACAGCTTCGCCGTCATCTGGACCTTCGGAACGAGACGGCTCACGATCGGTCCTGGGCTCTCCGCCTTCATCAAATTCATATGGGAACCGCCCACCATCGGCAGGACACTCAGAAGGAATACCAGAACGCCCATACCACCAATCCAGTGCGTAAAACTCCGCCAGAATAATAAGCAGTTCGGCAGCTGCTCCACACTGCTCAGAATACTTGCACCGGTCGTCGTAAAGCCCGATACCGTCTCAAACAGGGCGTCGATCGGATTCGGAATATAGCCGCTTAATACAAACGGCGCTGCTCCCATCACACTGAGTAAAACCCAGCTTAGAGAAACCGCCACAAAGCTCTCCGCCACATAAAAGATCTGATTTTTCGGTTTCCGGCGTACCAGAAACATACCAACCATCAGGCATACTGCCATCGTTGCCAGAAAGCACCATACCTCCGACTCACGGTAAATCAGTGCCACTGCCGTCGGAAGCGCCATAAAAGCCGCCTCAAAATTCAGGATCCAGCCTATGATATAAAATACAATCGAATAATTCATCTATGCCGCCTACTTTCTCAGGATGTCACGGATATCCCGCAGACCTTTCTGACTCGTCAGGACAATCACTGTATCGCCCTGCTGGATGCAGTCCTGTCCACGCGCGATCTTGATATTGCCACCGCGGTTGATGCATCCGATCAGCAGGTTGCTCTTGAGATTCAAATTCATCAGCGGAATGCCCGTCACTTCCGACTCCTCGCGGATCACAAACTCCAGCGCCTCCGCCCGACCGTCGAGAATATGGTACAACGTCTCCACATTGCTGCCGATCGTATTCTGCATCGCGCGCACATACTGTAAAATGTAGTCCGCCGTGATGTATTTCGGATAAATCAGACTTCCCAGGTCCAGCTTGCTGATCAGCTCGTCAAAGGCGATCCGGTTAACCTTCGTCACCAGCTTCGCGCTGGAATTTTCCTTCGCATACAGCGCAAGGAAGACATTTTCCTCATCCATATTCGTCAGGGTGACAAATGCCTCCGCCGTCATCAACCCCTCTTCCAGAAGAAGCTGCCGATCCGTTCCGTCGCCGTTGAGGATCAACGCATCGTCCAGAAGCTCTGTCAGAACCTCGCAGCGCGCTTTATCTTTCTCCACAATTTTAACCCGGATCTTCATCGCCGCCAAAAGTTTCGCCAGATAATAAGCAATCGTACCGCCTCCGACAATCATCGTATTTCTGACCTGGTTTGTCTGGATGCCGATCTTGCGGAAAAATTCTGCCGAATTTGCCGGGGAGGCGATAATCGACACCATATCCCCGTTTTTAATCACAAATTTACCATCCGGGATCGCCACCTCATCGCCGCGCTCAACACCGCCGATCAGGACATCGCAGCGGAATTGGCTGTCAATATCCATGACCGAAAGCCCGTCCAGCTTAAACTCCGGTTTTACCTTAAATTTCAGAAGCTCTACCTTTCCCTTGGCAAATGGATCGATCTTGATCGCTGACGGGAAGCGCAGAATTCTCGAAATCTCCGTCGCCGCCGCATATTCCGGGTTGATAATCATGGAAATTCCCAGCTGCTGCTTGATAAAGGTAAGCTCATTGCTGTAAATCGGATTCCGCACACGCGCAATCGTGTGGCAATGCCCCACTTTTCTCGCAATCAGGCAGCAGAGAAGGTTCATCTCATCCGACCCTGTCACGGCAATCAGCATGTCCGCCGTCTGCACACCTGCCTCGATCTGCATGGAAATGCTGGCACCATTTCCCACCAGCTTGATCGCATCGATATCATCTGACACCCGCTGCATTCGCTCCGCAGACGTATCGATCATCACCACATTGTAATCCTCCCGGACAAGCTGCTCCGCCAGCGTCGTACCAACCTTGCCGCATCCGATAATGATTATATCCATAATTTCCTCCGTTATTTTCTGTTTATCCGCCATACCGATACAGAAAATCTCTATTTTATATACAAAATAAAAAATGTGCCTTAACACTTTCCTATGACGGAAAAAGGGTGCCTGAAAACCGCGCCCTAATCCATACGGAATTATTATAACACCTTCTGCGAGTTTTTGAAATATAAATTGTGTTAAGAGGGCATTTTGTGGGTGTTTTGAATATATTTGTCTCTTTCGATCCCAAAAGTGCCTACCCATGTACAGTAACTTTCCTCCCTTTTTGGCAAGATAAATTTCTTGACTTTTTCAGAAAAAACAGTATACTTAATATATATTTGCAGATATGGTTCATCGGTAGAACGCTAGCTTCCCAAGCTGGAAAGGCGGGTTCGATTCCCGTTATCTGCTTTTTTTGATGGATGCGGAAACCCTTGTAAATGCTGGATTTTTCCTTTATTTACAAGGGTTTTTGGTGTTTTTGGCGCATCTACCACGAAAGCATATTTCAGTATAAAGGCCCCCTTTTTCTGGGGAAATATCACACGAAAAAAGGGCTGTTTTTCCTTTATTTTCAAGGAATGACAGCCCCTTATTATGCGCTTATATTGTGTTTTTCATCATATTTTATCGTATATGTCCATCCTCTGCTATCCGATCTGCGGTAATCATCCAGCCATCCGAATCAAACGCATACGCCTGCCCGTCAATCTGGCAGACTGCATCGTGCCGGTAGGTGTACCCACTCAGCAGATACCACCAGCGCCCGTCCTGGCACACCCAGCCAGTAAGATACTTGCCAGACACCCAGCCGTCCGCAGTCTGGATCCACGGATCGCTGTCGGCAAAACATTTATTAATTGGCTGCACACGATGATCCTTGGTGTAGCGCTTGCCTGTGTCTGTACCTTTTGGAGTTGTTCGGATGATAAGTGAGGACGCAGTGACTCTCAACCCGCGTATGCCGCTCTTAATTTCTTTAAGATCGGTGATCACCGTTTTTGACTGTTCTGGTACCGTGCTGTTCTCCGCCGTCCAGGTCTTTTTAAACGCCTCAAATGTCCCATATTTCTGTTTCAAAATCCCAGTACCACTGCCCCAGTCCGGCAGATAAAGATGTGGCTTGTCCACGATGCTTTTCCAATCGCCGCCCCATCCAAGCCCCAGATTTTTGGCAAGCTCTCCGACTTTCTTAAAATAATCTCCAGACTCATTATAGGCGCCTTTTCCATCTGCCCGGTAGAAATCCGCTGCAATGCCCCATTGGTGCTGGCTGCTATAGCTGCTGCCCCTGGCATTCGTGACAATACTGCCCGGCTGAGTCCGCCCTTGTGCATACAAAGCGTCCTGTTCGGCGACGCTCCGGAAAGATTCCCCGATTTTAATCGGCAAACCTGCACCAACACACTTATCAATGAGCTGCGCAGTCAGCGCCTGGAGACGCGGATGGCATAATGTGATATCTCTCATAGATTTGTCCTCTTTTCTTTATGATATGAAAAAATATGAAATTTTGTTTTCCGGGGTATCTTGCAAAGAATTTTCGCATATGCTATAATGCCGATAGGCTAAGAGATAGTAGTTGTCCATCACAGGCAACGACAAAACCCCCAAGGATCGCGACTCCTTGGGGGTTTTTATTCCTTCTATCGGCTTTCGTCGATTTTCCCCTATTGTTGCGATGCCGCAACGGCAGCCATGCCCCAAACTGCCGCGGGAGATAGTCGGATCGCCTCCTTCTACTCTTCTTTTCCTGACTGCTTAAAAATCTGGTTTACATACGTAGACAATCCCGCCACAAGGACGCCCTGTGTAAGTGCCGTGAAAACTGCCAGCGCGATATCCTGACCACTGCCGCAGGCACAGGTGGCGAACACATAGATGGCACAAATCGCAACGCCAATCAGCCCATTAATGAGTGGGATGTATTTGTCTTTCACTGTCTCGCTCTGCTTCAGCCACATCCCAATAAAGTACAGCACTACTGCTACCACAAGTAATTCCGGCTTTACATAATCTTTAATCTGCATACCTTATCCCTCCATCTGCTTTTCCAAATCTGCGATCCGATGGTTTAACACCCGGATCTGTTCCTGCATCACTACCTCGGTCTCCTCTAATTTATATGTACGCTCAATTACTGTATTGTGTTTCTCTACCTTATTCTCAAGCTGCTGAATCCGATACGTGGTAAGCTTCGACGATGCTATCACACCGACAAGGGATCCGAGAAGACCTCCTCCGGATGCTATCAGGGCTACAATAATTTCTGTATTCATGTTATTCCTCCGGATGTTCTTTCAGCTTGAACAGGAGTATTATCAGAACCGGTGCCAGTATTTTATGTCGGAATAATTTGGTACGGGAGGGATTTTATGAACTCGTATGAATCTTTACAGGAAGAAGCCCGCAAGGACGGCGTCAATGTCATCGATTATTCATTTGACAGCAAACGGATCCGCGGGTTGTACTGCGATGGCATTGTTGCCATCCGGAAAGACATGACTACCACCGAAAAGTCCGGCATCTTAGCCGAAGAATTGGGACACCATCACACAACAACCGGCTCCTATCGAACGATTGTTTTTCCTGCGTTTGTGATGGAAAAGCTTTCCCTTCGAGAAGACGGTATAATTAGCTGCACCCCCGATGCGCTTACACAGCGGTTTGGAAAAGTATCACACGATAGCTGAAAAGCCTTGATTTACAAGGGTTCAAGGCGGGTTCAATTCCCGTTATCTGCTGGTTTGAAAACCTCCGTAAAGAATGAATTTGACATTGTTTACGGAGGTTTTTGTTTTATCCCTTCGCTTTCACTTTATCAAACTCTGGGTTAAACGTATAGAAATTACGACTGCTCAGGTGATCCTGTACATTTCTTAAAGCTTCACCAAACCGCTGAAAATGTACAATCTCCCGCTCGCGCAGAAAACGGATCGGATCGCATACTTCCGGATCTTTGACCACGCGGAGAATATTGTCGTAGGTTGTGCGGGCTTTCTGCTCTGCTGCCATATCCTCATATAAATCCGTGATCGCATCGCCCTTCGACTGGAACTCGCACGCATTGAACGGGATTCCGCCTGCTGCCTGCGGCCAGATTGCCGTGGTGTGGTCGATATAGTATGGTCCGAACCCGGATGACTCGATCTGTGCCGGAGTAAGGTTGCGCGTGAGCTGCTGGACAATGGCGGCAATCATCTCCATATGGGCGAGTTCCTCGGTTCCGATGTCGGTCAGAAGTCCTTTCTGCATCTTATAAGGCATCGTATACCGCTGGGACAGGTAGCGCATAGAGGCTCCGATTTCGCCGTCAGGACCGCCGTAGTTCAGTAACCTATGATATCATTTTTTCTTCGCATTTTTTCTCCATCTGGCAAAATCTTCGCTTGAGAAAATTCTGCTCCCGCCTACCCTGAGACGTTCCAGGTCAATCTCAATCTTCGCCCGTTCATCCGCTCCGGCGGCGATGTACCGCTTTTTGTATTTACTGCTGAACGAACTCTTTACTGAGGAAATCGCTTCCTTTTTCGTTTTCCCGTCTGCCACTTTTGATTCTACCACCTTATCGAGGATCTTGTTCGCCTTATCATATTCGCCGGCATTCAGGGCGTCATTTGCGTCTGATGCCTCATAAAGCGGCGTTTCTTTTTTCTCCTCCTTTTCTTCTGGCTCCGAGGCATCCTTTTCTGTACTCTCTTCCTCCTCTCCTGCATCTTTCTTTTTCTTATTAATGACCATATCAACCGCTTTTACAATCAGTTCCTTGTCGATTCCTCTGTCCGCTACTTCCTCGACCTTTTCTTCGTATGTTTCAAGATCCCAGTTCATCATCGCCTCGGCCGCCTCCCGAATTACTGGATCGTTTTTCAGCCCTCGTTTGACGCCAGAATTTACTGTCTTATCACTCTGTCCTGCCTCGAGCAGGTCAGACAAGATTCTGTCTCCTAGTTCTTTTTTACCTTCTCGATATGCTTTCAATGCCTTTTTAGTATACATTGTTACGTTGTCCGAACTGGACATATCATAGATTCTCTTAGTCTTCCAGTAATCTCCTGCATTTACACCCGTAATATCCAAGGCAGTATCAACTACGCTGCCCGCGTCTCGAAGAAGATTGGCGACCGGAATGCCCGTCATTCTTGCAAGCGGGCTAATCCATTTATACATGATTCCGGTTGTTGTGTTTTTACTATCGCCTTCCACGAACTTTTTCATTTCATTGCAGGCGTAGACAAGGTACTGGAGTCCCTGCATATCCATACGCGCCGCAGAATTTCCACCAAACATCGATACGACATCTTTTGCTATCGGAATGAGATTCACGACGTTGAGGTTATCCGCGATATTGGCGCCAAGTGCTGACAGGTACTTTTCCTTGATCCCCTTATCATCGTCATCATCACGGACTGCATCCATAACCGACGCTGCTAACGCCGTGATCACTCCTGTAACCGCATATGATGCCGCGACTCTGGCAAACTTTGTTTTCTCTGCCTTTCCGGCTTTTCCATTGATTTCCTTTGAGTCTGCAATGTCCATCGCCGCTCGGTAAAGCATGTTGTAGCTCTTGATAGGCTCTGACATGAATGCCGTATAGAATTTCGTCCACTGCTCACGCATCGCCCAGCTTCTATGAAACACACTGTCTACTACCTGGGTTTTGTCAATAATCTCCGAGAATCGTGCTCCACTCTTCTGCAGAAATTCTTCTGATCCGACTGTCAGTTCCGGATGCAGCGCCGCCGTCTCTGCTTTGGTTGCCATCCATAGGCGTTTCCATGCCAGTTCATCACCTTTTCCTGCCAAATCCATTGATTTATTTATCATTTTTTCTCTGGTCGTGTCCGCTCCGATGAGCATACTCTTCATGCTGCGACCGGTATTGATATCGAAAAATCCCTGGTCTTTCCACCAGGCGATCGGGGAATAGTCTTTTACCTGATCCCACTCTGCATCTGAAACCATCAGTTTCAATCCCTGTGCCAGATACTTCGGATCAATCTCCGCAGCAGCTCTGAAATATGCCGTCGGCTGCTGAATCGCCGTTCTCAAGTTCCATCCGACTGCCGCCGACTTTGCATTTCTCAGTAAATTAGAGGTCAATTCCCGTTCGCCGCTGCCGACACCGTTCAGATCTTTCAAGAACGCATCTACCCAAGCGCCCATTTCCTTGCCGTAAACACGTTCCATCTGCTCCCGGAGATTTCCCTTTTCAACATCGTTGAAATTATAATACTTTTGAAAATCTGACAACGGCACCACAAAGGAATGATAGCTTCCCATCTGATCCGCCTGTCGGGTATATACATCAAAGATATCCTCGATAATCAAACCGTTCTTGGCGTGTTTGGTCGTATTCTTGGTAATTCCGAGATTCTTCAACGTCTGGATATCACGGCTGACGTCTGCATTCGTTTTTGCTATCTCGTTTTTATCGACCACGATCGGAAAATAATTCGGAGCATTAAACTTTTTATAGCCATACAAAGTCATGCTGACCTCATTGCCCCAGGCTGCCGTCTGATCTGTGAAGAAACTTACCACCCCGTCCGCAAGCGCCTTCTGTTTGGGTGTGAGAGTGTCTGTGATGGCTTTTACATCACTCGGAGTGACCGCTACCGGCACATTTGCCTCCACAACTTTAAAAAGTTTCTTACCTTTTACCGTGACCTCCCTCTCAACTCCCTGTGTGCGGATTCCCCGCAGCTGATTATACAGATGTTCCCTAGCTTGCGGACGTTTATTTAATTCATAAAGGCTCATGACCTGCGCCGGGGTCAGAGAGATTTCCCCGCCGGATACCTGGAAGGTCTGGCGTTTTGCTTTGTTGCCGGTCCATTCCTGGATTTCCTTTCCGCCAATTTCCAATTTCTTTTTCAGTTTTTCCATGTATTCCTGCGCCAGGCGTGTGTCCCTCATTTTAGTATCAAAGCCATCGCGGAGCCCCTGATAAACAGTCGTAGCTGCTTTCCCAAGACGATCGAACGCCGTGAAACTGTCCAGCATATGCACCTGCAGGAATTTATCCGCCGCGCTCAACGCCTTAATGGTTTTCTTATTCTTCCGCCCCTGCCACTCTCTCAGTGTGCTTTCTGCTGCCTCGGACGCCTTTTCGTAACGTTTATTCGTATACATCTTATTGGCATCTTCAATACTGTGTTTCATTGCAGATACAGTCTCTCTCAATGTCCGAAGTTCTCTCGGCGTAAAGTCTTCAATCTTCTTTCCCTCTGCCATGCTCTGGAGTTCGTCCAGTTTCGTCACAAGATCCGGATCGACCTCAACATATATATCGCTCGTTTCTCCTTTCAGAACACCATTGTTTTTCAGAATGGTATCGTACACCTTCTTTGCCTCATTCCATTCTCTGGTGCGCTGTGTTTCGTTTCCATCCGCATTTAAGCGGGAAGAGCTGTAGTCAACACAAGACAAGAATTTAGCAACGGCCGTTCTCATGCTTTCCGGAACATGATCGCGATCCGTCGGAGACAGCAGCCACTTCTGCATTTTCGTGACGTCACGAATGATCTGTTTCTTATCCCGACGCCCCTGTTCGCGCTCCCTCACGTTCCCGCGATATTCCCTGAGTTTCTGCTCATATTCCTTTCGTTTAGCGATATATTCCTCTTCTCTCTTATCAGCCTTTTCAAACAGTTTATCTGCCAGCGTAGGCGGAATATTACGGATATTCGCTCTGTTGTCCAGGATATCCTCTCCCAAAAATACCGACATTTCATCAATATCAGCACCATACGGGTTTTCCACTTTCGGACGGGACTCTTCCAATACGTCCGCAATCCGAAGAAGCTGGTCTGTCGGGTTGATGATATCGGTCGGAAAAAGATCCGGATGCAGTCCCGCCAGTTCATTGTATGCTGCATCTACGCTGACACCGGCGTTCCGAAACGTAATCTGTCCCATATATTTTTTCCTAAAGCTGTTATATCCGCCCTCGGAATCCAGGTTATTTCGAACTTCTTCCGGAACATAAATCTCCGTGCCCTTGATATCTTGCAGGATGTTTTTATAGACCTTTACCTGCTCCTGATCCGTCTGCTGTGATTTTTCCAGAATCGCACGGCCTATCTGCGTCGCTACGTTTGCCAACTCCTGGGCGTCCATACGTTCCGCTTTCTGGATATACTCATAAAACCGGCTCAGGTTGCTTTCAAGTTTTTCCTGTGAGTAAGTAGAATTATATTCTCTTAACAGGCTTTTTGCATACTTACGGATATCTTCTTTTCTCGGTGTGTAATCTTTTGTGAGGACAAGCTGATTTTTCAATTCTTCGTTGATCTTCCGCAGTTCACCGTTTTCTCGAACCACCTCGTCATAATCAATGTCCATATCGGAATCATCAATCTGGAAACGAACATCCTTCAATTCACTGATCGCCTTCTTTCTGGCATCCGGAAGATTGGGATCATAAAGAATCGTATTGATTCCTTCCTGGTTCAAGCGGGCTTTCAGGTTATCGCTGGCATCCGTCGGCAGAATGACGGCAGCAACGCCATCTTTAAAATTTCCTTTCTGGATTTCGCCCGAAGCAACCGCATCTTTCTTAAATACAATTGAAATGTCTCCCATATCTTCCCCACCCTTACCCGGTTTTGTTTTTAATGAGATAGGGCTGTTCATATCTAAACTTTCTACCAGCTTTTCTTCTGTCAGATCATTACGGGCAACCAACTCCTTGTTATCTGTCTCTTCCAGTTCATTATCTCCAAGCTGATATTTAACATTTTCATTCTTGACATTGCGCAGTCTGTCAAATATACTGGAGATAGGCAGATAGTTGTAGCCGCTATGTTTTTTTGCAGGTTCGGCCTGGGCGTAGTTGAACGGGACACTATCTGCCTTTTCTATATCCACTTCGTGTAGATACATTCGATTTGTCCTGTCTACTTTTATAACGCATACCTCATAATACTGACCTGCATTTTCCCCATCTGTAATATTTATCTTTGCTCCTATTGAAACAGAATCATATCCTCTTCCTTTCCAGTCTTTCGAATATCTTAAAACCTTTCCATTTTCAATTACATCTTTTACCGTTGCAAAAGCGGCAGCTTTTTTGTCTCCATAACCATGCGCCAGATCATTGCGAACCGAACGCATACTTAAAGCAACATCCCCTACCACATCATTATGAACCACATTTCCGTAAGAATTATACAGTTCTATGATTTTGCTACGCATTTCCTTTGGATCTCCCTTAAACTCATCCCCGCGAATCGATGCGACACTGTCCATCTTCCGGACATAGTCATAGTTTTCTTCGATGTGCTTGTCTGTCACCTGATCCGGTTTTGCCAGCTGGAAGCGCACAGCGCTCTCCGTGCTTGTCTCACCCATCTTATAGTTCTCGCTTGCCTGATCCAGTGCATCCATCCAGCGATTTCGCGCATCCTCGAAAAGTTCCTGCTGCTCTGCAAGCATCTCCGCAGCTCTTCCGGTATGCTCATTCTTGATGAGACTCTTGATTGCATCCAGCATATCGCTCAGAAAATCTACAATCTTTTGCGCCACGGTTTTATCTTTGTTTGCAATCTTCCGAACAAATTCCTCGTCATTCCAGAATTTTCCCGTAGCATCCGCAGTGATCTCCTCCATGATCTCATCCCTGGAAAGTTTCTGACCATGTTTTTCATAAGCTCTTTCATAGCTCTCAACCATCTTTTCAAATGTCTGGTTTTCAGATGTTAAATAGGCGCTTATGACTGCATCGCGATAGGAAGCATAGCTTTCCGGTGCGTTTTCTTTGATGAAATGAGTTAATTCATGGCTATTGGTGCGTAAAAAGTTCTCTGAGTTCGTGGAAATTCGGATCGTTCCAGTCTTTCCTTCATACTCTCCCACTGCTCCGGATTCAAGGGAATCTTCCAGCACAAATTTTAATCCGGTACGTTTACCAAGACTTTCGCTGAGTTTCCTCTGGGCATCTGTTGCATTCGATGAACGATCTTCGAATCCTCCTTCTCTGGTCTCTCCCTTCTTAACCTGGCGCTTTGCCTCTAATTCTAACAGTCTGTCTCTGGCTCCTGCTTTATATGCTTCTACCTGCTGAGTTCCTGACAGGAACACCGATACAGCTGATTTTTCTGCCGGTGTGATGTCATTGGCATAACGGCCTGCATCATAGAACACATTAAAAGCCCGTCTGTACTGTGAAATCGGGATATCCGGATCGTACTGTTCCACCGCTGCTGTTTTTCCTTTTTCCCCTAAATCCGAAAATATATCGTTTAAATCCTCTCTATGGCTTTCAATATAGGATTGTCTTTCCGCTTCCTGCGGAGATACCGCATATTCTCTGGCATATGCAGACAAATCCTCTTTCTGTTCAGGCTCACGAACATATTGAGGCCCTATGTTCTCACGATTTTGAATTGATTCTGTGTTCTCGGCAATGGTTGGAGACGTTATCCCTTCCCGAGCTGCATTCTCCGGCTGGTTCTGAATGGTACTAAATTCTGTTCTATCCTCTCCGCCTTTTTCGTTTGCCTGAATAGTTCTCTCCGTCCCCCTCTCCTGAGCATCTCCATCGGATACGTTTCCGGCAATGAGAGGTGTGTTTTCAACAGGATCTGTTACGCCCTCTATCATTCGCTGTGCCGTGTTTTCCAGTGCTGCTGCCTGCTGTTCTTTTACCTGCTGCCGCGCCGTATTCTCTTCCGGGAGAACATCTGGAATCGTTTGGGATGCTGTTGTCTGTTCTTCCTGAAGAAGGCTCTCCTGCGGTACCGCCTTTTGCCGGGCGTATTCCTGGGCGGCGTTTCTTTGCAAAATATTGCCAAGTGCCTGTGCACCTCCGCCCATAATCACACCGGATGTCGCCCCGCCAAGAGCCGCCAGCCCTACATTTCCAGCGATGTCTGCATACGCTTTTTGTTTCGCCTCTTCGTCACTCAATCCAAGACTTTTATAGTATCTGACCGATGTATCATAGTTGGATTTGTCGCCCATGATTATTTTATCGCTGATACTATTCATAATCTCGGTAGCCGCCTCTTCTGACCCCTCCGAGATTCCCTGTTTCACAAGGTTGGTAAGAACGGCTCTCGCGCCTTTACCAGGTACTTCTTTCAGGGCTTTCAATTTTCCAAGGCTGAACGCTTCTCCTGCACCCTCTGCCGTGCCCTGTGCTGCGCCCTGTGCCAGCGCCTGGGTACCGGTTGCCCCTCGCTCCGCCGCATCCACATAGGCATCCGTCGCCGCACTTCCGCCAGCTACCGCCACATTAAGCGGTCCGAGTGGAAGACGAGACATTGCCTGCGTGATGGAAAGACCCGTATCGATGGCAAAATCTCTGACCGGCGTGCCTCCAATCGCATCTTTAATGCCCTGGTTGGATGCATTCATGATCGCATTGCTCGAAAATGCCTCGTTATTCGTATCGACCGGAGTGTTCCTTCTCTTATACTCTTCCAGAATATTTTTATATTCATCGGTCGATTCCGCATTCATTAACGCTTTGATTTCTTTTGCTTTATCTATGCCCATCTTGGTTGCTGCGTAGATATATCCTTTCGGGCTTTCCAGAGCTCCCACAGAATTGTATGCAATACCCGCAGCAATGTTTCTCTTCGACGCATCTCTGACATTCTTTGTTTCATCATCTCTAAGCCTTGCAGCTGTTACATCTCCAAGGCTCTGCTTAAACTCTCTCGCTGTCTCCTTCCCATACTTTCCGAGCAGATAATTATACATATCTTTCTCATCAGCATTCAGGAACTCTGCACGGCCATCCGGCGAACCGAATCCCCTTACTTTGGCTGCCATTTTTAAATTTCCGATAAAACCGTCTGAATATCCCTGTGCGCTCTGGCTTCCTTTCCTTACATAGTCTTTATATCCTGGATCTTTCTGTGCCTGCACATACGAAATATTTCCCTGCTTTCCGGAATATGTAAGCCGCGATGATGCTTTGGTCTCCGCTGGCTGCTTCGTCTTTGTGACTGCATATTCCTGTGCCAACTTTCTACCTGCTTCTCTTTTTTTCACTCTATCCGAAAGCTGTTCAAAATACTGATCTGGAAGTGGTGCCGAACTATACTTTCCTGCCAGACGCTCCCCTTCCCGGATTAGTTGAGCCTCTATGGTCGTCTTTTTTGCGTTCTTAGATGTATTTGAGCTTTTTGACGATGGCATCGAATATGATGGAGTATTCGATGATTTTACCGCCGATGTAGACTGTTTTACTTTTCCAGAAGTTCTCGTCAAATTTTCCTTCTCAGATGTCTCTACAGACTTTTTTTCATTGTTCTTCCGCACTCTATCCGAAAGCTGTTCAAAATATTGATCCGGAAGCGATGCCGAGCTATACTTTCCTGCCAGTCTCTCCCCTTCTTGAATCTTCTGATTCTTCACAGTTGTTTTTTTCTTCGCGCTTACTTTGACCATTTTTTTCTCCATTCATTTACTGCGCCTGCTTGTACGTTCATTTTGCTTTGCTGTAATACGTTTGTGATCGCCGGAATACTAATATTCTTTGCCGTAGGTGTCGGATAGGTCGCTGTTCCTGCCTTTATAGATGCCTGCTCTTTCTTGATATTCTTATCATCCGTGTACATGTCTATTTGACCATTCTTTTCAAGGCTGTACATATAATCGTCCGCTGCTTTTTTTCCCTGCGAGCTTAGTATTGTCCTATATTTATTTGCTGCCTCTATCCATGTAACCATCGGTTTCGACGATGAAGAAGAACTCGATTTCTTTTTTGAAGATGATCTAGATGATCTACCACGTCCTCCGCCCGATCTGGCCGCTGCTGCCTGCCTCAATGCCATCTCAGCCTCCCAGTTCGCCTGCTCCTGTGCTGCCTGCTGCTTCTGGAATGCAAATTCCTGCGCCCATTGGTCTGCTGCCACACGGTCCTGATACTCACCGTAATCATATCCATATTCCTGATTGTACCGACCGTTATAATAGTTCAGGTCGTTATAGTAATCGTTGACGCCATCCCTATAACGCTGGTAATCCGTATTGTCCAGACCTGTCACTACATTCATCTGGTTGTACAGATTCTGTCCTTCATCCGCATAACGCTGGTATGCCCGATCATAGAAGTCCAGAGCCTTATTGTTTAATTGAGCGACATAATTGTCATACGCCTGCTGCCCTGCTGCCGACGCGTATGTATTCCCATATCCGCCGGTCAGCGCCGCCGCATTCCCCATCGTATCGCGCATAGCAAGATTTCCCTGGCGCATATACTGATCGCGGTACATTTTATAGAGATCGTCATTCGTCATATCTTCGGCAGTATAGGAGAACTTCGGACGGTTCATGATATTATCCAGGATACTTGAGATCTGATCTTCGTACTTACTTTCAAATTCATCCGGCTTGTTCTTCTCCAGATTCCGAGTTTTATTGTAGTATTCATTCACTCGGTCAGACCTCTGGTACATCGGCTTCGCCTCGGTCGAACCGCTTGCCGTGGCTACCCCCGCAGTTACATTGCTGGACGGGTTCGATGGCGCTGCATTTGCAAGCCCCTGAATCTTCGCCGCATTATTTGTCGCTGACCCGTTCTGCAGCATTCCCAGCAATTTTGTATTCTGGCTTGCCGTCCCGGAATATCCAGATATTCCATACTCTTCGGCAAGTTTCCGTCTGGCAGCGTAGCTGGAATCCCTTCCGGAGCTGCTCAGATAATCAACAATACTTCCAACCGCCATTATTCATCCTTCCCTTCTTCTTTTTCTTCGATAATCTCGCCCGCATTTAAGATAGCAGCAACCTTTACCAGATTCTCTGCCTGGGTAATCCCCTCCACTTTCATTCTATCGAGAGCACTGACAATCGCTTTGATGGCGAGCTCTTCATACACATATTTTTTCATGGTACCTCCTAACTTCTGCTTTCCAAATCATCCAGGCGATCATAGATATCCTGGATCGTTTCCGCTACGCCCCAGTAGTGGGTCTTCCCGGAAAAAACGGGGTGATTGAGATATAATTCCTGTGCATAGGCATTGGACGGAGACAAGACACATCCATAGTGATCCAGGATCCTCTGCGGTTTTGTGTCATTGATATTTCCTGTGCCATCCCAGCCAGTCCAAAAGCAATACAAATCATTATTACCCATTCCTGTGCTCTGATCGCCGGTGCCTAGATATTGTCCCATGCTGGTATCAAACGTATAGAATCCCCCGATATAAACCTCGTCTTCATTGGCTTCAAATGCTCCACCCTTGCAGCAGATTCTTGAACCAGTGATCGTTGCACCTATTACATCTCCGGAGAATGTAGTATTTCCGGAAGCATCTAACTTGAAATTCGTTGAATTTACCACCAGACGATTTCCGGATATCGTAATCTGTCCCGATTCCAATGAAATCTCCGACGATATGGTTCCTTTCGTTACTTTCATATCGATTTTGCTGTCTGTAACTTCAAACTTTGCATTCGTATTCTTTTCGAAATCGCTCACTTCAACTTTCAAACCATCCAAATCGAATTTCAGGGATGCTACCCTTTTCTCATCCTCCAGATATTTCTGCAGCGCCTGATTGGAATAGTTATCTTCCGGAGTAAGATTGTTGAACATATATTTAAGCTGTTCGTTGAGCTGATAGAGATATCCTGTCAGTTCTTTCGTATCCATACTATTAAAGCCCTCGATCGCTTTGAACTGTGCCATCAGATCTCACTCCCTTCGTTGATGTACTTTCCGACGGCAATCAATCGGGCTTTTCCCTTGCCTTCTAACCTCCACCGATAATAGAAGCAGCGCATCGGCTTAATTGGAATCGAATACGTCCGCTTTTTATCTGCGAAGATGGTAATCATCCGGCGGAAAGCTGCATCTGAATCGTGTTTCAGAAACACATCCACCTGGCTTCCACGTTCCAGCTCTATCATGAACTGAATCTTTCCAATGTACTTTCGATTCAGGCTTCCTTCTTCCAGATCTCCCGTTTCAAGATACCATTCGACCAGCTCATCCCCTCCGGTAATGGTGCGGACGTTTTTATCCTGATCGACATAATAGAGCTGTCCTCCTCCGGGTGCGGTAAGAAGCATCTGCGTATCATCTTCTTTATGCCAGAGCCGTTTTGCTGTGTCGTAGACCAGCAGTTGTTTTCCTTTTCCCGTCTCTGCTGACAGATAATACTTTCCTTGGTATTTCCCTGCGATTCCATCCGACAGCGCGAGTTTTTCCAGAACATCCGACAGCGTAAACGGAACGCCGCCGGTATAGCCATGTACACCCGTACCAGAAAGATAGATCAGCGTAGTTCCAACGACCTGAACACTAGCACTGCACCCACTCTTTACGCCCGGCGCCTCCTGCGTTTGAATCTGGATATTTGACGGTTTGTTTCCATAGACCTTATGAATTGTATGCTCCTTAAAGAAAAGCGCATATCCGGAATATGTAGCTGCTGCCGTGAAATCTCCATCCGATCCAATCGTTGCCGCATAGGAATCTGTCGAAATACCTTCAAAGACATTCCAATTCAACGGATCTCCCAGTTTGCTTGCATATACCTCATGATTTTTGCTGCTGCATCCCCACAAACGATTTTCACATTCCGTTAAAAAGTCCATATCCGGCACTTTCCGCTTTACCTTCAACCCACTCGCCTGTGTAAAGCTGTTTTCCAATACACCGATGATTGTAATGCTGTCATCCGTTTTTGCCTGGATAGTGGCTGTTTTGTTGTAATCTGCATTCGTGCACCCAGATATTTCTACGCCATCATACTGGTTGAATTGTTTTCCGATTCCGGTACAGGAAATTTTTGTGTAAGTCGAACCTGTATAGGATGGCGCAAACGTCGCTGTTGAAGCCTGGGCAAAGGTTTTCTCCATCGAACCAAACTCCCCGGAATCCGTGTTTAGATAAACCTTATCCGGAAGAATGATGATATAGGCCCCCATTCCGACCATAACTTTTTTGCTATCTGCTACCGTTCCCTTTTCCTGGTCCTTATAATACAGTTTTTCTCCATCAACATATGCCAGTCCATTTTTCCAGTAGAGGCCGTTTGGTTTCTCCAATGTTTTTATTGGTTCTCCTCGCGCCTGGCGCGGCCCTGCTGCCGGATAGTGATCAGAGGACATATTTTTCATATCTGCAAAATATCCATCCTGGACGCTCGACCTGGTATCTAAGCCGCCGAACACTCCTTCCTGTTTCTTGGTTCTGGTAATCGGATTTACGATTGGCAGACGCATCTTACCACCCCCTAAATTGTGCTTTTTCCTTCGGCATATGATTTCTACGGTAATAGGATGCAAACGCCTGGAAAGACGCCTCATATGCTGCCACGCTGTTGTTATAGCGCTCTGTTTCCTCGTTCTTATAGTCAATCTTGGCGGCAAGATAATTTACATAGATATCTCCAAAGCGATCCGGCACCATAAGGGTCTTTTCAGAGTCCCGGTCATAATCGTACCCGTCAAATTCTATGTCATTGCCCTCCGCCGCATTTAGGATGTCGTCTACAACCATTCCTTCTACTTCTGACAGCCACGCCGTTTTTACCCTGGCATCATACTGATTCAGTTTTTCATCATCTACTCTCGCCAGCACTTCCGCTATTTTCATCGCATCGCCTCCTTGAGTTTTATTGTGCCAGATTCCTATGTGTTTTTCTCCCACGCAAAAATGCCCCACCAGGCATGTGGCAGGGCATCTCGTTAATATCTCTTGAAATATGCAGTTTTTCACGTGGACTCGACTGGAAAAATTCTTTCTTCGCCTCTACGAGATTTGTCACAGGATATGTCCATCTTCCGCGATTCTATCCGCCGTCAGCATCCAGCCGTCCGAATCGAACGCATACAACTGTCCATCAATCCGGCAGACTGTATCATGCAGATATTTGTAACCTTTCAGGACATACCACCAACGTCCATCCTGCCAAATCCAGCCTCCGACATACTCCCCGGAGATCCATCCGTGTGAGGTCTCGATCCAAGGTTTTCCATCTACAAAACACTTCCGGAGCGGCTGCACGTGTTCTCCGTTATTATAACGTCTTCCGGAATCTGCCCCACCCGGGGTTGTTCGGATAATCAATGTCGGCGATGCCAGAATGCACAGACCGCGCACGCCGCTCTTTACCTCTTTCAGATCGCTAATCGCTGTTGTTGGTTCCTTCACTGTCGCGGTGTTCTCCGCCGCCCAAGTCTTTTTGAAATTCTCAAATGTCCCATATTTCTGCTTCAAAATTCCCGTGCCGCTGCCCCAGTCCGGCAGATAAAGATGCGGTTTGTCTTCCAGGCTCTTCCAATCTCCTCCCCAGGCAAGTCCCAGCCCCTTGGCAATCTCAGCCGCTTTTTTAAACATTCCTGTTCTGTCATTAAATGCATCATCTGACGTGCTGCCATCTCCATCAATGTCCATTATTAAATAAAAATCAAAGGCGATTCCCCACTGATGCTGTGAACTGTAGCTGCTGCCCGGTGCATTGGTTACCTTTTTTCCCGGTTTTGTACGTCCCTGAGCATAGAGGGCATCCTGCTCTGCTACTGTCCGGAATGTTTCCCCAATCGTCACTGCAATCCCTTGTGTCACACAGGCTTTCATCCACGCACCCGCAAGACGCTGGAGACGCGGATGGCACAATGTAATATCTCTCATATTTGTCCTTTCTACGAACACAGGGCGGAAAATATCCGCCCTAAATCATTATTTGCACTCATCTGCCGGTCCCGGCTTTTTTGTTTCTGCTCCCGGTCCTACCGGCGTGTTCCCTTTTCCTTCTTTTGCCGGACCCGTGCAGCCAACATCACAGGTGCACTCCGGATCAACCGTCATTTCCGGATGCCCTAATTTCTGCGCTTTCTTGGCGCTATAGTTATGTACTTCGTTTGCATTCTTGTTTCCATGTACGTTGCAACTCATCTTTCTTTCCTCTCTTTCTATTTTCTTGCTTTCTCTGCCTGGGTTCCGAAATAAAACCCTACAATCATAGTAAAAATGCTCATGTATTCCTGTCCGGATACTTCCCCGGAACACGTCAGCCCAATGAATCCCGCTGTCAGCGCTAACGTCATAAGGCTCTTTACGTCAATCAATTTTGCAAGTTTTTCTTTCAAGCCTTTCCCTCCTCTAAGTCCTGAATACGATGATTCGCTACCCGGATCTGTTCCTGCATAACAGCCTGTGCTTCTTCCAGCTTATACGTTCGCTCAATCACAGTGTTATGCTTTTCGACTTTCTTTTCGAGCTGACCCATCCGGTATGTCATGAGTTTTGCTGATGCAATCACACCCGCAAAAGCCCCCAGGACACCTCCGCCGGACGCGATCAAGGCTACTGCAATTTCTGTATCGATCATTCTATCCCTCCGGATGCTCCTCCAACCATTTCTCGGTTACCTTACGCCAATATAACGGCACCTTTTCAAGTGTCATTTTCCCGTCTCTGATTTTCTTTCCATAAAAAGCCCCCATCACTTAGCACCTCCTTTCTCCGCAAGCTCACTCGCCGCTGCACCGAGATCTATGATCGCCTCATCCTGGATCTCCTGACTTTCTTCCAATGCGTCCAGACGTTTTTCTTCGGATGTCTTTTCACGCATATTGAAGCTGGTTTTTACTTTGCCCCCTTCAACAGCGGATGTTTCAGAAACCAGAAGGACATCTTCATATTTTCCCACCGTCAGACCGTCTGGCGTTTCGATCCGGATCGATTTCAGATTTTCGTCTGTCAGCTTTTTCCAAATCTCCAGCATAGTCTCCCGACTCTCGCTCTCAATCTGAAGCGCACCTAGAGATGATCCTGCCACCAGGTCGATTTTTGTCCCATCTTTTAACACCAATTTATCCATCTTACCCTCTCCTCCCTACTGGATTCCATTCCACGCCATCTGAAGCAGAAAGCCCAGAAGTTCCCAGATTTTATTTTTGATTCGTTCCATACAGATTTCGTACCCGATTTTTTCAGAATAGTTTTTTTCATCGACGCATCCGGTTGACTCCACGATTTCAAAACCATTTCTGAGAACACAGCGCACCACTGTGGTTTTTGTTCCCATCGTTTTCGTCTCCGTGTAGGCAATAAACTCATCCACCATCTTCTGGCCGATGCTGACGCCGGACGGCAGCTCCGGATTATCTTCCAGTTTCATATATGCCTTTTCAAAGGTGTTTTTAGGTAGCCAAGATACGTGTCCGTCCGGATCCTTTGTAAGATATCCTTCATCAAGAGGATTCTCGTCCGCCGGAACACTCCATCCGCGATACGCATTATAATCGCCTCTTGTCATTGGTTCTACTTCGAACATTCTGCAACCGATATATTTTTTCACGATATTCTCCTCTGCTTAACTTTCTTTATGATTCAGCCAATAATTACAATCTGAAAACTCACTAATCCATACCCTATGTTCACAATGGATCTTATGAATACATTTCCTACACTCCGAAAATGGAATAGCCAAATCTTTGGCTTGTTCTATTAGCTTGCAAAGTAGAAGCCTCATTCGACGAATGTCCAATCTTCTGCGAGCATGTCTGCCTGTGAAGCAAGCCAGCCCATCTGAACTCCGGAAGTTCCAATAAAAGCCACCGCTTTGTTTCCGATTGCATCGTGCTCGCAGTTTACAATCTCCCCTTCAGCAGTTTTATAAGAAATGCCGGATGCCAGCTGAATGTACTGTTTCTTTCCATTCCATCCCTTACGCGCTACCTTTAAACCGCGCTTCATGTACTTGATAGCATCGCCGAAAGGAAATGTCACTTTACCGCTCATGATTTCGCAGTTCTCGGCATCGGCAATTTCCCATTCGTCTGACTGCATATTCATCAGTGTGTATTCAACTTTCTGAGTCTCTCGAATATCCAACAACTCTCCCTGTTCGGTTCCCTGCGGTCTGCACTGGATCATAATCGTTTCTTCTTTCGGATCCCAAAACCAGAACCCACCCCAACGTGGCAACTTTACTTTTGCCCCCTGTTTCATTGCTTCAAACGCTTCACTGAATTTCATTTTTTCTCTACCTCTCTCCTTTTTTACGATGTTATTAACTTTGTTGATTAATTCTGTCGGATCGCTCATCATACAGCATACAAATTCGTCATTGTGATAAACATCATACACATTATCGAATTCACTTCTTCCCCAGCAATCGTGTCCATTTTCGATCTTATTTTTCTTTACCGTGAACATTTCGCCCCTCTATTACTCAATTAAATTACGATTTTAGATATATCCCATCATTTTCGCGCCCCGTGAAAATGGTTTTTAGTTTCTCTTTTGCCACGTGGCTGCATTTGGACTAGCGGTATAAATACATCCACTAGAACTGATTGCCACTATCAGATAATTCCAAACAAAGGCAATAGTAACATTTCGATCCGGAGCTAGAGTTACATCCCAGTTTATAATTCCAATCACAGGGATACTGCCATTTTTGCTATATGTTTTAAATATATCGCCGATGCTGGCAAGCGAAGAAATGTTTGCTATTTTTGCTCTTCCGGGCAAGTCACTATTTAATGGGGACAACCCTTTGGCATATTATCCTATTTTTAAATACGTAA
>ENA-UOJP01001729-UOJP01001729.1-human-gut-metagenome-genome-assembly--contig:-C102-NODE-1729-length-23031-cov-8.029030_pt1 | contig 23031 bp, 22 predicted proteins | sample MGYA00242353_ERZ723900 | MGnify/ENA metagenome assembly ERZ723900
AAGAATACTAACCCTGTATGGAGCATATTCTTTAATAAGGGAGTTTTACATGTATTTTTTTATACTTATTCTGTTGTTTATACTGCTTTTTCAGGTAAGCTCCTCCGGACCGGAACATTTCCAGGAGGAACATTTTACAAAGAACTTTGAACTGCCGCTCCGCGGTTTTTTCACACTGGTTATCGTTTACCACCACCTTTCCCAATATCTGGACAACCCCGGTCCTTTCCGGGTTTTTCTGGAGGTGGGGATCCTCTGTGTGGCTGCATTTTTCTTTTATTCCGGATATGGCCTGATGAAAAGCGTTCTTACCAACAAGAACTATTTTCATCACTTTTTTCTGCGCAGATACATTAAAATTTTTGTTCCCTTTTTTATCTGCAATGCCCTGTATCTTTTTGTTTATTATCTGACGGGAGACCGCTATGGCCTGAAGCTGTCCCTTGAATATTTAAGCGGCATACAGCTGATCAATCCCCAGTCCTGGTATATTATTGTAATTGCCCTGTTTTACTTCGTATTTTTTCTGTCCTTCCGTTTTATCAGAAAAAAAGGAATCAGTTTCCTTTTATTGGGTATTTTCCAGATTGTGTTTCCCACCTATTGTATGGCAAAAGGCCCCGGTATTTACTGGTTTCAGGGTGAGTGGTGGTTTAATTCCAGCAGTCTGTTTTTTATAGGCATCCTCATGGCACAATTTGAAAAGCCCATTATGAAATTTACCCGGAAATGGTACTATTGGCTCCTTCTGCTCTCTGCCGGGACCTTTCTCTACTTTTTCCCAAAATCTGTCCAGGTATTGGACCAAATCGAGCCACTGTTAACGAATGAACATATTTTTGTAAAGGAAATGATTGGTAACTGGATTTGCTTTATATGGCAGACAATTGCTGTTATTAACTTCATGATTTTTGTTTTCCTGCTCACCTTGAAAATACGGTTTTCCAATAAATTTCTTTCCTTCCTGGGAACCAGATCCTTTGAAATTTATCTGATCCACGGGCTGTTTCTGGAGGTATTCCGAAGCGACAGGTTTTATATTCAAAGTGATTTTTTATACACCGCGGCAGTTCTTGTATTATCTTTGGGCTGTGCTTCCCTTATGTACTATCCCTTCAAGATGATCTCCAGGAAATTGGAGGAATACAGCCTTCAGCTGTACAGCTGAGCATTTATCAAGCCGGAATCTGTTCGGAGCCCTTCCGGCAGATATCCCAAAATGCGGCTGCCGCCAGCCCTGCAAAAATAATGCCTCCCAGTATCCCCGTCGGATCCGGTCCGAGGAACGGATTTACCTGCGCACCCATAAAAAGAGCCGAGGGAGAAAAAAGGTCCATGCCATTAAGCGCCGCATGGAATACCACGCAGCTCCATATGGATCCGGTTTTGAAAAAAAGCCATCCCTGGATACATCCCAGCACCGTGCTGAACACCACCATAGCAAAAATTCCCGCAATCGGATGAGCGGTTCCGTAGTTAAAACCACAGGCGATCACTGGTGCATGCCATAGTCCCCAAATCACCCCGGTAAGCAGAACCGCTTTCCATGGTTTCATAAATTCCAGCAGTTTGGGAAGAAGATACCCCCGCCAGCCCGCTTCTTCCCCCAGACACTGTACCAGTCCCATCAAAGGGTTCACCAGAACTGCAAGCGGAAGCATGGTTCCCAGATAGAGGAAATAATCCATGGTAGTTTTTATCCCTTCCTCCCTGGCACACAGAGAGGAAAGCGGCTGGAAATCTTCCTGGAATATAAAAAAATAAATAGCTGCCCCCATAAAAGCAAAAAGCGGTGTTAAAATCCATGCAGCCAAATACCACTTCCCGTTTTTCCTGAAATAAGGGCGCAGAAATAAATCCTTTTTCCCTTCCTTTGTAATCAGCCTGGCAGCAAGAGCGCTCAGCCCCGGTGTCAGCATAAGCAGAAGCAGAACGTTATCCTCCCTGCTCCTGATATATGCCGTGCCAAGAAGGCCTAAAAAAATAAGGGTAAAAATACTAAAAATCATTATACGCCGTTTATTCTGATTCCGAATTACATTTCCAGCCGTTCCCATTTCATTACTGTCCCTTTTCTATCTTGCTCTATGATTCCGCACTCCGTTTTTTTACAGTAATAATAATTCCCCCCACGGTAAAGGCCGCTGCCAGCAGGATACAGATAAGAAACAGAATCATGGTTGTATTCCCATTAATATAATCCCCGTTCCATATCCGGAAATCACATGGCTGCATTTGGAAGGGCACTCTGTCTATAATCACATGCAGGATACTGTTGATAAAAAGAGTATAAATCCCGCTGAATCCCAGTACCATGGCAGTCCGGAAGTAGGGGTGGATTTTCAGATAACGGATAACCGCCAAAAGCACCCACACGTATAAAAGCCCTGTCAGAGCCACGGGGTAGGCTATTGTAAAGTAGGCTCCCATATTTCCGGTATAATGCAGGGCTGATGCCAGCAGGATAAACAAAAGAATGGTATCAGCAGCAATACACAGCAGCGCCTTATGCTGATACAGACTTCCCGGAAGTGGCAGGCTGGGAAGTATAAAGGGCAGAAAAACCACGGAGAATCCCAGGGTCACCGACCACATGGCCACAAAAAACCAGCCTCCGCCCGTATAAACCGCACAGATAAATAAAAGCAGAAGCAATGAAATCCAGAAGCTTGCCAAGGTAATCGCCGCCCTGTACTTTTGCAAATATAAAGGGAGGGATAACAGCGTAAATGCCGTAAGGATTCCGCTCAGTACAATAAAAAACCAGGATAGCCTGCGTTCCACAGCCAGATTGGTAATAAAACATGATATCAGTGCAATTCCGTAAACAACCAGCATTGTTATGGAATAGACATGAACCATTTTCTGATAGGATGCCGCCTGTTTTTCCAGCTTTTTCTGTTCCATATCCTCACTTGCTGTAATCAGCTCATGTTCACTGATATTAAGTACACCGCAGATCTGAGACACCAGTGAAATGTCGGGATAAGAAATTCCTCTTTCCCATTTCGAAACGGCAGACTCCGTCACATATAATCTCCGGGCCATCTCCTTCTGCGTCAGGCCGCATTCCTCTCTCTTTCTTCTAAGGAACTTACCAAATGTATCCTTCTCTTCCATTTTCCAGATTTCCTCTCTTTCCCCGTCTGTCCTCCCGGAGTATAAATTTTCTTTTTCTTTTCTTATACCCTTTTCTCATATTAAAGTCAACGAATTCGCGGGAAACAGGGACTCGACCGTCAGGCCAGCCCCTGTTTCCGGGTATTTTCAGATAAAAATATACTCCGGTTACATCCTTATATCCATTTCCAATAAACATTTATTGTTTTTTTAAGATGCTAACAGAATACACCATTATAGATTGCAGTGCTGCTACCATATCATGGATTGCAACAGGTTTTCCATTATTATACCAGACTGTAATATAGCCGGTTATTCCGGATAGTATGAAAGAAATTAATAATTCAGCTTTGGGATCAGTGATATCTATCTGAAATATTTCAGTCGTTACCGGTTTCATAGCAGCAATCATCTTTTGGGAAAATCCGGTATCTCCATGCCCCAGGAGTATGGCAAGCCTTTCCCCGTACTCATTTATTATTTCCTCCCCATAAACCATGAGTTGCTGCCGCTGTTCATTAAAACCTTCTTTCTGCAGCTGCATTATTCGACTCAGCATTTCCGTAAGCAAAGAGTCTTCCGCCTGATCAATCAGATCATATATATCGGTAAAATACTCATAGAAAGTGCTTCGGTTCACATTCGCTCTTCTTGAAACAGCTCCCACAGTAACCCCTCTGAGAGTGTTTTCTTTATATTCCTTAAAAAATGCGTCAAACATCTTTTCACGGGTTCTTTCCCTGACTTGCGGCTGCTTTTTCATATGCTCTCCCTATAGTCCAACAAAACAGAAGCGAATTGTTGGTTGATGGTATAAATTCATAATAGTATAATACAAATTATACAACAACATGTTGGATGATTCAACAAAAGTATAATAACAATAGAATGTAACTGATAAGCAGACCGGCCCTCGTCCGCCTGTTCTGCTTATCAGTTACTGCAAAACTAGGAGGTATTTATATGTTTGATTTACATGCACCACAACCAAAAGCATTGGATAAACTATTATCCCTGCAGGGAAAAACCGCTGTTATTACAGGAGGAAACCGCGGAATAGGTAAGCAGATTCTTACAAGATTTACAGAAGCAGGCTGTAAAGTAGTCTTTACCGGCAGAAGTCTTGAAGCTCTTCAGGCAGTCGAAAAAGAATTTAAAGACAAAGGTTTTGATGTTGCCTGCTTCCAGGCAGATATTTCTTCTGTTGAGGATTCTTATAAAACAATTGACTTCACAGTGAAAAAATACGGGAGACTGGATATCCTTGTAAATAATGCCGCTTCTTTTCCATTCTGCGATGCACTGTCCATGACTGAAGAAACCTGGAATAAATGTTTTGATACCGACGCTAAAGGTTCATTCTTCATGTCCCAGGCAGCGGCAAAAGAGATGATTAAGGAAGGACATGGAGGAAGAATCATTAACTTTATGTCCACAGCTGCATTGAACCCGACAGGACCCTTGATCGCATATGGCGCTGCAAAACAGGCGGTATGGTATGTAACAAAAACTATGGCACAGGAATTTGCTCCATATAAAATTACTGTCAACGTAGCAACACCCGGAGCTACCATGACGGAAGAACGGATCGCAGCCTTTTCCGGCAATGGAGAGCAAATGCAGCAATTTATAAAACAATCCGGCAATGCAGGACTTAACTTTACCGAAAATGTCAGCAGCCTCAATCCTTCCATGCTTTCCGGTCTCTTGGAACAGGCCATGCCAATGGGCCGAACAGGATTTCCGGATGATTTGGCCAAAGCGGTATTATTTTTAGCATCTGATATGGCAGAGTATATCACTGGTCAGAACATTACCGTAGACGGCGCTCAAAGCATACAAAATCCGATGGGCGCGATGATGAACCGAATTCAGGGCGGAGGAGCAGATCCACTCTCGCAAATTGAAAATGATGAGCCGGATGAAATCTCATCCAATTCCATCGATGCATCTATAGAGGGAAAATGGTCCTCTGCTATGGATACTCCTATGGGAAAAAATACAATCGAGTTTGATTTGAAAGTTAACGGAAACAAACTGGACGGAACGGTATCACTTGCCGGAAATTCTGCAGATATAGAAAAGGGGCAGGCAGCCGATGATGGGTTTACATTCCTGTTTAAAATGAAATCCCCCATGGGTAAGGTTAAAGTTAAGGTAACAGGCAGATTGGAAGACAATAAACTTGTAGGAGAAATCAAACTTCCTATCGGGACTTCTGTCGCTTATGTGGCGGATAGGATTTAAGTTATTGCCATACCTTTGAAATAGAAAATGTCTTCCGTATTTTCGCGGAAGACATTTCCATTTTCAAATCACTTCAGAAACTGCAGGCACACCACCGCCCCGGCTTCATAAACCCATCTCTTCTCTAATTTTCCCGTTTCTCCGTCACGTTCAAACACCACCAGGTTATCGCTGTCCTGGTTTGCCGCCAGCAGCCACCGGCCGGAAGGTGAAATCTGAAATCCCCTGGGATTCCTCCCATCCGAAGATATCCACTGGACCCCGATTAAACTGCCCTGGTTATCCACATGATAAACACCTATGCTGTCATCTCCGCGATTACCCACATAAAGATACCTGCCGTCAGGAGACAGAACAATTCCGCCCACGGTGCTGCTCTGTGTTTTCTCTCCGTTCCCGTCATTCTCCGGCAGGCTGGATATCATCTGCTGCACAGATATCCTTTTCTCTTCCTTTTCCCACTGCAGAACAGCAATTTCATTGCTCAGCTCACAGGTTACATAGACATGGCTTCCATCGTTCGAAAAAGCAATGCTCCTGGGCCCGCTTCCCACAGGAAGAAAAACAGATGCCGCACGTTCCATCTCCCCTCCGCATTTGCCGGGATCCATGCAGGAAACCTCATCCGTCCCCAAATCCGCAATCCAGAGGGTGTCCCCCTTTATGGCAGCACTGTGCACATGGGGCTTTTCCTGACGGACAGGATTACGCAGCCTGTCCCTTCCGTCCCTGTTTTCTTTTTCTCCGAACTGATGGACCAGCTGCCAGTACATCTCTGAGAGGCTTCCGTCTTCCGCCAGCCTGAAACAGCTCAGGCTACCGCCGTTATAGTTAGCGGTATAGACAAACCTTCGCTGCTCATCGCAGCTTACATGACAGGGCGCCGCACCCATGACAGGCAGTATATTTATCATAGCCAGCCTCCCGTCATCCTCAATCTTATAGGCGCTCAGCGCCCCTCCATGCGTCCCCTGATAATCATCCAGCTCATTTACCGCATACAGAAGGCGGCAGTCCGGTGAAAAAGTAAGCCAGGATGCATTTAAGGCCTGTCCATAGCTTTCCTGCTTTTCCAGTCCGCCCGTTTCTTCATCAAAGCTCCACAAGCATATGCCCTCCCCATTTCCCTGATATGCGCTTCCGTCTCCTGTCAGTACCGGCGCGTTATAGCTGCCCGTATACAGCTTTACCGTTTTACTGTTTTCCTGTGTCTTCACCTCATTCGTCTCCTTCCAATACCTGATACAGATAGGCATTACCCTTTTTGCCCACCCTCTCCACAACCTCTGTATATGTCAATATGTTCAGCACTGTCTGGGCAAGATTCGCCCGGATATGAACCTCCTTCGCAAACTCCTTTACCGTAAAGGGCTCCGGAATCCCATAGGGAACCAGCTGGAGATAATCCCTGGGGCAGTCAATTTCCATGACATCCACCATTTCCAGGGGAATCCTGTCAAATCTGGAGGAACCTTTTTTCTTATCCCTGCTCCATCCGTTCAAAAGCCGGTATTCCTCCATATTCAAAAAAACAAATTTAAAATGAAGGTTCTCTTCCAACAGAAAATTTTTTATCTTATACAGCTCCCTGAAGGCTGCATATGCATTTCCCTTAACCGGAGATTTCCTCCGGCTGCTGAATTCCCCGGTTTCCTCATCAATCCATATCAGCCACTTTTCGTAGGGAATGGGGTAGATAATCGTGACCGGATATAAAGGGAGGAATTTTCTCAGCTTATCCCTCATCCTATCAAAGCTGCGTGTCTGTATTTCCACGATTTCTGTCCCTGTATAGATATCCGCCACACTTCCTTCGATGGGTATCTCATGCATATCCTCATCCGGAGCATAATAATTTTTCAAAACCGCATGAACCGTTTTTTCCGACAGAGTTCCGATACCCTGCCTCTCACGTACGGTACCCACTATCTTATCTCTGGCCCAATCAAAGCGTTCCTTATCGGTCACGTCCGTCTTTCCTTTCCCATTACAGAGACTTTATCACATATATAATAACCTTTTTGTTGTGAATTTGCACAATTTTTGTTAAATTTCTGCAAAATAAATTGCTATTTTCCGAGAAAATACTTATACTAATAGAAAGAAAACTTGTGTCGCATAAAAAGCGGCGGAAGGGAGTAGCCTATGAAAATGCTCTTAGCCATCGTGCATAATGAAGATGCACCTTTACTTATCAATGAACTGAATGAAAAGAAGTATTTTGTTACCAAACTTGCCACAACAGGCGGCTTTCTGAAAAAAGGCAATACCACACTTCTTCTTGGTATCGAGGACGAGAAAGTGGATGCGGTATGCGAAATCATTAAGCAGCATTCCGGCAAGCGTCAGCAGATCATGTATACCCCTCCGGCTCCCTCCAATTGTAATGTATATCCCAACGCTGTTTCCAGCGTACCCGTAAATGTGGAAGTGGGCGGAGCAACTATCTTTATTATGCCTGTTGACGATTTCAGGAAGGTATAACCATTCTTTTCATCCCGGCTGTCCTGTCATTTCAACAAAACCACAGCTCTTCTGCAGACATGCGGAAAAGTCTGTGGTTTTTTATGCACAGAAATACTATGGGAAATACTTCTTAATTTCCTTTTCCCGGATTTCTTCAGCCAGTTTCCGCATTTTATCAAGCTCTTCCAGGTAATTTTCCTCAGTAAGCCGGTAATTATCTTCCTTCATCTGTTCCACCATATACTGGTTGATTTCCGCCGTGAAATGAACCGGATCCATATATTGATCCAGATCCAGAATGATATCCCTGTCATTCTGAAAATAATACATCCTTACATTCTCATAGCCCAGCAGCCTTTCTGCAGAAGTTCCGGCCGCATACATAACCTGCTCCAGTTCCCCGCTCCTGTACATATTGTCCCACCACAGCATGGAATAGGGCGGGTAAAAAAAGTAAAACATCGTATCCGGGTGCTGCTCCACCCGCTTAACCAGAAGCTCCACATTCCCGTCCACAAATTCCTTATATTCTTCTTCCGTCTTCATGGGTGCAATCTCCTCCGGCCGGTCATAATGGCTCAATGCCTCTTCCTTGCTGAATGTTTTGTACTGGGCCCAGTTATAGGAAGTCCCCTCATCATAATCATCCAGAAACGTCTCCGCCAGCATGTACGGAATATCTTCAAAAATAACATCCTTATTCAGCACATAATTGACATCGGTAAAGGGATTTCTGTCATACAGGTACAAGGGCATGGACTCATCCGGAAATTCAATATCCGGATCCCCGCCAAGCGCAAACAAATCCAGGCTGTAAAAAACCATTTTTATTTTCCGGCTTTCAAAGGCCTGCTCCATATAATAGTCCAGCTGTGCGGTCACCCCGGAGCTTTTAATTGCTTTCACCGCAGTAACTCCAAAGGCATCGTCAAACCACCTGTTATTGAAATTCTCCGCAGTGGAGGAACCCATAATCAGGCTGTCGTAGGAGAAATTACGGATAGTTCCTATACTCTGATATTCTTTTTTGGTCAGTACTGCTTTTAAAGGCCCCACCGGTTCATGATAATGAAAAAAGGGGTCAAACAGCACTACCAGACCTGCCGCCAGAATAAGCAGGATTACCGACACTGCCGCAAAATTTTTAAGAAATTTCCGATACATAGTTTCTCCGCCGTTCGGAGGATATCCGATCAATCCCGTTTATCCTCACTAGAAATTAAAATAAACAAAGGTACTCACCCCTGAAAGGGAAAGGACGGACCAGACAAAAAGGAATGCCGCCGCAAAGGTGAAAGCAGGTGTTATTTTTTCTCTTTCCACCTGCTGCTGTGTGGTTTTCTGCGCCAGCACAGCAACACAGATCACCGCAATTACAAGCATGACCGCCAGCTGCACCATACTTACCAGCCCCGGAGCAATCATGGAAAGCGCCTTGGTTACAATATAAATCTCAGCTGGCTCCATTGCCGCTGCCAGAGCCGTAATACTTCCGTTATATTGGAAGGAAAATATTCTGCCCATAATCCGGAAGCCGTCTCCCAGGCTGTCCGCCCGGAAAAAAACAAAGGCCATACAGATATAGGCAAAGGTAAAAGCTCTTGCAAGCCACTTTTTTCTCACCTTAACCAGTTCCAGGCTGTTAAAGGCCACGCCGATTCCATGGAGAAGCCCCCAGAAAACGAACGTCCAGTTCGCTCCATGCCACAGACCGCTGGCCAGGAAAGTGATCAGTGTATTTACGATCGTTCTTGCTTTTCCTTTCCTGCTGCCTCCCAACGGAAAATAAACATAGATCTGCAGAAAGCTGCTGAGAGTGATATGCCATCTTTTCCAGAAATCCTTAACCGATTCCGCCTTATAGGGAGAACGGAAATTTTCCGGTATGGTAATCCGGAACATTTTCCCGATGCCAATCGCCATATCCGAATAGCCGCTGAAATCAAAATACAGCTCCAGCGTATAAAAACAGGCGACAGCAATCCCGGAAAGACTGTCCAGAGACGCTATATTTTCATAGCCATAGTTTACCGCAAGCGCCAGGGTATCCGCAAGCAACACCTTTTTTCCCAGTCCAAGCGTGAACTGTATCACACCCTTTGCGAAGCTTTCCGTATCGAAGCTGCGGAGAGAAGAATCCCGGAACTGGGAAACCGTCCCCGCATGGAGAACGATCGGTCCGGATATCAGAGAAGGGAAGAAGGTAACAAAGTTCAGATAATCCAGCAGCCCATAATGAGGCGCCTCCCCCCTGCACCTGTCAATGAGATAGGACAGCTGCTGAAAGGTAAAAAAGCTGATACCCAGGGGAAGCAGGATATTTTTCAGCTGAAAATCTGCATGGAAAAGGGAATTGATATTTTCCAGGAAGAAATTGCAGTACTTGAAATAACCCAATGCACCCAGGTTCCCTATGCATCCAACGACCAGTGCTATCCTCCGCATCTGCGGCGTATTTTTCCGATGCAGCAAAAAGCTGATACCATAATTAAAAAGACAGCTTCCGGTAATCACCCAAAGAAAGCTTACATTATAAAAGCCGTAAAACCACAGAGACATCCCGATCAGATATCCCTGCGCCAGCTTATACTGCCTGAAGCGGTTCAGCAGGTACCAGCCTGCCAGCGCAAGAGGCAGAAATAAAAACAAAAAAATATATGAATTAAAAAGCATGGTTCCTCCTAAGAAGCCAACGCTGAATCCGGTTCCTGCGGCATCTTATCCTTCGAATACAAAATTTTCAGAATAATAGGGGTAAGAATGGACGAAAAGACAATGAGCAGAATGACTGCCGTAAAATATACGGAATTCAGCAATCCCACATTCAGCCCCTTCTGCGCCACAATCAGGGCAACCTCACCCCTGGTCATCATGCCTACGCCGATTTTCAGGGAATCCGCGTTGCTGAAGCGGCATACCTTGGCCATGATGCCGCAGCCCACAATTTTAGTTATAAGCCCTACCAGCACAAAGCATACGGCAAAGAGCAGAATAGACATATTCATTTCGCCGATATTTGTCTTTAATCCAATGCTGACAAAGAAAATAGGGCCGAAAATCATATAGGAATTAATATCCATCTTCCGGGCAATATAATCCGAATCCTGAATGGAACACAGGATCAGGCCTGCCACATAGGCGCCCGTAATGTCCGCAATCCCAAAATATCTCTCTGCAATATAGGCCATTGCAAAACACAGCGCCAGCCCCAAAATAGGAATTCTCCTCGTATGGGGGTATCTTTTATCCATCCATTTAAACGCAATGTAGCAGACAAAACCAACACCGATGGCAAACAGGAAAAAGAGAACAGTATCCATAATTACGGTTCCCGGATTGGATTCCGGATTTTTAAAGCCGATAACAAAGGTAAGCACGATAATACCGATAACATCGTCAATAATTGCGGCGCTGAGAATGGTGGTTCCCACCTTCCCCTTCAGTTTTCCCATTTCCTTCAGGGATTCCACCGTAATGCTGACGGATGTGGCTGTGAGAACAACTCCTATAAATACCGCCTTATAAAACTCTTCCGATCCCCATGGCATCATACCATAAAATCCCATATATAAAAGAGCGCCTCCCACAAGCGGCACTCCCACTCCGCAAAGGGCAATGAGCAGCGCGATTGGCCCGGTTTTCATCAGCTCACGCAGATTGGTTCCCAGACCTGCGGAAAACATCAGCAGAATGACGCCTATTTCCGCCATCTGCAGGATAAAGTCGGACTGCTGTACCAGCCCCAGTACACTGGGCCCCAGTATCAGGCCCGCCACGATTTCCCCGACTACCTGGGGAGCCTTGCATTTCCTTGCCAGAATTGCAAATATCTTTGCTGCAACAATAATGATAGCTAAATCTCTGAACACACTGTACGCTTCCATAATATTTTCTCCCTCATAAAACTTGAATTACCTGTACACAATGTACGCAGGTGCTGCTGCCCCCTTGTGGGGTACGGCGAACACCTGCGTTCCCTTAAATAGTATCAGTTTCGGGACTGGATAAAGCTTTCCACTTCCTCAATCTCCGGCATAACGCGAAGCGCTCCCTTTCTGGTCGTTACAATAGATGCTGCCGCATTGGCAAAGGTAAGCATCTCTTTCAGTCTTCTTTCATCCAGATCATCAAGTCCGTACTTTAATATGTAGTGCAGACAGCTTCCTCCGAAGGTATCTCCCGCCCCCGTGGTTTCAATGGTGCTTTCCTGAAGGAACGGGGCTGCCTCCACCTTCAGATCCTTATAATAAGCCCTGCTGCCGTCCCTTCCCATGGAAAGGAGAATCAAAGGGATATCATATTCTTTTCTCAGCTTCGCAATGCCCGCATCGAAATCCTCTTCTCCTGTGAACCACTGGATTTCATTATCGGAGATCTTCAGCACATCACACTGTCCGAGTCCGTAAGCGACCTGGACCTTGGCATCCTCCAGGGAATTCCATAGAGGGGGACGAAGATTGGGATCAAAGGAAATGACCGCACCGCTTTCTTTAGCCACCGCAATGGCCCTCTTGGTCGCTTCCCTCACCCCGTCATGGGTCATGCTGAGCGTACCGAAGTGGAATATCCTGGAATCCTTTATCAATTCCTCATCCACCTCCTGTGCCGTGAGCAGCATGTCCGCTCCGGGATTCCGGAAGAAAGAGAAATCCCTGTCGCCATCCTCAAAGGTCTGTACAAAAGCGAGGGTTGTCCTTGCATTTTCGTCCACAATAAGATTGGAGGTATTGATCCCCACCTCCTCCAGGGTAGACTTCAGTTTCAAGCCGAAGATATCCTTTCCCACCTTACCGATGAAAGCGGTAGGATGTCCGCATTTGTTCAGCATAGCCAGGACATTGCAGGGCGCTCCTCCCGGATTTGCTTCAAAAAGAGTATTTCCCTGTGCGCTTTTTCCATTATCTGTAAAGTCAATTAAAAGTTCGCCTAATGCCGTTACATCAAATTTTTTCATATATGTTCGCCTTTCCTCATTATACAGCTAAATGCAGCTGATCTTTTAGATTTATTCTAACAGTTTTTATAAAAAATGGGAACCCTTATCATAATCTTAATTTTTTCTAAATCCTTTCTGAAACTCAAGATATTTTCTGACAATATGTTATACTATGGGTATCACAAAATAACCCCTCTTTTTTTAAAGAAAGGAAATAGTAAAATGGACATTACAGAAGGAATCAAAAAAATATTTTTGGCAGGCGTTGGCGCCGTAGCCACCACCGGCGAAGCCGCTAAAAACCTGATCGACAATCTGGTGGAAAAAGGAGAGCTGACCGTTGAGCAGGGCAAGGTTCTCAATGAAGAACTCAAACGCAATACCAAAGAAAAAATCAATAAGCATGTAACCGTAAATGTGGTAAATGAATTCAAGGATGTTTTTTCTGCAGTGGACAAGATGTCCAGGGAAGAGCTGGAAGCCCTGAAGGAGAAGCTGGAATCACTTAAGGATGCCGCTCCTGCAGAGGAAGAAGAAGCCAAAGAAGACTGCGGCTGTGAAGAAGAATGCTCTTGTGAAGAAAAAACCGAAACCTGTGACGGGGAAAATTGTGACAACAAATAACAAGCAGCAAAATGACGCCTCCGGTATCCGCCTTAAAGAGATACTGGGGGTTCTGAAAAAGCATCATATTACGTCCGGTATTCAACCGGAGAAACTCCGGCAGATATTGGAGGACCTGGGCCCTACCTATGTGAAACTGGGCCAGATTATGTCCATGCGTTCCGATATGCTGCCGGAGTCTTATTGTAAGGAGCTTGAACGGTTAAGAACCGATGTGAAGCCCCTTCCTTTTGATGTCATCCAATCAGAAATAGAAAAGGAACTGGGAAAGCCTGCGGATGTATTTTTTAAAGAAATATCCCCTGAACCGCTGGGCTCCGCGTCCATCGCCCAGGTGCATCCGGCGGTCCTCAGCAACGGAGATCAGGTCGTTATTAAGGTTCAGAGGCCACAGATCCATGAAATCATGGAGGAAGATATCAAACTGATGCGCCGCGCGGTTTCTCTCCTTAAATTTACCATGGGGACAGGGGAACTCATCGATTTCCGAACGGTTATTGATGAACTGTGGAAGACCTCCCAGGAGGAAATGGATTTTCTGAAGGAAGCCGCTAACTGCGATACCTTTTGGGAAAATCACAGGGAAATTAAATATGTGACCTGCCCTAAGGTTTACCATGAACTGACCACCTCCCATATTATGGTTATGAGTTATATAGAGGGAATTCAGATTGACCACATCGGGGAACTGGAAGAGCAGGGCTATGATATGACGGAAATCGGCCGGAAGGCCGCAGAAAATTACTGTAAGCAGATACTGGAAGACGGTTTTTTCCATGCGGATCCCCATCCCGGCAATATCCGTATTTCCGGCGGGCAGATCGCCTGGCTGGATTTGGGTATGATGGGAACCCTTTCCTCCCGTTACCGCGCTCTCTTTAAACGAGCGGTATCCGCAGTCCTGAAAAATGACATCTATGATTTAAAAAACGTGCTTCTCGCCCTCGGGGATGCCAAAGGGCGTATTAATCATGCCCGTTTATACACGGATATAGACGATATTGTAAGCAAATTCCTTACCACCGGCTTCGGAAACATGGATGTGGGAGATTTGATCGAAAAACTTCTGGATATGATAAAATCCCACAATATTGCCATTCCGCCCGATATCACTCTCCTGGGCCGGAGCATGGTGACTATGGAAGGTATGCTCTCCGCCTGTTCTCCGGAGGTAAATATGTTCCAGATCCTTTCCGGGCATATGACCTCCATACTCCTTGACGATTTTGATCTCCGCCACGAGCTGAAGCACAACGCGCGCCTGGCCTATTCTTCCCTTGCCAAATCCCTGGAAATTCCTGCCCAGCTGTCCGATTTGCTCAGCATCACCAAAAACGGACAGACCAAGCTGAACCTGGAGCTTACGAATGTGGAAGAAGCCGGCGGCATGTTCCAAAACAGCGTACACTTTCTGTCTCTTTCCATACTGACGGCCTCCTTATTTATCGGATCCTCTCTTTTATGCCTGGCTCCTGTAAAACCCCTTTTTCTGGGGATTCCCTGGCCGGCATTTGTGGGATTCTGCATAGCTGGCGTTCTTTTTATCTGTCTGCTCCTGCGTATCTTTTTTCGCAGGAAATAAACCCTGTTACCGTTTCTGATACCATCCTGGCTCCCCCGGAGTCAGGTTCATGTTAATCTGCTTGATTTCCTGATACTCCTCAAGTCCATGGGTTCCCAGTTCCCGCCCGATCCCGCTCATTTTATAACCGCCCCAGGGTCCCTCGGTGAATGCCGGGTTATAGCAGTTAATCCAGGTAATTCCCGCGCGGATCTCTTTGATGACGCGGATCGCCCTTGCTGCATCGTTGGTAAATACGGCACCTGCCAGGCCATATACCGTATCATTTGCAAGCCGGACTGCCTCCTCCTCCGTTTCAAAGATCTGAATCGTTGCCACCGGGCCGAAAATTTCCTCCCGGACTATCCTCATATCTGCCGTACATCCATCGAAGATCGCCGGTTTTACAAAATATCCTTCCGCACATTTCCCTTTTGTATACCTTGTTCCGCCGCATACCAGCCTGGCTCCCTCCTGCTTTCCAAGTTCAATATAAGACAGGACGTCATTCATATGCTTTTCCGATACTAACGGCCCCATATCCGGATTATCCAGTGCATTCCCAAGTGTCATCCTTTCCGCGCGTTCTGCAAAGCGTCTGACAAATTCATCTTTTAAGGAATGCTCGATAATAATCCTGGAACCGGCGCAGCACACTTCTCCCTGATTGAAAAAGATTCCCAGCATAGCCCATTCCACAGCCGCATCCAAATCCGTATCCGCAAAAATAATGTTGGGGGATTTCCCGCCCAGCTCCAGGCCAAGCTTCTTGACATTTCCCGCCGCCGCCCGCATAATACTCTGTCCAACCGCCGTACTTCCGGTAAACGTCACCATATCCACATCCGCGCTCTCTGCCAGAAAATTTCCGATACTTCCGCCCGGGCCTATGACCAGATTTACCGTTCCTTTCGGCAGCCCTGCTTTTTCAAAGATTTCAAACATCAGGATAGTGGATAATACTGTTTCCGAGCTGGGTTTGAAAATGATGCAGTTTCCCGCCGCCAGTGCCGGCGCCAGCTTCCAGACTCCCATCAGAAACGGAAAGTTCCACGGCGTAATGAGTGCACATACTCCTATGGGTTCCCGTACTTCCATGGAATGCATCCTTCCGAAATTGTCGTTGACCTCATAAACACCTTCCTTCGGCGTACGGATCAGCCCGGCATAATATCGGAAACAGTGAACCGCGTCATCCACATCCGCTTCCGCTTCCCGAAGAGGTTTTCCATTATCCATCGCTTCGGTTTCCGCGATATTCTCCAGATTTTCCTCCACCAGTGATGCAATGCGCAGCAGAATATCACTCCTCGTCTGTACATCCATATCCCGCCATGTCCGTTCTTCATAAAATGCTGTTTTCGCTGCGGTAACAGCCGCCTTTACATCAAAAATACTGTTCTCCCTTACTTCTGCAATTACTTCGCCGGTTGACGGATTGACGGACTGAAGGATCCTGCCGGAGGTGCCGTCCATCCATTCTCCGTTAATAAATGTTTTCTTATGCTCCATAAGTATTCCTCTGTTCCTCTGCTTCTGCATAACAATTCAGACAATTCTGAACTGTCATGCTTTTACAATGCTCTGCGATACAGCTCCCTGATCTGAGATCTGCTGAAACTGACAGGATGGCAGGAAATTCCGGCCGCAGATACTTTTATACAGTTTTCTGTCATCCAGTCCACATCCTCTTCCCGTATGCCCAGCCCTGTCAGTGTTTCCGACAGCTGCAGCCGATCAAGAAGCCTGCGGATCTTTGCCGCACAGTCCGTCTCATCCGTGCCGCCGATACATCGGGAGATCTCAGCGAATTTTTTCCTGTCTTCCTCCGCACAGCAGCTGATTGTCTCCTCCATAATTACCGGTGTCAGCGCCGCAAGGCCTCTGCCATGCACAATATTGCGAAGCCCGCTGGCAGGATGCTCCATTCCATGGGGCAGAGTCACACCCGCCGAATGGATGACCATTCCTCCCAGTGTACTCGCCCAGCTCAGGGCATCCCACGCCTCCAGGCTGCATTGTCCCTCGTAGAGGGGCACCAGATATTTTCCGATAAGCTTCATCCCCTGCAGGCTCATCATATCGGTGAGCGGCTGCCCGATTTTACTGATAAATGCTTCCATACAATGACAGAATGCGTCAAAACCCACGCTTGCCAGAATACTTTTCGGCATGGTCATCATACATTCCGAATCTATAATGGAAGCTTTTGCAACAATAGCGTTGCAGCGCAGGGATTTTTTATCGCCGTTAAGCGGGTTTGTCAGCACCGCAAAACCGTTACCCTCGCTTCCGGTCCCGCAGGTCGTCGGGACCAGGATAATCGGCAGAGCAAGGCTGCTCTTTCTCCGTCCGAATATGTAATCATTGATGTCTCCGTCATTCACACTTAAAAATGCCGCCGCCTTCGCACAATCCATGATACTTCCGCCGCCAAGGCCAATGACGGTATCGCATTTTTCCTGTCTGATAAATGCAGCGGCTTCCATTGCCGTTGTGGTCAGCGGATTCTGCTCCACCCTGTCAAAAACAACACTTTCCACTCCCGCTTTTTCCAAATATTCAGCTACCCGGTTCAGCAGACCTGATTTTCTGGTACTGCTGCGGCCCGTAACAATACATGCCCTGCTTCCATAATCTACGGCAATATCTCCTATTCTGCTGACACTTCCCCTGCCGAATATCAGATTAACCGGCAGGTTATATTGAAATTCCATCCATCAAATCCCCTTATCTGCAACTATTTTTTGCCTCGGTAATGGCTTCTTCAAAGATATCAAGTCCCCTTGCAAGCTGGCTGTCTGTGATACACAGCGGAGCAAGAAAACGAATGACATTCCCGTAGGTTCCCGCATTTTCCAGCATAAGGCCCTTTTGCAGCGCTGTCTGAATCACCTTTGCGGCAAATTCAGGATAGGGTTCCTTTCCCTCCTTCGTCTTCACGAATTCGATGCCTATCATCGCCCCAAGACCGCGTACATCACCGGCCTCTTCATATTTTGCCTTAAAATCCAGGTAACGCTCTGTCACCTTTTTTCCGATTGCCCGTGCTTTACCCGCATAGTCCTCCCGCTTCATGATCTCCATGGCCTTTAATGCCGACGCGCATGCGAGAGGATTGCCGCAGTAGGTTCCGCCGATTGTCCCCGCCGGCACACTGTCCATAATCTCCGCACTCGCCGTGATCGCACTGATTGGCAGGCCTGCGCCCATGGACTTTGCCGTGGCAATAATATCCGGGGCCGCGCCGGCCTCTTTCCAGTACTCCGATGCAAAATAACGGCCGCTTCTGCAGTTTCCGCACTGTACCTCATCCGCAATCAGAAGAATTCCATTTTCATCACATATCTGACGGATCGCCTTCACCCATGGAATCGGGGCCGGGATAAAGCCTCCCTCTCCCTGAATGGGTTCAACCAAAACAGCCGCCACGTCGGAAGCCGGCGCCGACTCATCGAATAGTCTGGACAGCTTTTCAATATAATAGGAAATCGCCTCATCCTCTGAATAACCTTTGGGAGCACGGTACAGATACGGGAATTCCGCCCGGTAAATATCCGACGGAAACGGGCCCATGCCAAGTGCATAGGATTTTTTTGCAGTCAGCGCCATTGTCAGATTGGTTCTCCCGTGAAATGCCCCTGAAAAGCAGATAATGCCCTTCCTTCCGGTATACGCTTTTGCCACTTTAACCGCATTTTCATCCGCCTCTGCGCCGCTGTTGGCGAAAAATGTCTTTTTCCTTTCACCGCGGCAGGGCATCAGCTCATTGAATTTTTCCGCCAGTTCAATATATCCTTCATGCGCCACCACATTAAAGATGCAGTGGAAATATTTTTCTGCCTGTTCCTTTACCGCTTCTATGATCTCCGGCCGGGAATAGCCGATATTCAGTACGCCCACCCCTCCTATAAAATCCAGGAATTTATTTCCGTCCACATCCTCCAGCACCGCGCCTTCTCCTCTGCTTATACAGATGGGATAGGTGGCTGTGCATAAAGCCTTCGGCAATGCGGCATTCCGTTTCTTTAACAGTGCCTCCGCCTTTGGCCCCGGCACTTTCTCCGTAATAATCTCAGGCAACGCATCTCTTAACATCTTTTTCCTCTTTTCTGCGCCTCTGTCGCTAATTATCTTATTTATACATACTCTGATAAAGCTGCTTTATTGTATTCTCGTCCGCTTCGCGCGGATTATCCGGTGTAGCCGCATCTTCACAGGCAGACTGCGCAAGCGCTTCAAAATCCGATTCCCTGACGCCTAGTTCAGACAAATGCTGCGGCAGCCCGGAAGCGGTCAGAAAGCTCCGGATAATCTCCACACAATGCGCCGATGCCTCCTCCGCGCTCTTCGATGTATCGAAGGAAGGATCGAAGGCTGCCGCAAGCTGCCTTATTTTTTCGGGACATGCCGCCGCATTAAATTCCAGTACATAGGGAAGAATCAACGCGTTCGCCGTTCCATGCGGGATATCATAAAATGCGCTCAGCGGATGAGCCATGGAATGTACAATTCCCAACCCGACATTCGTAAAACTCATACCGGCAAGATACTGGGCGATCGCAAGCTCCTTCCGCACCTCATAATTTCCGGGTTCCTTTATCACCCTGATAAAATTCTCCGATATCAGGCTTACCGCTTTCAGCGACAGCATTTCAGAAAAAGAGAATGCCCCTTTTGAAAGATAGGATTCCACTGCGTGTGTCAGGGCATCCATTGCTGTTGCCGCCGTAAGGGAAAGAGGAAGGGATGCCATGATCTCCGTGTCCAGAATTGCCGCCGCAGGCACCACTTTGGAGTCCATGCAAGCCATTTTCCGCTTTTCCTGCGTGTTGGTAATAACATAATCCATGGTCGTTTCCGAGCCGGTTCCTGCTGTGGTGGGAACTGCAATCAACGGCACCGCCGGATTTTTACTTTTATCCATTCCTTCCAGTGAAACAATATCCTCATTTTCCGGATTATTCGCTGTCACAGCCACCGCCTTTGCCGTATCGATAACGGAACCGCCCCCGACAGCCAGAATAAAATCACTTCCGCTGTTTTTATAGCAGGCAAGCCCTGCACTGACATTTTCAATGGTAGGATTTGGCTTCACCTCGTCAAACAATGTATAAGGTATCCCGTTTTTCTTTAACACTTCTTCTATTTTGCCGGTTATGCCGCATGCTTCCAGCGCCTTATCGGATATCAGCAAGGCCTTCCTGAAATGACGTTTGCTTACCTCTTCCGCAATTTTTTCTCTGGCATACTCTCCAAAATAAGAGGTGCCGGTGTATACCATCCTGCTGATGCTCATCCGCACTCCTTTCCGGTTATTCCATGTCTTCCTCCGTATTTGCCATATACAGCAGATCATTAATCCCTTTTCTGATTTTAATGAATTCCGGTGAATCCTTTAAATCCAGCGTCCGCTTATGGGGCAGATAGACATTAACCCTTTTAATCATTTTTCCCGGCCTCGCAGACATCACATATATCTTATCTGCCAGAAAAACCGCTTCATCAATATCATGGGTGATGAACACCACTGTGGGATGTTCCTTCACCCATATTTCCCGCATAAGAAGCTGCATCATGGACTTGGTATGAGGATCGAGGGCTCCAAACGGCTCATCCATCAAAAGCACCTCCGGCTGGTTAGCCAATGCTCTCGCGATGGCCACCCTCTGTTTCATTCCGCCGGACAGCTCCTTGGAATAGGACTTCGCAAACTTTTCCAGACCTATAATTTTCAGGTAACGATCCGCAATTTCCTGCTGCTCCGCCTTCGGCAGCTTCTTTATTTTCAGGCCGAACTTAATATTATCCTCCACATTCATCCACGGAAACAAAGTATAAGTCTGGAACACCATCCCCCTGTCCGGGCCGGGACCAGTCACCTTTCTGTCATTGACAATAATATTGCCCGCACTGGGAAAATCCAGCCCCGCCAGCATCCTGAGCAATGTGGATTTACCGCAGCCCGACGGACCTACGATACAGACAAAATCATTATCCTGAATATCGATTGATACATCCTCGATTGCCGCAACGCTCTTTTTTCCGGTTTTGTATACCTTATCTATATGCTCCGCACGAATCTTACTGCTGGCCACATGTGCCTCAAGCGGAGAGCCTGCCGTATTGTTTTCTATTTTCTTTCCTGCCATACCGTCTCCTTTTTACTCAGCCCATGGGAACATTTTTTTGATTGCGAATGCAAATAATCGGTCTGTAATCAGTCCTAAAATCCCGATCACAAGAATACCTGAAAATATACTTTCCGTATGTAAAAATCTCTGTGCCTTTAATATGGAATATCCAAGCCCCGAGCTTGATGCCACCAGCTCCGCAACGGTCAGATAGGTCCAGCCCCATCCGATCATCATTCTCAGCGTCAGCATCATTTTGGGCGCCATTGCAGGAATCAGCACCTTAGTAACCGTGGTCCATCTCGTTGTTCCCAGCGTATAGCTCGAGGAAAGAAGATCATCCGACACACTTCTCGCATCATCCGCGATCATCAGCACCAGCTGGAAAAAACATCCCAGAAATACAATCGTGATCTTAGCCGCCTCTCCGATTCCGCACCACACCATGACCAGCGGTACAAACGCAGGCACCGGCATATAACGGATAAACTCACAGATGGGAGCAATAATTGCTTCTAATGGTTTGAAGCTTCCTGCCAGTATTCCCAGAGGGACCCCAATTGCAACGGATAATAAAAAGCCCATGGTAATTCGGAAAATACTATATCCCATATTTACCCAAAGCGAACCGTTCTTTGCCCCTGCCGCAATATCTCCGATGACCTTTATCGGCGACGGTAGAAACAGTTCCCTGACATTCCCGCTCGCACACAGCGCCCACCAGCCTGCAAAAATAATTACAAAGGTCAGTATTGCCGAAAGAATAAACCGTCTCTGCGATATTTCTTTTCTTAACCGGAAATCTCCTTTATCTCTTTTCATATAAAATCATGCCCTTCCTCTTATACCAGTGCATCTTCCCCTGTCTCACCCGTATGAATACGGATACTTTCCTCAACCGGAAGAACAAATATCTTGCCGTCGCCCTCCGTCCCATGGCTGTTTACGGAAAGCACAAGCTGTATCAGCGAATCCACCGCTTCATCCGGCACCACCATTTCAATTAATTTTTTGGCAACAAGAGCATTCTCATATACCTCATTTACCGCAGAGGTTTCCTTACCCTCTCCTGAAGTAAAATGGACAAATGCTTTCCCGCGCCCCAGAACCTCCTTCGTACTCATCGCAAAGAAGCGGTTATCGCTGAGCGCCTGCCTTGTCTTAAAATAACAGCCCGGCCTTACTATAATCATTACCTGCTTCATACACGCCTCCTATAATTCATTTTTACCGGAGCTTACGGTAATTGCTTTCTCAACCGGCAGAATGAAAATCTTTCCGTCTCCAAAGGAACCCTCATCACTTGTTCTCGAAAATTTAATTATGATATCCGTAGCCTTTTTCACATCCCCATCCTCCACCACAAGCATCAGCATTTCCTTCGGAATTTCATCATAATACACGTCTTCTACCTTCAGACCGCGCTGCTTCCCTCTTCCCAATATCCCAAATCTCGTTACCGCCCTGTAGCCTGCCCCACAAAGCTCATTTAACACCTGATCACATTTTTCCGGCCTGACCACCGCTTTTATCATCTTCATACTTCTCCGCCTTCCTTTCAGCCAAAATAAAAGGCGTCGGAATTCATATCCCGACGCCTTCGCCCATAAAAATATTTTATTTATGAGCCTATTATATGTTTCCCTATTTATATTTACAATGGAACTCCTTCATAATCATTCTTGTGCGCTGCGCACAATGTTACCTTCCTGCTCCGGAGCTGTCATCTGCCGCCCTGTGCTTTGCCCTCCTGCCCCATGCATGGCTGCACATGTCCGGCTGCGTGACCTATGTTTCCTCAGATGCAGACCAAAAAAGGGGCTGTTTCTAACTATTTTGCTCCCATACTCCACTGCCAACGCGGCTGAACTCCTCCCTATGGTCGTCAAACAGCGCCGCTAGGGACGGCAGTGAAGTATAGGATCAATATAGTAAGAAACAGC
>ENA-UOJP01001731-UOJP01001731.1-human-gut-metagenome-genome-assembly--contig:-C102-NODE-1731-length-23026-cov-113.059423_pt1 | contig 23026 bp, 21 predicted proteins | sample MGYA00242353_ERZ723900 | MGnify/ENA metagenome assembly ERZ723900
AATCCTTTTACTCCACTGAAATAAAAGGATTTTTTTTGATTTTTAAACTTTTAGTGCTCTAGTTTTGCAATTTTTCAGTAAAGCTCCAAAGCTTCCAAAACGGCTTTTTCAAATTCAGCGCAGAAGACGGGATCCCGCAGCTTAAAGCTTTCGATCAGGAAGACGTCCTCCGCCCTTTCTCCCAGCGTCGTGATTCGGGCTGTCACAAGATTGATTCCGTACTGCACAAAGACTCGCGCGATGGATGCCAAAAGGCCGAGCCGGTCGGTTGTGACGATCGAAAGCATGTATTGTCTTCCAGAGGCATCGGGTCGTAGCGAAGCCTGCGGTGAGATCGGGAAGAGCTTGGATTGACGGGACGGGCGTCCGCGAAGAGGCGGCGGAAGCTTTTCAGCCAAATCCAGTTTTTCTGCGAGGATTTCTTGGAAACGAGCGAACTCTTGTTCGAAGTCGGGGTCTGAGCCGTCGTCAACGACGATGAAAGAGTCGACCACTCGTCCGTCGTGCCCCGTGTGGATACGGGCTTCGGCAATGGACAGACCGTATTGCTGCAGATTAGAAACGATGCGGGCAAAAAGTTCGGGGCGGTCCTGCGTCAGGATAAGAATTTCGTGTGCGTGTTCCATGCCGCGCAGCGGTCTGGATGCGACAAACGACTTCGGAGAATCGAGATGCGGCAGTAATACCTTGGCGTGCCAAACGATATTCCGCACGGAGTGCTTCATAAAGTATGCAACGTCAAAGTTATCCCAGAACTTATTAATTCGATCTCTCTGTTCAGGCGTAAAGCGCGTTAAGCGCAGCGCATCTTTACGACGGCGGGATACCAATAAATCTCTGTCGATGCCTTTGCCCTTAAGGAAACGGGCGGTCGAATAAAACAGATCTTCAAGAAGTTGGGCTTTCCAGGCGTTCCAAATTTTCGGTCCCGTCGCTCGGATGTCACAGACGGTAAGCAGATAAAGACTGACGAGGCGCTCCATCGTTCCAACTTTCTTGGCGAAGTTTTCAATAACCTCCGGATCTGAGATGTCTTGCTTTTGGGCAACCATACTCATGGTCAAATGCTCACGAACGAGGAACTCGATGTAGTCAGCGTCCTCATCGGCGATCTCAAAATCTCGACACATCTGCCGAACAATCTCCGCGCCGATTTTGCTGTGGTCCCCGCCTCTGCCTTTACCGATGTCGTGGTAGAGAAGAGCAAGAACCAAACGCCAGCTTCCCTTCATTGCCATCATGAGTTCGGTACAGAGCGGCAGCTCGTGGGCGTTTTCACTGTGTGTGAAGTTTCGGAGATAACGAATTGCAAGGAGTGTGTGCTGATCGACCGTGTAAGCATGGAACAAATCATGCTGCATTTGACCCACGATTCGGTTGAAAGACGGCAGCAGTTTTCCGAGCACGCCCCAGCGGTTCATTTCTTCCAAAGCGTGCCAGACGCCTCTGCGTCCTTGGATAATCTTCAAGAATGTCTGACGATTGACAGGATTTTCAGCCCATTCTTTGTTCATCAGAGAATGAGCTTCAAATAAGGCACGGTAAAGTCGGGAAGACTTCATCGGAATGTCCGGATGACGTTCCTGAATTAAAAAGGCCTCGAGAATTCTTTCAGGGTTCTTCACGAAGACGTCGGGAGACTCAAGGCCGAGCACGTCGCCCTGACGCACAAAACCGCTGCAAATGGGTTCACCGGTTTGTTCGGGCTCTTTAGAGTAGCGCTCTTTAATGGCCTGAAGAATGATGGAGTTGAGCTGGCCGATGGTTTTTGCATTGACGTAGAAGTGCTGCATCATCACTTCACTCGGACGCCGGCCGACAGTCCCGACAATGCCCAGCGCTTTAGCTAGCGGTTCCTGAATTTCGAAAATCAATCGGTCTTCGTGGCGGTTGGTGAGCAAATGCATATGAATCCGCAGCCGATAAAGGCTTTTGGTGACAGATTCCAAAAGTTCGCATTCTCGGCGGGTGATCAAGCCTTTTTCAAAGACTTCCTGCCAAGTGTTGCCGAGATGAGCCGCCCTGAGCACCCAGATCAAAATATTCAGATCTCGAAGACCGCCCGGGGCTTCTTTAATGTTCGGCTCCAGAGCATAAGAGGACTCGTGGTACTTCAAATGCCGCTGCTGCTGTTCGATGAATTTTGCCCGATAAAACTTTTTAAGATTCAGATTCTTTTCCATCGTTTCCGAATAGGTCTTAAAAAGCTCTTCATTTCCGGCGATGAGGCGCGACTCAAGCATCGCCGTTTGAGCAGTAATGTCGACTTCGGCTTGTTCAAGGCATTCTTCGATGCTTCGCACCGAGTAACCGACGGTCAAACCGAGCGACCATAAGTTGCCGATCACATCGGAAATCGTTTTTAAGTCCTTGTCTCGGACGCCGTCAGGCAGAAGGAAAAGAAGATCGAGGTCTGAGTAGGGAAATTGCTGCTCTCTGCCGTAGCCTCCGACGGCAACGACAGCAACATCCTCGGATAATTGATTCAGCTTGAGAATCGCCAAGACTGCCTTGTCGGCAGCCTTGGCGTGCGCAGAAAGATAGGCATCGGCGTCAACGTCCGCCAAAAACTTCTTTGCTAAAACTTCTCGCTGATCTTTAAATTTTTTGACGATTTCGTTGATTTCCATAGCCTTGAGATTCTTTCTTTATTAATTTAGGCAGAAGGTTTTATCCATGAGGGAGCAGGCGGGCATTTCGGCGAGACCGTCAGAACTTCGTATCCGGTTTCAGTGACGAGAATCGTATGTTCCCACTGGGCGGAAAGACTTCTGTCTTTGGTTACAGCCGTCCAGCCGTTCGGAAGAATGCGAAGTTCTTTTCTTCCGGCGTTGATCATCGGCTCGATCGTGAAGATCATGCCGGGCTTCATGACAGCGCCGGTGCCGAGCTTGCCGTAATGGCAGACCTGAGGATCTTCGTGGAAACCGACTCCGACCCCGTGACCGCAGAATTCACGAACGACGCTGCAGCCCTGAGGTTCGACAAAATGCTGAATTGCATAGCCGATATCTCCGAAATGGGCGCCGGGACGCACGATTTCAATGCCTTTCCACATGGAGTCGAAAGTGACATTAATGAGGTGTTTAGCAGCAACGGAAATATGGCCGACGGAATACATACGGCTGGTGTCTCCGTAATAACCGTTTTTAATGACGGTCACGTCAATATTTAAGATATCGCCGTTTTTGAGCACTTTCTCATTTGGAATACCGTGGCAGATCTGATGATTGACGGAAATGCAGGTAGCTTTCGGATAAGGATTGGTGCCGTCCGGGTCGTAGTTAAGGCAAGCGGACTTGTCTTTGAGGACGTCTTCGGTATATCTGAGCATCAAATCATCGAGGTACTCGGTGGTGACGCCGGCTTTAACAAACGGTTCAATGTAGTCGAGAACCAAAGCCGCATCGCAGCAGGCCGCCCGGATGCCTTCGATTTGTTCCGGGGTCTTAATAAGAATATTGTCAAACATTGATTAAATCTGACTCGAAAAAGTTTTTCAATGCCGCAATTTTAGTGGATTCACCGATGAGCGGAGTTATCTCAGCCTTATATAGGTCAACCGGAAGAAAGGTGGCGATCATTCTTTAAATCGCCGCTAAAACAAGGTTTCATTTGTTTTGTCTCAAAAAGGAACGTCAAAAGGTTGTAACGCCTCTTTTCAAACGCTTAACTCTTTGAAAAAGCATGATAGAATTCCGCCCCGATCCGGACGGAAACGTTTGGACTTTTTTGTTAAATAGCGCAGTCTTACAACAGGGTTCCATTCGGAAAACGTGAGGCTGTTGGAATTAAACCCTAAAGGAATTAAAGATATGTCATCTCTGAGCATGCGTGAACTGCTCGAAGCCGGTGCACACTTCGGTCACCAGACTCGTTTTTGGAGCCCCAAAATGTCCCAGTACATTTTCGGCTCTCGTAACAAGATTCACATCATCAACCTCGAAAAGACTGTTGCTAAGTTCGACGAAGCTGCCAAGTTCTTAACAAACCTGGCCGCTCAGAAGGGCACCATCCTTTTCGTCGGCACAAAGCGCACTTCCCGCGACGCCATCGTTGCTGAAGCCAAACGCGCCGGAATGCCTTATGTTGATCAGCGCTGGCTGGGCGGTATGCTCACCAACTTCAAGACGGTTAAGGTTTCCCTGAAGCGTCTTAAAGAAATGGAACAGAAAGTTGCCGACGGCGCTCTTGAAAAGATGACCAAAAAAGAAGCTCTCGACTTCACTCGTGAACTCGAAAAGCTGAACAAAGCTATGGGCGGCATCAAAGAAATGAACGGTCTGCCCGACGCTCTGGTCGTTGTTGACGTTGGCTACCACAAGATTGCTATTCAGGAAGCTAACAAGCTTGGTATTCCTGTTGTCGGTATCGTTGATACGAACCACAATCCTGCCGGTGTTGACTATGTCATCCCGGGTAACGACGACAGCGCCCGCGCTGTTGCTCTTTACGCTAAAGGATTTGCTGACGCAATTCTTGAAGGCAAGAACAAGAACCTTGAAGACACTGTCAAGGCTGCTAAAGACTCCGACTTCGTTGAAGAAGCCGCTGTCGAAGAAAAAGCTGAGTAATTCGCCTCTTCTTGTCTGAAGTACCAAGGGAAGGGGCGTTCGCGCCCCTTTCTTTTTAAACCAATTATTTTTTAAGGATAAAACAATGGCTGTTATCACTGCCGCAATGGTTAAAGAACTTCGTGTTAAAACCGACGCTCCGATGATGGAATGCAAAAAGGCTTTGACAGAAGCAGACGGCAACATGGAGCAGGCTGAAGAAATTCTTCGCGTTAAGCTCGGCAACAAGGCCACTAAGGCTGCTAGCCGTATTACCGCTGACGGCGTTGTCGCTATCTACATCGACGAACCGGGCAAGATCGGCGCTATCGTTGAACTGAACTCCGAAACCGACTTCGTTGCTAAGAATGCCGACTTCATCGCTTTCGCCAACGATATCGCCAAGCTCGTCGCCGAAAACAAACCGGCTGACGTTGCTGCTCTTTCCGCTCTTCCGCTCAACGGCTCTACCGTTGACGAAGTTCGTAAAGGCCTGATCGGCAAGATCGGTGAAAACATCTCCATCCGCCGCTTCCAGATCATTGAAGGTAAAGGCAAGCTCTCCACATACATCCACGGCGGCGCCAAGATCGGCGTTATCGTTGACGTGGTCGGCGGCAACGACGAAGTTGCTCACGACGTGGCTATGCACATCGCTGCTTCTAAGCCGAAGGCTCTCGACAAAGACGGTGTTGATCAGAACCTGATCGAAACAGAACGCCGCGTTGCTATCGAAAAAGCTCGCGAAAACGGCAAACCGGAACACCTGATCGAGAAGATCGCCGAAGGTTCCGTTAACAAGTTCCTCAAGGAAGTCACGCTTCTTTCTCAGCCGTTCGTTAAGGACGACTCTAAGAGCGTCGGCGAACTCCTGAAGAGCAATGGTGCTACAGTATCTGCATTTGCGCTGTTTGTTGTCGGTGAAGGTCTTGAAAAACGCAACGACGACTTCGCTGCCGAAGTTGCTGCTCAGGCTGCTGCCGCACGTGCCTAATTGTTGAACTTTTTTCGGAGTAAACGATGAGTAAGTCTGAAACGCCTAAAACCAAACGAATTCTGCTGAAACTCTCCGGCGAAGCCCTTATGGGCGACAACGCCTTCGGCATCAGCCGCGATACGCTTAAAAGCATCGTCGGCGAAATCAAGGAAGTAGTTGACTTAGGCGTTCAGCTTGCGATCGTGGTCGGCGGCGGCAACATCTTCCGCGGAGTCGCGCTCGGCTCTACCGGTATGGATCGCGCCACCGGCGACTATATGGGCATGCTGGCCACCTGCATGAACGCAATGGCACTTCAGGATGCACTGAGAAACGCCGGTGTTGAAGCCCGTGTCCAGTGCGCCCTGGATATCGACCAGGTTGCCGAGCCGTACATTCGCGGCAAAGCATTGAGCCATCTGAAGAAAGGCCGCGTTGTGATTTTTGCTGCCGGCACCGGTAATCCGTTCTTCACAACGGATACTGCTGCAGCTCTGAGAAGTGCGGAAATCGGAGCCGATATGGTTCTGAAAGCCACTCAGGTTGACGGCGTATTTACCGCTGATCCTAAGAAGGATCCCAACGCAAAAATGTATAAGTCTCTGACCTTCGACGAAGCCATTCAGAAGAAACTCAAGATTCTGGACGCCACGGCTTTTACGCTCTGCCGCGATCAAGGCATGCCGATCAGAGTCTTCAACCTTCATAAGCCCGGTGCGCTCAAACGCGTTGTGCTTGGTGAAGACGAGGGCACGCTCGTTCACGTTTAACTGAGAAAAAACGGATACAAAAAAGCTCCGGGTCTGCATCAGCGGATCCGGAGCTTCTTTTTTCGGTCGGCGAATTACTTTTCGGCTTTTTCGCGTTCGGAAGATTTTTCAGCTTCTTTCTTTTTGAGTTTGTTTTCTGCGTGGATCTTGTCGCGCAGTTCATCACTCTTTTGTTCCTGATCTTTCAGGATTGCGCCGAACATTTTTTCAATTTTTGCCATAGTTCAAACTCCTTATCAGATGTTTTGAGCTTAAGCGCGTTTGGCCGAGGAGCCTATTAAACCAACTCGAATCGAGCGGTTTGAGGCTATTGCGCTCCGTGGTAAACTCAACGAATTAATAAGGCTGTCACTGCCGCCGTTGTTTTATTTCGGCGGATTTGACCGCGTCCGTGATTTTCTGCTCACCGGCGTGCGACTAAGTTTTGCGACTTGCAGCCGAGAAATCTGCAGAGATTGGAAATTGACATGACAACTAAAGACATCTATTCACAGTCCGAACATCATATGAAGCGTTCTATTGAAACGCTCAAAGAAAACCTGATGAAGATCCGTACGGGTCGTGCTCATACCGGTTTGCTCGAACATATCACCGTCGATTACTACGGCTGCCCGACCCCGATTTCTCAGGTCGCTCAGCTCGGTTTGGCCGACGCCAGAACAATTACTGTTCAGCCTTGGGAAAAGAAAATGGTTGCCGTGGTTGAAAAAGCAATCCGCAACTCCGATCTGGGTCTGAATCCGGCAACTTCCGGCGAAGTCATCCGTGTCCCGATGCCTCCTCTGACAGAAGAACGCCGCCGTGACTTAACGAAGGTCGTTCGTTCCGAAGGCGAAGAAACTAAGGTTGCCATCCGCAATCTGCGCCGTGACGCCAACAACAAGGTTGCCGCGCTCGTTAAGGAAAAAGAAATTTCCGAAGACGACGAACGCCGTTCCAATACTGAAATTCAGAAGCTCACCGATAAGTACATCGGTGAAGTCGACAAGCTGATTGCCGAAAAAGAAAAGGAAATCATGACCGTTTAATCGGTTTTAAATCCTATGACAAGTCAGGAATTGACTGCAAAGCCACGTGAAAGGGTGCCCCGTCACGTGGCTATTGTTATGGATGGCAACGGAAGATGGGCCAAGGCCCGCAAGCTTCCGCGTCTCATGGGCCATCAAAAAGGGGTAGAGTCCGTCCGAACTGCAATCCAGACTGCGGCTAAGGCCGGAGTTCAGCATTTGACGCTCTTTGCTTTTTCCAGCGAAAACTGGAATCGGCCGGCCGAAGAAGTGAAGGGCTTGATGAAGCTTTTTCTCGTGAGTCTGCGCAGAGAGATCGCCGCTCTCAATAAAGCGAATGTTCGTGTTCGTCTCGTCGGTGATTTGACAGCTTTTTCTGAAGAACTTCAGCAGCAAATCGCAGATTCAATGAAGATCACAGAGAACAACACGGGTCTTATGCTCAATGTCTGCGTGAATTACGGAGGCCGCTGGGAGATTCTTGAAGCTGCCAAAAGATCTCGTGAGGTTCCTCCGGAGGAGCTGACGGAACAAAAATTTGCATCACTGCTGCCGTTAGCAGATTCCGGAGATGTGGACCTGTTTATCCGCACGAGCGGAGAGGAGCGCATCAGCAACTTTATGCTGTGGCAGCTCGCTTACGGGGAGCTCTATTTCACGAAAATTTTATGGCCCGATTTCACCGAGAACGAGTTTTTAAATGCGCTAAATTGGTACTCTAATAGAGAACGTAGATTTGGTAAGACTTCCGAACAAATTCAACAGGAAGCGAAAAAGGAATAGTTCATGTTGCTGCAAAGAGTCATCACCGCCGTTGTGTTGTTAATTATCATCATCGGCGCGCTTTTAATTTCCCCTCTCGCTTTCACGGCGGTGGCCGCGATTGCCATCGGATGCTGCTTTTGGGAGTGGCTCCGGATCTGTAAATGGAATAACGGAGTCGCTATGGTCTGCGGCGTTTTGCTGGCGGCCTTCCTCTTCTTTCTAGAGTATGTTTCACCGGCTGCGCTGCAAACCATTCAGTCCGGCAACGGGCTCATGATTATTACAGCTGTGGCTACCGTGCTTTGGGCTGTTATCACCGCTGTCATCTTCACTCGCCGGGCTTCCGGCTGGATGGTACCGAAAGGCATCGGGGCTTTGCTTGCCTGGATCTTTGTTCCGGCAGCTTGGTTCTCCCTCATGTATCTCTTCCGTGAGAAGGGCACCATCTACATGCTTTCCGTCTTAGCTATTGTTTGGGTTGCCGATATCGTGGCCTATTTCGGCGGCCGCTGCCTAGGCGGTCCGAAGATGGCCGAAGGCATCAGTCCGAAAAAGACTTGGTCAGGCGCGCTGACGGCTTTTGTAAGTGTCCTGGCTTTGTCGTACGTTCTTTATTGGGCTCAGCCGTCCTTCCCGCTCTGGACCAACGCTCTGATCTCTCATTTAACAGGCTGGGCTTCTGCCTTGATCCTGATCGTAGTAGTTCTGTTTTCGATTGCCGGCGACTTGTTTGAAAGTGCCCTCAAGCGCTCCGCCGGTGTCAAAGATTCGAGCAATCTTCTTCCGGGACACGGTGGTTTCTACGACCGTCTCGACGCTCAGATGAGCGTTCTTCCGCTTACCGTCTTCATTCTTCTTTTCCTCCAAGGTTACTAAGTTTCAGTCATGGAAAGCATTGCGATACTCGGTGCGACCGGCTCGATCGGTAAAAGTTCATTAGATGTCATCTCTCGTTATCCCGACCGGTTCACCGTGTATGCGGTAACGGCGAATTCCAGCGTTAAAAAACTCGCTCAAGCGGCTAAGGACAGCGGAGCTAAAGTCGCGGTTATTGCTGATAAAGAGCTTCTGGGAGCCTTACAGGAAGAACTTAGAGCTGCCGGAAGTACGGCCGAAGCTTTGGCCGGTTCGAAGGCGATCGACGAAATCGCTGCGAACCCCGAAGTCGATATCGTTATCGGAGCCATCGTCGGGGCTGCCGGAATTTCTTCTACATTTAAAGCTGCGGAAGCCGGAAAAAAGCTTCTGCTCGCCAATAAGGAAAGTGTCGTTTGCGGCGGCCGAATCCTGATGGATACGATAAAGGCCTCAGGTGCTGTTCTCATGCCGGTTGACAGCGAACACAATGCCATTTTCCAGTGTCTTGTCGGCGCGACCCAAAAAGCCAGATGTGAAGCCAATATCATTCTGACTTGCTCGGGAGGCCCTTTCCGTCAAAGACAGGACCTCTCTGATGTCACGGTTGAAGAAGCCACGCATCACCCAAACTGGTCGATGGGCAAGAAAATTACCGTTGACTCTGCGACGCTGATGAATAAAGGCCTGGAAGTTATCGAGGCCCGCTGGCTTTTTGATTTCGAACCGGAACGCATTCAGGTTGTCGTTCATCCCCAGAGCGTCATTCACTCTATGGTCCAATACGCCGACGGCGTAGTCATTGCCCAAATGGGCGCTCCAGACATGAGAAACACGATTGCTTACTCTTTAGGCTTCCCGGAAAGATTGGACGCCGGAGTAGAACCATTAAACTTCTCAAAAATCAAAACGTTAACCTTCGAAGAACCGGACTTAAAACGTTTTCCCCAGCTCGGCTACGCTTATGATGCATTGAAGCTGGGCGGAGCTGCTTCGATCGTCTTGAACGCGGCCAACGAGATCGGCGTCGAGGCGTTTATTCAAGGCAAGATCGGCTTTACCGACATTGCACGCCTGTGTCATGCAATGATGTACGGCTTCCAGCCCCCGACTCCGACCAACTTGGAAGAGATTTTGGAAACGGATAAAGAAGCCAGAAAACTGGCTCAGTCTTGGCTCGAAGGTTTTTGCGACAAACTGGAGAACTAACCTTGACATTGTTGACGACCATTGCTGCCTTTGCGGTAACGATCGGTATTTTGATTACCTTTCATGAGCTCGGGCATTATTTAGTCGCCAGACTTTGCGGCGTAAAAATTCTGAGATTTTCTCTCGGCTTCGGAAAACCGATTTTTATCTATAAACGCAAGAACGACCCTGACGCAACCGAGTGGGCGGTCAGTGCACTGCCTTTAGGCGGATACGTCAGGATGCTTGATGCGAGAGACCCTGCCTGTCTGCCTATCAAACCGGAAGATAAAAACCGTGAATTCGGGGCCAAGAATGTATGGCAGCGATTCGCCATCGTTGCTGCAGGTCCATTTGCCAATCTTCTGCTCGCCGTCCTGCTTTACGCTTCTATCTTCATGATAGGCAGCACGCAGCCGACGCCGGTTGTTGCCGAGCCTCCCGCCGGTACGCCGGCCGCCATGGCCGGACTCCATGCCGGCGACAAGATTCTGAAAGTCGGCGATTCCGAAATTAAAACTTTTACGGATCTCCGTATGGAGATGCTGAATAAGTTCGGAAGTACGACGGATATTTTGGTTCACAGTCCCAACGGCAGCGAAGTAACGAAAGAAATTGACCTCACGAAGATGAGTCTGGACCCGAAAGCAAAAGATGCCGATCCTTTTGATGAGGTCGGTCTTCATTTGAATATGGGCCATCCGTTTATCTCATCTTTTGTTGAGAACTCTGCCGCGCAGCGCGACGGAATCAAAATTGGTGACCATATTTATCGCGTCGGTAATGTTCCGGTTAAGATGCCGAAAGATTTTGTCAGTGAAATCAAAAAATATCCCGGGAAACCCGTCACATTACTCGTCGGAGACGAAAACGGTCCGACACATACTCTGGAAGTTACACCGGCAGCCGCTATGGACGAACAGGGTAATGAAATCGGCCGCATCGGCGCAGCGATCGGGGTAGATTTTCCGCACACTCAGGTTTCTTATGGCCTCCTAAAGAGTCTGGCCGAGGGTGTGAAGAAGACGTGGGATACCGCGGCGATGTCTGTTCGAATGATCGGAAAGATGTTCACCGGTGATGTCTCTATCAGCAACATCTCTGGTCCGGTGACGATTGCCGACTATGCCGGCCAGACTGCTCAGCTGGGTATTCTTCCTTTTATTTCGTTTTTAGCGTTGGTTTCCATCAGCTTGGGAATTTTGAACTTGTTACCGATTCCCATGTTGGACGGCGGCCATCTCCTGTATTATTCTCTCGAAGTAGTGACTGGTAAGCCGGTTTCTGAGGCTGTACAAGCGTCTGCACAAAAGATTGGCATCGCAGCTCTCTTTGGTTTGACTATACTTGCACTATTTAATGATTTGACGCGACTTTTGCCGTGATTTCAATCACGCAGGGTCATTTTTTAATTTATAGAATATGCCTCATCCTAAGAAGATAGCGCTAGCTTGCGCTTTAGCTTTGGCAGCGACGACCGTGCTTGCACAGGGTCATGTGATTAAAGACATTCGACTCGAGGGCATTTCCCGTACGGAAGCGGGTACTGTATTTTCGCATCTGCCGATCCGAGTGGGAGACACGTATTCTCCGGAGCTGGGCGCTGAATCACTGCGTTCTCTGTATGCCTCCGGAATGTTCCAAGACGTTCAGCTCGACATGGACGGCAACGTCCTGGTTGTTCGAGTTCAGGAACGTCCGACGGTCGCAAACATTCACACTACCGGTATTTCCGAGTTTGATGCCAAAGGTGTTGAAAAATCTCTCCGTGATGTGGGCTTAGCCGAAGGCTTTATTTTTGACCGTGCGGTGTTAGACCGTGCCGTTCAAGAATTAAGACGCCAATATCTCTCGCGTGGCCGTTACTCCGCAGATGTCAAAGTCACTGTGACGCCGGTCGAACGCAACCGCGTCCGCATCAACATCGACGTTGATGAAGGTCCTGCTGCAAAGATTCAGCAAATCCGTTTTGTCGGCAACAAAATTTATGACGAAGGCGATCTTCGCGACGAAATGCAGCTCGGTACCCCGAACTGGTTCTCTTGGTATACCAAACGCGACCAGTACTCTCGAGAGAAGCTCACTGCCGACTTAGAGGCAATTCGCGCTCTGTACAACAACAACGGTTACCTCGACTTCAAGATTGACTCGACACAAGTATCTGTCAGTCCCGATAAGTCAGAGATTTTTGTCACCATCAATATTGATGAAGGCAAAAAGTACACAATCAAAGATATCCGCTTAACCGGTGACATGCTTGGCCTTGAGCCCGAGTTTGAAGATCTTGTGGATATCAAGCCGGGTTCCGTCTACAACGCTTCCGAAGTAAATGGTCTGGCAAAGAAATTTACGGATCGTCTTTCCGCTTTGGGCTACGCGTTTGCAAGAGCAATCCCGAATCCGGTCGTTGATCCGGAAAATCCGGATGAAGTTAGTGTCGTATACACGATTGACCCCGGCCGCCGAGTTTATGTTCGTAAAGTGAACATTACCGGCAACACGCGTACTCAGGACGAAGTCATTCGTCGTGAAGTTCGTCAGTATGAAGCGAGCTGGTTTGACAGCGATAAAGTTGCCGTTTCTCGTGACCGTATCGACCGTCTCGGTTTCTTTGAAACTGTTACTGCGGAACCCGAACCCGTACCCGGTTCTCCGGACGAAGTTGATTTGGCCGTTAACGTGAAAGAACGTCCGACCGGCAACATCTCGATCGGTGCCGGCTACTCCACCTCCGAAGGTATTGTTCTTTCCGGCGGTTTCTCGCAGAACAACGTTTTCGGTACCGGTAATTCTCTATCTCTTGAAGTCAATACGTCTAAGAGCTCTAGAACTTATGCTGCCAGCTTCACGCAGCCTTACATCACGACTTCGGGTATTAGCCAGTCCTTCGAAATTTACGATCGTAAGCTCGACTTGGACGAACTCGAAATTACCGATGACGTTAAGTACGAAACGTACGGTGCCGGCGTAACTTACGGTGTGCCGATTACGGAAAACGATCAGATCTTTCTCGGCGGCAAGTTTGAAATGACCGATGTGACGGTCGGCTCCGGTGCTCCGCGCCGCTACGTCGACTATGTCAACGATTACGGCAAGAAGCCGAAGAGCATTGCAGCGACGATCGGCTGGTCTCGTGATACCCGAGACAACATTCTGGCTCCGACTCGCGGCCGCTATCAGAGATTGTTCGGTGAAATTTCTCTTCCTGTTCTTGATCTGAAATACTATCGTGCAACCTACCAGTTCCAGCAGTTTGTTCCGGTTACGAAATCCATTACTTTTGCGTTCAATACCGAACTCGGTTATGGTGACGGTTATGCAGGCAAACAGTACCCGTTCTTCAAGAATTTCTATGGTGGCGGTATCGGTTCAGTTCGCGGCTACGATACTTCCTCCTTGGGCCCCCGTGATACAGACGGAGATGCCTCCGGCGGTAACCGCAAACTCAATTTCTCTCTCGAACTGTTGACGCCGATCCCCGGGGCAGACAGAACCCTTCGTATGTTCACCTTCCTGGATGGCGGCTGGGTTTGGGGCCGCAAAGCCTTTTACAAACAAGCAGCTAACGGCAGTTATGTTGTGGATCGCTATGAGAAAGACAAGCTTGACCTCGGTGACCTTCGTTACTCCGTCGGTTTCGGTTTAGCCTGGATTTCTCCGATGGGCCCGCTTAAATTGAGCTTCGCATTCCCGCTCAATAAGAAGGACAGTGACGAGCTTCAGAGATTCCAATTCCAAATTGGTACAGGTTTCTAATAAATTTGTGGCACAATTAAACAATTGTGTAGGAGATACATTCATGCAAAAAAAATGGTTAGCGGTTGCTTTAGTTTCCGCCTTGGTTTGCTCTGCTGCGACAGCAGTGCAGGCAGAAGTTAAGATCGGTGTTGTCAGCACCGAGGTTATTCTTCGCGATTCTGCAGCTGCTCAGGCCGCAAGTAAAAAACTTGAACAGGAATTCTCTAAGCGCGATAAAGAGCTCAATGCTGCGGGTCAGCGTTTGAAAAATGACGTCGAGCGCTTCGAAAAGAACGCCGGCACAATGACGGAACAGGAAAGAATTCGCAAGCAGCGTGATTTGGCTGAAAGAGACCGCGATTTCCAGCGCCGTCAGCGCGAACTCCGCGAAGACTTCAATCAGCGCAGAAATGAGGAGCTTCAGAAGCTTCTCCGTCAGGCAAACACGGTCATCAAGAACATCGCTCAGCGCGAAAAATATGACCTCATTCTTCAGGAAGCCATCTACGTCAACCCGAAGATTGACATCACTGACCAGGTTCTTAAGGAACTCAAGTAATTTTTATCGGGCACAAGCAGACAGATGTCTGCTTGTTGCTTAATTGCCATTTAGTGCAATACGTGCGGCATGACCTGACTCGGGTTTCGGCGACTTCAAACTTGCTCTCCCTCTCAGATCAGCCGCATAAATTTTTTAATTAGGGCGATTCAAATGATTCAACAAACAGCGCCGATGACTCTTCTTGAGTTAGTAGACCGAATTAAAGAAAAAAGCAACGATACTTTATTGAGCACAATCAGTGCCAACGGAGGCAAGGCTGAAATTAAGTCCATTGCTCCGCTGGAGACCGCCGGGCACGGCGACGTTGCTTTTTTAGCCAACAGCAAATATCGTGATGCGGCAGGCGCCTGCAAAGCGACAGCTTTGGTTTTGACAGAAGAAGACAAACAGGCGATTTGGGGAGAAAAAGAGCCCGAACGTATCGTCGTCATTACCCGCAATCCGTACGCTTGGTTTGCATATGCCCTGCAAATCATCTTCCCGCAGGAGCAGCCGGAGCCGGGGGTTGATACCAGAGCCGTAGTCGAAGACGGTGCCGTTATTGATTCGACCGCAACCGTTGAAGCCGGCGTTGTAATTCGCAAAGGTGCGCAGGTCGGGCCTTACTGCTTTGTCGGAGCCAACAGCGTTATCGGCGAAGGCGTTGTTCTCGGCGAACACACTCGTATTTATCCGAACGTTACCATCTACTATGGCTGCCGTATCGGCAGACGCAATATCATTCACTCCGGTGCCGTGATTGGCGCCGACGGTTTCGGATTTGCGCCTTTGGACAGACAATACGTGAAGATTCCGCAGATCGGTGCGGTTGAAACTGGCGACGATGTCGAAATCGGCGCCAATACATGTATCGACCGCGGTGCGTTGCAGAATACCACCATCGGACAAGGCACCAAGATTGATGACTTAGTTATGATCGGTCACAACTGCCAAGTTGGTAAGAATGTTGTCCTATCCGGAAGAACCGGTTTGGCCGGCAGCACGATTATCGGCGACAACGTTCAGGCCGGCGGCGGTTCCGGTTTTGCCGGACACCTCAAGGTCGCTGCAGGTTCGATCATCGGCGGCGGGGCAGGCGTTCCGAGTTCGATCGAGAAACCTGACTACTATGCCGGCTACATGCCCGCAATGCCTCATAGAGAGTTCTATAACATTCTGTCCGTAATTAAACGTTTGCCTGAGATGCGCAGACAGCTGAAGCATCTGGCTGAAAAAGTTGATTCCCTTAAGAAAGAGTAAAAATGCAAGACATTAATGACATCATGAGGCTCCTGCCTCACCGCTATCCGTTTCTTTTAGTTGACCGAGTTTTGGAAACGAACGGTGTTGATAAGCTGATTGCGATCAAAAACGTCACTGTCAACGAACCTCAGTTCACCGGCCACTTCCCCGGCGTTCCCGTCATGCCCGGCGTTCTGATCATCGAAGCGATGGCTCAGGCCTGTGCGATGCTTGCTTTTGCAAGAATGGGCGGCGAAAGAGATCCTGAGAAACTTTTCTATTTTGCTTCTATTGACAACGCTCGCTTCAAACGTGTCGTGATCCCGGGTGATCAGCTTCGTTTTGAATGCACATTCCTCCGTGAAAAACTCGGCATGATCAAGATGCACTGCGATGCAACGGTTGACGGTCAGCTGGCTGCATGTGCCGACATGATGTGCTCTTATCGTTCACCCAAATAAAGGAAAAAATATGGCTCAGATCCATCCCTCATCCTTAGTAGATCCTCAAGCCAAACTTGCGGAGAACGTTGTCGTCGGTCCGTTCTGCACGATCGGTCCCCACGTTGAAGTCGGTGAAGGAACCACTTTGCAGAGCCATATTGTTCTTACCGGTCATACGAAGATCGGTAAGAACAACAAGATTTATGCCTTTGCAGCGATCGGTATCGATCCTCAGGATAAAAAATACCGCGGTGAAGAAACTCAGCTAATCATCGGTGACAACAACGTTATTCGCGAACACTGCACACTCTCTGTCGGGACCGTGCAGGACAAAGGAATAACCATTATTGGAAACGGCAATCTGCTGATGGCCAACGTTCATGTTGCACATGACTGCGTCATCGGAAACGACACCATCATTGCCAACAATGTCGGCTTTGCCGGGCACGTTCATGTTGCCGACGACGTGATCGTCGGCGGCCAGTCCGGCATCCACCAGTTTGTCAAGATCGGAAAGGGCGCGATGCTGAGCGGCGGAAGCATGGTTCGTCAGGACTGCATTCCCTACGGCATGTATCAAGGTTATCCTGCCTCTCCTTTCGGCATCAATCTTGAAGGCATGAAGCGTCACGGCTATTCAAGGGCTGCCATGCACGCGGCACGCGAAAGCTACAAACTGATCTTCCGTGAAGGCAAGACCGTTCCAGAGGCCGTGGAAGCCATCAAGGCTTACGCATCAGCATTAGAAGATGAACAGGCTAAGAAAGTCTGTGAACTGATGTGCGAATTCACAGAGCAGGCAACTCGAGGATTGGCTCGCTAATGGAGCAATTGACCAACAACAGCATTATCTGGGCAGCCGGAGAGAACAGCGGAGATTATCTAGCTTCGCGTGTTCTGCCGGCTGTTGCCGCGTCTCGTCCGAATCTTAAGATGGAAGGTATCGGCGGTGACCGAATGATTCAAGACGGCTTGGATACTTGGTTTCATGCCAGCGAACTTTCCGTCCGGGGCTATTTGGAGGTGATCCGTCATTTGCCTCGAATTTTAAAAATTCGCCGAGAAATGATGCGCCGTACTGTCCAGCTTCGTCCTGCTGCCTACATCGGAGTTGATGCTCCTGACTTTAATCTGTCGATTGAAGAGAAGGTCAGAGCATCGGGGATTCCGGTTGTTCACATGGTGGCTCCGGCCGTTTGGGCTTGGCGTCCGCAGAGAATTCACCAAATCAAACGTGCGGTGGATCATCTGCTTTTGATTTTCCCTTTTGAAGAGAAAATTTTTAAAGAAGCCGGCATTCCGAGCACGTACATCGGCCATCCTCTAGCCGAGATCATTCCGATGGTGCCGGATACGGAAGGTGCAAGACGCAAACTGAACATCGCTGCGCAGGGGCCGGTCATTGCCATTCTTCCCGGCAGCCGTAAAGACGAGATTCGCTGGTGTGCGCCGGCATTTTTCGGCGCTGCGTCCTTACTGATGAAGCAGGAACCGAGAACTCGATTCATAGTTCCGGCCGCCGATGAGCAAAGGAAAAAAGAGATTTTAGAAGTTCTCAATCGCTTTCCTGATGTCGAAGACAATACCGTTCTTTTGGACGGGAAGTCTCATTTGGCGATGGAAGCGGCTGACGCTATTTTGGTGGCGAGTGGCACAGCAACGCTTGAGGCGGCACTTTATAAAAAGCCCTTGGTCGTCGGATACGCTATGCCGGCGCTTTCGGCAATGCTGATTCTTTCCAAAGGACAGACAAAGTGGATCAGCCTGCCCAATATCCTGGCGCAGAAGACTTTGGTTCCCGAGTGCGTTCAGATGTTCTGTTCGCCTGAGATCCTTTCGTCCCATTTGCTTCACGCCCTGGAGCCGAAGCGGCAGGAATATCTCAAAGAAGTATTTTCAGAAATGCATGAAACATTGCTGAGGCCGACTGCTCAGCTGGCAACAGAGGCAATCGATCAGGTTTTAAAACGCTGATGGCTGACTATTTATTCGACGGTGAGGAAACGATCGCCACACTTGTTTGCGGTGTGGACGAAGCGGGCCGCGGCCCTTTGGCCGGACCGGTTGTTGCTGCAGCCGTGATTTTGAACTCCGATCATCCGATAGAAGGGCTCAGAGACTCAAAAAAACTGACGGCTCACGCAAGAGAAGTTCTTGCAGAGCAGATTAAAACGCATGCGCTCGCTTGGGCGATCGCCGAAAGTTCGGTTGCGGACATTGACCGAATGAACATTCTTCAGGCGACGATGGCAGCGATGCGTAAAGCCGTTCTTCAGCTTGATCCAAAACCGGACTTAGTCTTGGTTGATGGGAACCGCCTGCCAGAGCTTCCTTTCCGTGCAGAGCCGATTGTCAAAGGCGACGACTTGATTCCGGAAATTTCCGCAGCCTCCATCTTGGCCAAGACCTATCGGGACGCCTTGATGAAAATCTTGGGAGGAATGTATCCGAAATACGGCTTTGAGCAACATGCGGGATACGGTACGGCACACCATCTTAAAATGCTGGAGAAATGGGGCCCGTGTCCAGTGCACCGAATGACGTTCGGTCCTGTGGCCTTGATTGCTAAGAAGTTTGAACGGCGAGCCGATCGTAAAAAGCGAAAGGGACAGTAAATGGAATTCATGCGGATCACAAGCGCAGCTAATCCTTCGATTAAGCTTGCGAAGAATTTGGCGCAGCACTCGAGGGCGGCGAGAAAAGAAGGTTTATCTCTCGCCGAAGGGATTCATTTGGCCCGAGAACTTCTTTCGCATCCTGAGCTTGTCCGCAAAGTATTTTTAAGAGAAGGGGCCGAGAAGAATTTTGAAATATCGGAAATCCTGCAAAAGTACCTGTCGTTGAAGATTTCTGTAGTTCAGTTGCCGTCTCAAATTTATGCTTCGATTTCTCCGGTGGACACCAGTGCCGGGATAGTTTGTGAGATCCGCATCCCGGAAGAGGGAAAGATCAAAAAAGACGAGGATTGGATTTATCTTGACGGCGTCCAAGATCCGGGCAATGTCGGAACCATCCTTCGTTCCGCACTGGCTTCCGGTGTGACGAATATTGCGTTGTCACCGCAATGTGCCTACGTTTGGTCTCCCAAAGTGCTTCGTGCAGCCATGGGAGCTCATTTCTTCTGCAACATTATTTCTTCCGTCGAGCTTGCAGAGATCAAAGAAAAAACCGGAGCTGTATGTTTAGTGGCTGACGCGCGCGGCGGAAAAGATCTCTACGAGGAAAAATGGGGAAAGGGCCAAACTTTGTGGGTGTTCGGAAGCGAAGGTCTGGGTGTTTCTGAAAAAGCCCTGGAACTTTCCGATTTAACCCTGTTGATTCCTTTGGATTCCAGAGTTGAAAGCCTCAACGTTGCAACAGCGGCTTCCGTCTGCCTTTTTGAACAGCGCAGACGCCGTCTTTCAGGCATTGCGCACAAATAGAAAGCGGCCGAAGATTCGGCCGCATATCTAAATATCGATTCGGTCCGGCCTCACATACTCATGTGAGGATCAATATTGATTTTGAGTTCAAGCAGGATCGTCGCTGAAATTTCTTCAATGGACTTAGAAGTGGAAGACAGATATTTAATGCCTTCACGATCCATCATCCGCTGAGCCTCTTCAACTTCGTATTCGCAGTTCTCTATGGAAGCGTACTTAGAATTCGGGCGGCGTTCGCCTCGAATTTCAGAGAGACGCTTGGGAGAAATGGAAAGACCGAATATCTTGTCTTTGCAGTTTTCCAGTGCGGGCGGAAGTTCGCCGCGCTCGAAATCTTCTGGAATAAGCGGATAGTTAGCTGCTTTGATACCGTACTGCATGGCCAAGTACAGGCTGGTCGGAGTCTTACCGCTGCGGGACACACCTACCAGCACCACGTCTGCATCTTCCAAGCCTTTGTTGGTTTGTCCGTCGTCGTGTGCCAGCGTGTAGTTAATCGCATCAATACGACGGTTGTATCTTTCCTGGTCACCGATTTCATGGCTCTTGCCGACGGAGTGGTCACTCGGAACACCGAGTTCACGCTCAAGCGGTCCGACGAAGGAGCGGAAAAGCTCGATGACGAAGGCGTTGCAGTATTCGTTAAATGTCGAAGCCAGAGATCCGGCGACGAGTGTAGAGAAAACAATCGGGCGCACGCCGTTCTCTTTGCCGACCTCATTGATTCTCAAGGCCGCGGCCTTGGCTTTTTCTTCCGTGTTGACGAAAGGCATGCGGTAGCGCAGGTATTTAAGGCCGTGAAACTGCGCTAAAACAGCATTTGCCAAAGTTTCTGCAGTAATAGCCGTCGCGTCGGATACAAAAAACACGGTACGCTGAGTCGGTTTTTCAGGGGTTTCGTTTACGTTTGAATTCATAAAATTTAACGCTGTTAGATGAAGTTACGAACTTAACGCTAAAAGAACGGCTAAAATTTAGCAAATTTTTTCACTCAATTTCGAGGTAAACATGACACAAGGACGTTTCGTCATTCCATTCAGCCAACTTCGTATGACAGATGTTGACATCGTAGGCGGCAAGAATGCTTCTCTTGGCGAACTGCTTAGCCAGCTTACAGAAGCCGGCATCAGAGTACCTGACGGCTTTGCAACGACGGCTGAAGCTTTCAGAGTCTTTTTAAAAGAAGGCGGTCTTGATAAAAGAATTGAAGATCGTCTGAGCAAGTTAGACGTTGATGATGTTAAAGAGCTGGCAAAGGCAGGCGCTGAAATTCGTGAATGGATTGAAAAAGCTCCTTTCCCGGCTCAGCTCGAAAAAGAAATCAGAGAACACTATGAGTGGCTCAAGGGCGACCAGAAGGAAATTTCCGTTGCTGTTCGTTCCTCTGCAACTGCTGAAGACCTTCCGGACGCTTCCTTTGCCGGCCAGCAGGAAACTTACCTGAACGTCGTCGGTCTCGAACAGGTGTTCGCAAGAATGAAGGAAGTATTCGCTTCCCTCTACAACGACCGCGCAATATCTTACCGCGTTCACAAAGGCTTCGACCACGCTGATGTGGCTTTGTCCGCCGGTGTTCAGAGAATGGTTCGCTCCGATAAGGGCGCTGCCGGTGTTATGTTTACGATGGATACCGAAAGCGGCTTTGATCAGGTCGTTTTCATTACAGCCAGCTATGGCCTCGGTGAAACCGTTGTTCAGGGCGCTGTGAACCCGGACGAATACTTTGTCCACAAACCCATCATGGAAATGGGCAAATTCCCGATCATCCGTAAAGTTCTCGGCAGCAAGAAGATCAAGATGATCTTCGACACAGACAAGTCCAGCGGACGCTCTGTGAAGGTGGTCGATGTTCCCGAATCCGAACGCCGCAAGTTTGCCTTGAACGACGACGAAATCGTTCAGCTTGCCAAGTACGCCCGTATTATTGAAAAACACTACGGCCGTCCGATGGACATTGAATGGGGCAAAGACGGTATCGACGGAAAACTCTATATTCTTCAGGCTCGTCCCGAGACCGTGAAGAGCCGCCAGAAGAAGGCCGATGTTCAGCAGAAATTCGTTCTTCTCGGCAAAGGCGAAGTCCTGGTAACCGGCCGCGCTATCGGTCAGAAGATCGGCGCCGGTAAGGTTCGTATTGTTGCGGGTCCGGAACAGATGGACCTGGTTCAGGAAGGAGACGTCCTTGTTACGGACATGACCGATCCTAACTGGGAGCCGGTGATGAAGAAGGCCAGTGCCATCGTTACTAACCGCGGCGGCCGTACCTGTCACGCAGCTATTATTGCTCGTGAGCTCGGTATCGCTGCTGTTGTCGGCTGCGGCGACGCAACGGAAGTCCTCAAAGACGGCCAGGAAGTTACCGTCTCCTGCGCCGAAGGCGATACAGGCAATATTTACAACGGCCTGATCCCGTTCGAAATCAAAGAAGTGAAACAGGGCGAACTGCCTGAGATCCCCGTTAAGATCATGATGAACGTGGGCAATCCTCAGCTCGCATTCGACTTCCAGTCCATCCCGAACAATGGTGTCGGTCTAGCCCGCCTTGAATTCATTATCAATAACAACATCGGCATCCATCCGAAGGCTTGCTTAGCTTACCCGGATCTTCCCGAAGATCTGAGAAGAGCGGTTGAAGAGGCTTCTGCCGGTTACGAAAACCCGCGTGAATTCTTCAAGGAAAAGATCGCCGAAGGTGTTGCCACGATTGCTGCCGCTTTCTATCCGAAGAAAGTGATCGTTCGTATGTCCGACTTCAAGAGCAATGAATACCGCAAACTCTTAGGCGGCAAGCTCTACGAACCGGAAGAAGAAAACCCCATGCTCGGTTTCCGCGGTGCAAGCCGTTACGTTTCCGAAGACTTCAAAGAATGCTTTGCTATGGAATGCGAAGCTCTGAAGAAAGTCCGCGACGAAATGGGTCTGACCAATGTCGAAATCATGATCCCGTTTGTCAGAACCGTTAAGGAAGCCAAGGAAGTTAACGAACGTCTGAACGAACAAGGTCTCAAGCGCGGCGTGAACGGTCTTCGCCTCAATATGATGTGTGAAATCCCGAGCAACGCACTGCTTGCCGAGAAGTTCCTTGAACACTTCGACGGTTTCTCTATTGGCTCCAACGACTTGACCCAGCTGACACTCGGTCTGGACCGCGATTCCGGACTGGTTGCCAACTTTTTCGATGAACGCGACGAAGCCGTTAAGATCCTTCTGGCACGTGCTATCAAGGCCTGCCGTGAGAAAGGAGCTTATGTCGGTATCTGCGGTCAGGGTCCTTCCGACCATCCTGACTTAGCTCAGTGGCTGATGGAAGAAGGTATCGAATCCATCTCTCTGAACCCGGATACTGTCGTCAATACTTGGCGCAGACTGGCTAAAGACGTTAAGAAATAATTCTTAGGTTCTAAGCTTTACCAAACGGCCGTTTTCCTTTCGGATGCGGCCGTTTTCGCGTGTGCGCCCAGCATGGCGCATTTCTATAGGGTGCGAATCCTGAACCCGCCCGATGAGGGGAAGGGTTAGCGACTCG
>ENA-UOJP01001748-UOJP01001748.1-human-gut-metagenome-genome-assembly--contig:-C102-NODE-1748-length-22818-cov-12.478144_pt1 | contig 22818 bp, 32 predicted proteins | sample MGYA00242353_ERZ723900 | MGnify/ENA metagenome assembly ERZ723900
CTAATCTTGTACTGATATTGGAAAGATCAGTTGAAAAATCGCCTAAATCACTATTCACCTTAGCAACTTGCCATGCTAACGTGTTCGCAATGTTCGGGTTGAGCTGAGTTGCATCTGCTGCATACTTTCCCGTCTCCGTACATAGCCCGTTATTGATTAGGCTTCCGGTATGTAATACATATTTCATCCCCGCCTTGAAATTTTTGTAAAAGGCAATCGGATTCATTCTTTTGACTACAGTAGACAAAAATGTGGGAAAACTCGTGATCCCTTCCACGGTCCCGGAATCATCGAATTCAGGATGGTATAATCCATCTAACCCGTCCTCAGTATTATTTAGGTGAACCGCATCAACATCCGGTTCCGAACCGTCCACGTATACTGTTTTGACATAATCTTTTTCTGCCATGATATCCTCCATCAGGTGTTAAATTTTGCAAAGTATAAATCGAATGAAAACGCCGGTGACGAGGCTCCAATATACAGATATGCGTTTCCCGTAAGGCCGCTTAACCCAAATGTTTTCTGCTGATTCCATACGTCACCACCGGCACTACTTCTACCAATCGTGCCATCAAGGAGGATGTCTCCTAACGCTGGGTTATACTCATATTTCAAGGATGATCCTGATTGTGTAACCATTTCAATGTATCCCGTTGCGCGGCCGCGACATACCAAGACTTTTGCAGTTTTCCCCGTACCGGACATTTCCACGGTCAATGATTTCACGCCGTCCAAGCGGATCGGAAGGTCAAACACATACGCGATAGTTTCTCCACTACCAGCGCTCGCCGCTATGTGGTCTTTTGACAGCGAAACATTACCGGTCCCTTGCCGATACGTTGTATAACGCATTGATGTAATCCCCTGGTTTCCGTAGAACGTGCCATACAAGTACGGAGTCAGTGGATCATCGTTGACATAACCTTCCCATATTCCTGGGCCAACGCCTCCAACATACTGATTCTTCTTGATGTTAGATATAATCAGGTTTTTGGTGGGGCGTATGATAATATTTCCAGTCATATACTTTCCGGCACAGTTAATGGTAATCTGTTTTGCGCCGGGTCCAATACTCTGCTCACCCATTGTGGCAATCTGCTGCGATACTTTTCCGCCTGTATATTTCCCCGCCGGGAGTGTCACACTACCGTTTGCTGGCAACACAATAGATGGGCTGCCCTGAACGGGCATTGTCCCCTCTTGTGTCTCATCACTCCCAGCTCCCAGAAACTTTTTTCCTGCTGCTACATCCTCCGGCACCGCGTCCAACCGATCCAAGTCCGCGCCTCCGCCTGTCTTGCGTAACGATAATATTGCCATAACAATCCCCTTCCAGATCAATCGAAAAAACCTTGACATGTTCCTGTGACCGCTCCTTCCCCTTCTCCAACCGTAACACCATACTTGATGTTTTCCGCCGTCAGATTCGCAACGGACTGAATGACGATGTTCCCGGTCATATACTTTCCGGCGCATTCGATCACAATCTGCCCGGCACCGGGGGAAACATATTGCGCTCCCATTGTCGGTAATTCCTGACGGATCACGTCCTGCCCGGTATGCTCACCTGCAGGAATGTTGTATACCCCATTCAGCGGCAGATTGTGCGTAAACGGTGCGATCCGCTCCATTTCTCCAATGCGTTCATCGTCGCTACCTGAGCCAATATATTTCTTGCCTTTTCGCACATCACTGGGGGCGGCTGTCAGGCTGGAAATGTCAACATTCTGACCCTTAAACGGCAGTGATAATTTCATAGACTAACCCCTTTCAGCACTAGTATCAAGTCAGCAGTTGGCCGCTTAAACTGGCAGGTTACTTTTAGCGATCCATCCAACGTCTCCATTTCCGTGATCATGTTGGAACTCTTATCAATCTGGGCTTTCCGATCCTCAGTCAGGTTATCCGGGTACAACATACCTGGGATGGGATTATCTGTGTTCTTAATCCCCAAAAGCGGTATTGTCTGCGTGAATGGAGCCGTCCCACTCCATCCCGATACCGACAGATTCACAACAACCTTATCTTGCAATTCCGCTATTACCTTTTCCACCCTGGAAAGTCCTTCCGTGTTGGAATTGATAGCCGTATTTGTCGCATTGATATCAGCCGCGGAAAATATATCTCCCTCTTCCTGGTACTGGGTCTGGTCCTCCAGCGTGACAAATCCACCTTCCAGCGTATCCATCTTATAGATTCGCTTTCCGGCGAACTTGTCGTCTTTGTAATTGGTTTTCAAACTCATAGGCTTATCCTCCTATTCCCCAACGTTCGTTGCCCCAGTTTACACGACAACCGGCGCGGCCCAGGAAAAGAAGCTTCTACCAGTACACCAAGATCATAGATAATCCGCTCTATAAAATTGGCCTGATAGATAGACGTGAACGTGATTTTTTCCGGCGTCTGCGGTGTGCTGGAAGGTGTATAATAGACCGCCCGGATCGCCACCAGATTAGCCCTTAACCGTTCCATTTCACTATCTGTCCGGCGATCCTCTGGTTTCCAGTTGAGCTTGTTGCGTGTCACATTATAGTATCCATACCGGTTGAGTACATAGGACACCCATTTTATGGCTGATTCAATGCGATTAAGGTCAGTATAAGCAATATATGCCTTGTCTTTCAGCTCCTGCACGTCGGCCACCACACGGTCGAAAATCAGTGCTTCAATATACTTACTCATGGATGATTACCTCCGCTTTAATCTCCCGAATGCCAAACTGGTATGAAATGCTTTCAATCGTTCCCTCACGTCGTCCGTCGTATCCCGTATTGATACCAACCACCTGCCCGAGCGTCTTATCTGTCAGTAGCACGTCACCGGTCACGTTTTCGGCGCGCTGGTAATACTCATACACCCGATCCAGCACCGCGGGAGCATTCCCCGTGTGCACAAGCGTGGCGTCAGATACTTCCTTGATGTTCCGGTTGAATACTATGGTGGGATTCTCCTTCAGGAGCGCAGTAGTCATATGGATATATTTCTTTCCGGTCAGCACAACCGCTGATCCGGTTCCACTGATCACGGCGTAATTATCCCCGCTCCTCACCAGCGTCCCACCGGTAATTGTCAGGTCATAATGAGGATCAGAAAATATCACCTCGGCTGTGCCGGATAGCGTGTCGTTGTACAACTCCTCTGTATCCTCTGATTGCTGGTATGTATGCGCCATCAACCGAATACCAGTTACCACGTCACTGTGTTCCATGGTCACGCCGTCATATGTATCGACTTCTGAAAATTCCCCAGTTACTTCCGTCTGCTGCGGATAGATCAGCACACCATCATAATTACTGGTATCCACCACGGCACCGATTGAGAATGCAATCTGCACCAACGCATTGCGCTTCGTCGTGTATGGTATATACCCGATCAGCGGAATGTCTGCCAGTGAATCATCCAATAGATAGTTGAAATCCTCACCCTCAAAAATTTGGTCAATCACATCCCGGGTCAACTGACCAGTGTACACCCCGCCGGGAAACTCATTGCCGTCCAGCACGCCAATGGCGTCGTGGCTGTCCATCTGGTAGTCCGTGCGGTTCTTCCTTGCTCCGTTCTTCAAATAGAAATTCCCGATCCGTTGACCATTAAAATACAGGGCCAACTTTTGCTTTTTCTGGAAGTCGAAGGGTATATTGGTTTCTGTTCGAACGGTGAAGTTTAACGTATTGAAACTGATATTCTCACTAATAGCATTGACTTCTTGTAGACAAGAGGTTGTAAGCAGCTCGTCCGCGAAAAAATCCCGGTAGATTCCATAATCTATCCGGGTGATGAATACCGGCCTCCAAGGCCGTGAGGTTTTGTAAAACGTTATCACGATCTTGTCATAGAGGCGCACATAGTTATTGCAAAAATACCGCACTGAGTCAGGCCGGAACTCCATATCAGATAATAACTCGCCATCTGAATACCACTTGACTCTAAGCCTTGTGCAGTAATCACCTGACATCATGTTGAACGTCAACAACACCCCAACGCTCGTGAATTTCTGGCTGAATAGAATGGTCAATTCCGGGTTGCTTGTTGTCTCCTCTGTCGTTGATCGCGGGAATAGGAACACGCCAGGATGTAACCCCGCGTGTGGTCGGAGTCCAACGGTCCGTACCGTCCTTGCAAGCTGACAATCTGCCCCTGATATCTCATCCGATATGTAGCCGTAATCCGCCGCATTGTCGGGAAAATTGACATACTTTCCGTTCATCAGCGCGAACCGAGGGAGACATAAGGCATAACCCGGATATGTCAGATCATCCCGCCTCAGATCAGGAAATTCCTGCCTTACTTTAGTTTTTCTCGGGTATAGTCCTTTTCCCGGATACAAGCCTTTGTGAGGCCGCAGCCCCGGGTCTATCACCTGGGGGCTGCTATGTTCTTTCGCATAAGGCGCCACGTCATCGTATACAATTTTCAGTCCCTCCGTGTTCTGCACGGCATCGGACAGGATTGATTGTTTCAGAAACATGTCACGGCCTCCTTTGCGGTTCCATTGCGACGAAATACACCGACAATCCTTCCCATAGATTCTGACCATTTACCTGTTTCACGGTATCCTTGCCTTGGGTCACGTATGCGTCAAACTCTAGCGTCTTTTGAGCATACGGAAATATCATCCGGTGAGATTCTACCGGTGCGGTAATGATCTCGTAAAAGGTATCATAATCTTCCCGGTGGGATGGGTACGGCTCCACTTCCATGGTGTAGTTGTAGAATGTTCCTGCCACTTCCCGGTGCATTTTGTAATTTTGCAAGCGGTCAGAGTTTTCCGTGTCAGTCACGGAAAACCCTCGCTCCAGTTTCATCACATTTACCCGCAGCTCCACACCATCGATGGAAAAGATATTTTCATTCATTCCCTATCCCTCCGTCACCATGCGAACGCCGACGCGCTGCCGCTCTCTGTTGTTGTACTTATAGACCAACTGAGCGAACTTCGTTCCATCCACAATCAGGTCCGCCCTTAATGTCTGATTCCCACCAATACCGCCCATTTCTGCAATGGCCTCCTTGAATGCTTGCTTCATAGCCGGAATCGGGCTAACAATCTCCGTATCGACATTATTGTCTCCCAAGATCGCGGCAAACTCGCCAGCGCGCGGGGGGACCACGGTTCCGGTAGCAAGCCGGGGCATTTTGTAAGATGCCATTACGGGGATGGAATAGGCTGAAAAGCTTCCTCCACCTCCGCTATGGGAATATCTGCTATTTGCATTAGAAGCAATACCGGCTATAGAAAACCCTGCTATTGCCGCTATCGCCCCAGCAATTAACAACGTCGAATAATCATGTGCGAGTGCAGCGGCCGCCGCTACAACCAGAGCTATTGCTCCGGCTAAAGCAATCAATTTTGTTGCCAGTTGCTCCCCTGGGGTCATTTTATCCCAAGCCTTTGCAACCTGTGCGGCAAGATATATTATTGATCCAATCACAGCTACAATGGCCAGGAATTTCAAATCTAAATTCCCAAGTACGCCTATCATTCTTTGAGCAATACCCAAAAATCCCCCAAAGCTGGAAATAATATTCGCAATGCCATTTACAAGCTCAGCAGCTTTCCAAGCCGCAAAAAATGCAGCAACCGCAAGTGTGATGTTTTCAACTGCTCCTTGGTGCTGGCTAATCCAATCAGAAAATTTTTCCAGCCATCCAACAATCATTTCCAATGCAGCAATAATAATTTCCCCGGTCCATTCCCCCAGCGGCTTTAAGAATTTCTCCCACAGCCAGTTTGCCAACGGCTGGAGTGCGTCCAGAACGGAATTGAGCAGCGATAACCCCGCCGCTATCAGATCAAGTACAACCGGGACAGCCTTTTCCAGCGCCCACTTGCTCAACGGCAAAAATATGCTATTCAGCAGCCACAACAGAATGCTTCCAACCTTATTCACAATAGGCGTAAGCTTCGCCAAAACGGTGTCGAACGAGCGCAGCAATGGGCTGAAATCCAACTTCGACGCCCAATCCTTGATTGACTCAGACGCTTCCCGGAAAAACCCGGTAATCTCCTGCACTATGTCACCCAGATGGCGCATAATACTGGTTCCAGTGTCTCCGCTTCTCCACGCCTCGTCAAATTGATCAGCCAGATTTCCGACGGTAAGAAGCATGTTCCCGAACGTGATCAGCAGATCATCCGTTATTTTCTTTCCATACTCCTCAGTTTTCCAAATCTGCATGAACGACGCGCCTACATCTGATCCGAGCGTCTTTAAGCTATTGAATGCCGTCTTTGCCGCCTCGGTTGCATAGTGGCCGTTCTCTTCCCACGACTGCTTTATGGGGTCAAACAGGCCGGAAAGCACACCCTTAACCGTATCCGCAAACGTCACTATATCGTCCGTGATCTCTACAGTTTCGAACATCTGATCCGGCGTAGGACCAACATAGTCATTATTTTCAGATTTTTGCTGGGCCTGGATGAGGTCATCAAAAGAGAAGGCCAGCTTCTTGTTAAGCTTGTCTTTCTCTTTCAGCTCCTTGTTGCTGTCCTTCAGGGAGGCTCCATAATCCTCTTCCACATCCACAGCTTTCACGAACGTGGACTTCCCGGACAACGCCGCCAGGAGCTGCCCCGTCCATGTGACCGCCTCTGACAACAGGTTGATTAAGCTGGTCAGCGCCGGTGCCATAACATCTATGATCGGAGCTGACGCGGTGGCAAAACTGTTTTTCAGCTTAGTATTTGCGGACACCATCGAGGACACGTCCTGGTTGAACTCATCTGAATATTGCGCCAGGTTCCCAATCCCTTCCGCGAGCGCGTTGGTGATCATGGATATACCGCGGAAAACCATGGAAAACAGCACGGACCGCCCGAGCATGGACATCATTGTCATTTTCCGGCCAGCACGTTGTGATTCGTTCCCCAACCTCTTGACATTCTTTCCCAGCTTCTTGGCGGATTTTCCGGCTTTATCCTGGTTCTGATCCACTCCCATCAGAGACTTTTTGTACTCTTCGGCCTTCCGCTTGGCGCGTTCAAGCCCCATGTACGCCTCATCGTAGGCTTTATCCCCAAGCCCCAGGCCGGAACGCTCCGCGTAATACAGCGCGTCAGTATAGCGGTCAATCTCATCTTGCAAGGACCTTGTTTTCATCGTGGCCCCAGACGCAGCATCACCGGCAGCCTCAAAGGCTCCTTTGATGGTTGACGGGAACCGCTGAAATACCTCCAATGCAAGCCGCATTGAGTCTTTCAGCCCCACCACACTGCGCTCCTGCTGCTCAGTCCCTTCCGTTACTGTACTGGTTGTCTCACGCGCGGCCGCTTCAAGTTCTCTCTGCTTGCGGATGATCTCATCCACATCGTTTCCATATACGTCATAATTTCCTTCACGCTCCGGGACAGAGCTGGACACATTGTTTTCAATCGTACCTCGGAACGTGGCGTCCTTCTCTTTCTGCAAGCGCTCCATTTCTGCGGCGGCTTTCCGGGCAGATTCCGCCACGGTATCAACCTTTTGCGCCGCGGTTTGGGCTGCGCTTCCGGCACCAGAAAACGCTCCCTCCATACGATTGGTAAGATTTTCAATCAGGCCGGAAAGCTTCTCCACTGCCTTGGTCAGGGTTGACAGGCCAGCGTCAAAACCTTCTGTATTGATCTTAGTGTCGAATTTTAAGCTTCCGGCGCTCCCGTCTGTTGCCATGTTATCACCTCGATTCCGCGCACAAAAATAAGACGCCAGTCAGCGTCTTACCCCAGTAATTTGTTCCATTCATCAATTTCGGCCTGTTCCTCGGCTGTATATCTCGTTTTGAGGTCGCAAAGTGCACGATTGTTCCGGTAGAATTCCTGCTCCCACTTCTCCAGCTTCTTGCCTCTTGACCGTTTTTGGCGAATACTCAACACCGTGGAAAATGTTCCGTCCTCGATCTCCATAAAATACCCCATGAAGGTCCACCAGTGCATATGCTCTACGGCACGAACCTCTTTTCCCGCAACCTTGTTGATGGATGGGAACAAGATTGATTCGTCTTGCTCCCAGTCCATAACCTTGCGCGGCGGCTTTTTATCCTCGTTGGTCTGACCGCAATCCAGAAACCAGATAGCCCGCTCTATGGCCTCCGGCACATCCTCCGCGGGAATATCGTGATCCTCATACAAGATAGTAAGCATAACCGCATACTTTTCCCGCTCGTCGAGCTCAGGATCAGCAAACGCCAACATGATAGTCAGTATGTCGCGAAAGTCTGTGCGAATCTTATATGATCTTTTGCCAACCTCCAGAGTGTAAGGCAACCGGCCAATCATTTCATATATTCCTTTGTATACCGCTCGATCCTGTCCATACCTTTGGTGTTGAACTCCTCCACACCCTCTTCAATAATCGGCAGGGCCGATTTTAAGAAAGATTCAAAAAGAAAGTCCTTTTCTGGACCAACGATACACAATGGAGATTGACCAGCGAAAACCGTGTCATACACATCCGCATTGAAAATATAGTTGATTTCACTTCGGATCATATCATCAAATTCTTTCAGGGCCTCTCTTGCCTGCTCAGACGGGCTTTTCAAATTTCCGTCAGGAAGCAGCTTGACGGATTCCATCCGTTTCTGCTTTTCGAATATTCTTTTCTGGGCCTCACTTGCCCTAACCAAAATATTGGGATCAGATGGATTGAAACGGATGACTCTGCTCTCGTCTCCGTTTATCGTGAATGATTCAAGATGGTCATTTGTTTTTATGTTACGCATATTATACCCCCTTATGCTGCCGATCCAGAATCCGCCGTAAATGTCTTGGTTGCAAGGTCAAATGTTCCCTTAACTCGGTTCCCTGTCGAATGAACATTGAACGGAATCTGATATCCAGTGGTGTCTCCGCCATAGCTGACCACCTCAATGATTCCGTCCTCCTTGTATGCCACGTATTTCCCGGATGTGGGAGCCTCCCACAAATGGACTTCTACCGTCTCGGTTTTCAGGTCGTCCAATGTAAGGCGCTCGTCCGCAATCTTCTGCAGGCGTTCAAACAGAGGATCGCCAACCTCGGCGTAATAAGGTTCAACCGACGCCTGCGGCTGGTAACTGTCCAAATTGACAGAGGTTTCTCCCTTTATATTGGTCTTAGTTTCCACGTTGGCATTCATTTCCACGCTGTACTCTTCCAGGTCATTTCCCAGGCGCACGAACGCCGGAGTGGTGGCGGACGGAAGCGCGGCATTGATGAAATGAGCCATAAATTTCCGTTTGATCTTTCCTACTGCTGCATCGGGCATTTAAAATTCCTCGCTTTCTATTTTGTACATGGCGCTTATCTGTAGCTGGTACAGCACGCCATTATCCATTGTTTCACTCATCGGCTGCATAGCCATAGCATTGGCCGTGGTGGCCCCCACAAATTTCCCCGTCAGCTTCTTTCCATCCACTTCGATCTCCAGGCCATTTTCTGACGGCAAACGTTCCAACCAGTATGACAGCTCCAAAAGGAAATTACTGTTCGCCAAACGGCAGTAATCAGTGAACGACTGACCCACCGCATACAGCGTAAAGTTATGTCGCCTCATTTGGTTCCCAAGCATATCCTCCTTGATCAAGCTATCCCCGGTGCTTGACAGGCCATAATTTACTGGTGAAGGGTCTGTGAAGTCAATGTGGATATCATCCCCGCCCAGAAATTCCGATATCTTCGGATACTCGGTTAATTTTTGCCGCATATAATCTATGATTGTCACGATTTTCCTCCTCTGTCTACAAGGGCTTGTGCGTCTTTCAGGATATCATCCTTGTGATCCGCCTTCATACGGTCAAAGAACTTCTTACCACGCATGGGAGCGCCCGCATAGGTCAGCAACCGATCCGTTGGAACTTTGATCTCGTCTTTCTTCGCCCAGGCGCTTCCCGTGGTCGGGGATACATATAAAATTCCCTCATGCAGATAATGCGCATATGGGCCAGGTATATCAATCTGGCCGGAACCGATCACCGTGGACAATATCATCATGTGCTCCAGCTCACCGGCCTGACGCCGCGGCATGTAATCAACCATATACCGCATGACCTCTCTGTCTACCAGTTTTTGTACCGGTCCACCTTCTTGTAGCCCATACTTCGCCAAAAGCGCCTCATGGGACAATACATTCAACCTCACATTCACCGGAGCCACCTACTTACATGACAGCTCGTAATGCTGCATTGTCTCACTACCATACAGACGATCATCCACCATGGTTATGGTTACATATCCATGCGTGGCTTTCAGCGCAGCCAATGACTTGGATAACGCCTCCTGGCTGCTGCTGTCAATCTCGTCGGCAATAATCCCTTTTACGGCCAAATCTTTCCCTTGCGTGAACTTGATCGGTCCGTCCAGACTCTCCAGAGGGATCACCAGCAGCGCAGAACAGGCGTCACGCTGACCGGTGCGCAGAAATGTGGATTGCCTTACATCCTCCCAATACACCCCTTCTATGGGCTTACGGGTGTATTTCACCGTCGGTCCATCCTTGCTGTACAGGTACAGTGTCACATCCGAATTGGTATACATCAATCCACCCCCTGATAACACAACCCGGTATCCTCCAGCCACTTTTTGACGATATACCGCAAGCCCAACCGTGATGCCTCAGCCATATCACGCGCCGTTCCAAAGCTGACCGAATATGTACCAATCTTCTCCGCTGTTTTCCCGCCGGAGTCCCGCTGCTGTTTCTCCCTCCGGAACTCCTCTTCGGCAAGCTCACAGCAACACATCTTGACCAATTCTGGTACGTCCTGCGCGTCCTTCAACCGGCCAAAGGTATGCTGATCAATCACCTGGCTGGCCTGGCGGGCGTAGAAGGGAAAGCCCGCGCTGATGACCGGCTTTCTTCCAAGCAAATAATTTTCAGTGTAAAATTTTTCGTCTGCATAGATCATCAGCGCTTACCTCCTTACTTTTCCTGTTTGGTTTTTCCCGCTTTCATATCGGCATTTTCAGCTTTCAACTTTTCGTTTTCAGCCTCCAGCGCGGCATTCTGGGTTTTCAATTCCTCCATCTGCTGTTCCATCGTTTTCTTGGGTTCCGCGCCCATTCCTACTCTTCTCATAGTCGTTCTCCTTATGCTTTGTGGCTCAGATAGATTCCGGCCACTTTGTTCTTGTACACATCCACCAGACCATATTTCCGATACTTTGAGATATACGCATCAGAATCGGGATTGAGGGACGGGGGAATAATGTCGGACGCAATATGTTTGTCAAACTTAATGATCGCCGGTTTGTGGATGATCATAAAGTTGATATCTTTCCCGCTCTCTGCTTTCTTGAAATGTCCCAATTCCTCTCCAGAGGTTTTTCCGTCAAGCAAATCAATCGCTGTGTAAAAGCGGGACTGCGGGACTGCCTTTTTGAATGCAAAAGTGGAAAGCACTTCCTTGGACTTGGTAGTATCCAGCGCCATAACACCATTTAAAAGCGTGGGTGTGGCATACAAATACCGGCCTTCCTCCGGCACTTCATCCTCATCCATAATGCTCTTGGCAGCCAGTAATGCCGCCAGAAATTCAGAGGCGTCCGCATAGGTTGCCGGGGTTGCCTTGGAAATTCCCTCAATGCCAGCCAGCGTCGCAAATGTAAATGCATCCGCCTCGGGTGCTACTTTATCACGCTGCAGGGTTCCACCGGCCATGCCAAAGGCAATGTTAAACGTCTCCTGATCATCCATGGTGTCAACCGAAATTTTTGTTCCGCGGTCATAGTTGAACGCGGTCGTTTTCCATACAACATTTACAGCACCGCCGGTATAACCGCTATTACGGCTATAATCGCCTAATCCAGTCACATCAATCTGCGGGTATAAAATTTCATTCGCGTTGGCTCCTGCTCTCATCATTGATGTGTCACTGGTCAAATCGGCTGTAACTGACGCATTCCTGTACACTTCATCCAGCAGCGCAGTATAATTTTTTGCTAATGCAATAGTGTTGGGCATATTATTTTACCTCTTCTTTCTTATTTGTTTTCTACCGGTAATCCCATTGCTGCACGGAGTGCCATGGTATTTGCATCAATACCTCCAGTCTCTTTTCCGCTTGTGGGGCCTACCGGATTGTTAATCGGTTCATTAGCGCCAAAAAGATAACTGTTATCCTTCTGGCAATCTTCTATGGCCGCCTTAATATCGGCGGTCTGGTCCTTGCTCTGTTTGAGCGAATCCACATCCAGCAGCGCTTTTACCGCCTTAGCATTTCTCCCGCCAGCGGCAGTAATCGCAGCTTCCAGGCTTTGTGAAAACTGCATATCTGCAATCTTTTCCTCGTACTCAGCCTTGGACTGTTCATACTTGGTTTTGTACTCCTCAACCTGTCCTTTTACCTGATCGTAGTCCTTAAACCCGTCAATGGTGGTGTTCGCCTCCTGAAGCTGCGTTTTGGTCTGTTCCAATTCAGTCTTGACCTGTTCCAGGTCCCCTTTGGCCGCTTCGATGTCATTACCGTTTTCGGTCATGATGCTGTCCACCTGCTCCTTCGTCAGTCCCATGTCCTCCAAAAATTTACGTTTCATGCTTCTCCTTTCTCGCTACGCTTTTATACGGGGTCGCCTCCCTTGCGCTGGTAGTTTTACGCCGTGCCGGGCAATTTTGAGTATAAAAGAGCACCCAGGATATGCCTGGATGCTTACCTCTCAACCTTTTCAATCTTATTACACTTCGTGCACCGTTTCACATATCCACCATATTCCCGGTTCCAATGCTTGCGGTAATTGTGTTTGCAATATCGTTGCCTCAGACGTGTAATTAATCCCAATATCCTCACCTCCTTCATGCCGTTTTCGCAGTCCTCAACCGCTCCCGTTGCTGCCGCAGTCCCATTTCTTTCGAAAACTCCGTATAAGTTCTATTGGTCAACCTCAACCGGCATTTTGCCGCTGTGATAATCTCCTTATCAGCCCCGGCAGCTTCCAGCAGTGCAACGTCCTGTTTCTGCTTTCGAATGGACCGTTCAAGGCTCCGCTGATACTGCAAGGCCCCATAGGTGTCATATTCCCGGCCTCGGAAAACTTTTTTCTCGTTTTCCCTCCGGTTCTGCTCCGCCAGCCACTCATCCGTATATTTTCGCTTGCTGATACCGGGGATGAACGGGAACCGGATATGATAACAGTTAATTCCTGCAAAACCAAGCATTTCACCCAGTCCGCAAATGGTCCGCATTTCTGCGCTGCTGTATACTTTCCCCTGCCAGTTCTGGTGATTAAGATATCCAGTTCCGGTGTTCCTGGCACCCATGTGCCAATCAACCTCCCAGTGGTCCGTTCCCAGCTCTTCAGCGTTCTTCTCGTTGACCTTGTCCGTCATCTGAGCCACACCGGTCATTACAGCCCGGCGGGCTGCTACCTCGATCCGATCCGACTTACCAGAGGCATAGTCTACCGTTCGGATTCCACTGGCCGTCATCTCGTCAATCACATCACCCACGGCCTGGCTGTAGGTCTTGGTTCCCGTCACGATTCCCATCATGGCCTTGTCCATGCTGCGCTCCAAATACTCAGACAATGGCGTGAACACCTTCTTGCTACCGCCCATTGGAACATTGAATCCCATTGTCTGGGTGATGTTTTCCATGGGACGCAAGCTGTCCTTGGTCTGCCGTCTGGCGGTTTCAACAACTTGTTGCAGCCACTTGTTTTCCTCGTATGGGATGTATTCTTTTTCTACAGACTCATATATTTCCTTGTTGCGAATGAAGTCTGAACTCACCGCCTGTTCATAGATATCATCCACTCGTAAGTCCGTCTCTTTGATAGCCTCACCGATCAGGCGCTTAATCTTTGACTTGCTCATTCCAATGGCCGTAATTCTCATCAGGAGCCAGTCAGTGACCGGCGTTATCTGCGCCACTGCCTTGATCCGTTCTATGATCTCCTGCATAATGGAAATTTCCAAGTCCCGCATAATACGTTCCAATGGTTTCGGCAGCTTTTCCAGTTCGTCAGGCGTCATAACATTACTCCTCTACGGCGGCAACCGCTGGAAGATTCTTAGCAGCCTCTTCCAGCGTCTCCCCGTACCACTTGGCACGATACTCTTCCAGTCTCATAACTCCCATAGCCACATCGTTACGGTCCTGCTGCCGTTCTTCCTCCTCATCCACAAGAATGGAATCCTTAAACGTACACAAGAACTCGTATCCGCTCCTGGTCATGCTATTATAGAAGGCCAGCGCATACACCAAATCCTCCAGGCAATCTCCCAGGTTGGATTGAATAGCCTTAACCATGTTGTACTTGCGCTTTTTGGCGATCTTGGCCTCTGTGGCGGTCTTGTCTACATCATTAACATCTGACAGATCACCATAGGACAAACTGACGTTGAATTCAATCCTCCGCAGATAGGCATTCAGGCCATTGATAATACTTTGATCCCGGAACTCTGGACTGTATTCCTCGTATAGTTCCTCTCCATTGGACTTACTGATGTTCAAGCCCCTATACAGCCGCTTATTAAGTTTAGGTAGTACAAGCTTCGACTTTCCTCCGCTTATTGCTGGTGTTGGCTGTAATGCCGTCACATCCACATGGACCGCACGTTCTCCGCTCTCAAACTCCCAATCAAGTCGCCCGAACTGTACATCCGTTTTTTTGATTAGGTTAATCGCGGAATCGTATATGGAAACACCGCAGAACGAACCGTCCACCTCATTCTTGATAGGGTTTCGGTAATATCCAAAGTCAGGTCGTTCCACGCCTTGATACATAACATCATCTGGTAATCCCGCCCACTCATCCACAACTGACAATTCAACTGGGCTTCCTATGCTGATTGGGTTAGATGTGTGGTATGCCTTATTCTGAATCCGCAGTGTAAGGTCCTGATTCCACTCGTGGAATTCGAACCGCAGATAAAAATTATCCTCACTGATTCGCTTGACCTGAATGAACACCACGCTGGTCAGGCGTCCACGGGCATCAAATGCTATCGGTACAAAACGGTCAGCCGTGACATATTCCACAGCGCTCCCTCCCAATGGCTTAATGCAGAATGATCCAAGCCCGATCCCCACCTGTAGATTTTCGTTTAGTTCCCGGATGGCAGCCTGATAAATTTTGTCAAGCTGCTCATTGGAAATACTGGACTCCATCTCATTCAAGCAGACGTTTGCAAATTCTCTGCAAATCCCCTGTTCTATCTGTAGGGAATCCACCTGATCGTCTACCCACGGGCCTTGTCCCCGGTACATGGCCCCCCACAGTTCGATCCGCTCGATCATCTGCTGAGAGATGGAAACATTCTGTCCGATTACCTGTTTCAGTGTCTTTGCTGGGAACATCTTTCTTATCACCCCTCTAATTGCGTCCATTATCCGTCCAAACAATACTCTCACCTGCCCTTATTGGCCCTTTTTCTTCCAGATACGGTTTGTGGCGTACCTGACAGAATCTATACAATGGTCATCTCCATCCGGGTATCCGCTTATCACGTTGCCGTCCTTGTCCCGCTCGTATTCATAATCCATGAATTCCTGAGCTGATACAGGGCAACGGACATTATCGATCACAATTTCCCGCAAGGATTGCAGCCACTTAAAGGAATATTCTCGGCTCCCTGGGCCCTTTTCTGCCGGACGTGCAAGTAACCCATATGCACGGTAATCTCCCACAGACTTTTCTTCCGCGCTGTCACAGGTTATCAGGTCATTCCCGCTTATTCCGAGTTCTATCAGCTTTTCCGCCGTCTGCTGGTTGCTCTGCTTGTTGCACGTGTATTCCTGCCAGATATAGAGCGTATGGCGTGCAGGGTCATAATGCGAACGTGTGAACGCATATGGATCAGGATACCATCCCCAGTCCACACCGTTCAGAACGTGGTCAAACTGCGCGATCTCATCGTCAGTAATTTCCCTGATCTTCACATTATCGAACACGCTTCCGCCGCTACCATTCGCGACACCCATATATTCGTTCTCATAGGCATCCGGGTTCGTTTCTTTCAAAAATTCCGCCTCATCCAGAAACGGTTTTCCCAACCATTTCTGCGGCACGTCCAAATAGGTACTCTCTGTTACCAGCCTGGAGTCCTTTGGAATCTTGATGTACTTGTTGGCCCAGTTGCTTGCAGATTTTGGCGGGTTGAACGACTTGAATATGTACGCCACATCTCCGCCGCGGATCACGGACTGTTCGATCTTACGAACTGATTCAGGCCCGACAAACTGATCCAGCTCCTCCAACCACAGGATACCAATATATCCGAACGGCACTTTTACGGACTTGACTTTCCCAGGATCATCAGCTCCCCGGAAATATATTTTCTGCCCGGTGCTAATCCTGGTGATCTCCATAGGGCTTACCGTTGCGCGGAACTCATCTGTCAGATTAAGCGCCTCAATCGCCCATAAAATCTGTTGGTATACAGAGCTTCGCAATGTATCGGCCACCTGACGCATTACAACGGCGTGCATGTCCTCATGACTCATGATGAGGTCAATCACTTCCATTGAAATGAAGGAGGACTTTGTGGAGCCTCGCCCGCCGGGAAATACATACTCGGTATGCCTGTGTTCTTGAATATCAAAAACAACCGGGGCGAATACTGGGGCAACCATAGTGGAAGGAATGCCTGTATATTTGACCGGCTGGTTATTGTCTGTGTCAGGTTGCAATGATTCTATCTGTGCTCTCAAATGCTCTATCTTGGCCCGCTGTTCTGCCGTTGCAAGGTCCATATGCTCCGCCAGCCAGTCCAGCGCCCGCATACGGTCCGCCAGCTTAATGCTTGCGCCGTCCTTGCCCTGTTTGACCTCCGTGATGAGCGTTCCATCCACAGCGTTCGATTCGCGGAACCGAACGCTGTTAATCTCTTTTGTGAGCGTTTTCTTGCCGCCCGTCTCAGGATCGTCCACCTGGACAGGCCCGAATGCCCCCATTACCTGAACTTCCTCCCGGCCGAACTCCACATAGTCGGTAATGTCTGAGAACGCAATGTCCATGTATTTCTGGAATATGTCCGCCTCGTCAAGCATGGCCTGATTGAGCCTATGTTGCTTCAGGCGCGCTATCTCGTCTCTAACTGAAGGATTCCGTAGTAGCTGATATCCTTGTTCCATTGCGCTATTCCGGCTGTATCCCGCTTTGATCGCCGCCTTGGTAGCGTTGAAACATCTGACGTACAGAATACAAAAAAGCCGTTGCATGTCAGTCAGATCAGGATTATCAACTACCTGTATGACCTCATCTGCAACGACCTTCTTTTCTTCTTTCCGAGCGTTCGCTTTTTGTTCCGAACGTTCGCTTTTCTTTTCCGAGCGTTCGCCCTCCCACTTATAAGTGTGTTTCCATCTGCGGACCGTGCTGTCTGGCACTCCCAACTCGTTGGCAATGTCAACCAGCTTCTTCCCCGTCAGGAACATGTCCCGCGCTCTCTCTGCTCTGTGGTCCGGCGCTCTCGCCATATGGATCACCGCCTTTCCATGATTGTAGAAGGAGGTCCGCCGGTCTTGGTTTCACCCGGCGTATGGTAAATGGGTAAACAAAAGGACCTCCGTGTGGAAGTCCCTTTTCAATGAGTAGCGGGAGGTGGATTTGAACCACCGACCTTCGGGGCATGAACCCGACGAGCTGCCTTACTGCTCTATCCCGCAACAATACCGGGTCCTCCCCGGTATGCTCCGGTTTTAATCCCCGTCCGTGGGGCCCTAAAACTCGGGAAAACGTCTGGCCGGATACCTTGAACCGGGTTGGTATCCCCGGGAGCTGCACTCTGTCCGATTTGCGAAGCTATGAAGAGGCAGGAGAACGTCAGCTTCTAATCGATCACCGGGCTTTTACACCCGGCAACCGCTTCTTATGGGGGATTGGGGGCGGCCTCCGGGCTGAACCCTTTGGCCTAATTATATTCTACAACGGTATTTCCGGTATAAACGGTGTTTTTATATCAGTCCATGTTCCTGCAAATACTTATCTCGAATATACTTCCTCGGGTAATCAGCATTCCCACCATATCCTATTTTGGACGCTATGTTCACCCAACTTGCTCCATCTATGTAGAACATTCTGAATACGCATCTTGCCTGTCCGTCCTCAATGTTTTGTACCCACTTTTCTACCATCTTGGTTTTATCTTTCTTCTGGTCAATGATCGCTTTTCTACGTTCGTATAACGGCCAGTCAAATCCCACGACAGATTGAGGCCGTGCTTGTCCTGTTCTGTAATCAAAGACCGTGCTATTTCCCAAACCATTATCACCTTCACGCATTGCCTGTAACTCCAGCTCCAATATCGGAATCTCACGTTTCAGTTTTCGGTAATCATCTAAAAGTTTTTTCGTCATCTTGATACCACTCATCAAAAATCCTCCTTACCCTGTTACAAATTTCCGATGCGCTTCCCGCGCCTTATTGCGATTATAATTCCCGTAATTATCCTTGGTGGTGTTCAAATTCTTATGCCCCGCCAGGTCCGCCACCAAGGTCAGCGGCACATCCTTCTCCAGCAATTCCGTGACGAATTGGCGCCGCCACTTGTGCGGGTTGATGGCTATTCCGGCCAGCCGATCATCCATGTCGCGGATATCCCGCAGGATCAACCTTACCGCATCGTCCGTCAATCGGTTGAACGGCTTTCGGATTCCTACGAACAATGCAGGGTTGTTGTCTGTACGGCTTTCCAGATAATCCCGCAAGTGCACAGCGGCGTCGCCTGAAAAGTATACCGGGCGCTCCTTGCGGCCCTTGCCATATACAATACACTGCCTGTCCTGGAAATCAATGTCCGAACGATCCAGCGCCACCATCTCCGATATCCTGACGCCCGTCCGATGGAGAAAGTCCACGATGGCAATACTACGGGGTCCATGCCGTACCGCCGCGTCCTTGATGATTGTAATGTGTTCGTCGGAAAATACCTCCTTGACGCGGTGCTCCACCTTATTGTCCTTGATCCTCAACATGGGGTTACGGTCTATGTAGTCCTCCTCTGTGAGCCATGTAAATAGTCCCCGTAGCATACGGGTCTTATTATTGATCGTCACATCCTTGTTGTGTCTGATCAACTTACAATGCGCCAGATATCCCCGAATGTCTCCCGTGGTAATGTCTGGGATCGCCTTTTTGAGTGTGTGGAAAAACGTCGTATACTCCTGGCGGTACGATTCCACCGTCATTTCAGTACACCCGCGGATCACCATGGTTGCCAGATACAACCGCACCCATTCCGCGCTACAATCCACGTTGGTGGAAAGCGCTGTCTCCTCTACATACATCTGCATGTGGCTCAGGGTCATGTATAACACTGCCTTGGCCTCGTTCATGCGCTCCTGCTCGGTCTTGGCCTCTTCAGCGATTACCTGGGCCAGTCCATACATAATGTTGGTTACAACCTCGTCTACCCTTACCTGCTCTGCCATATTATAGCCCCTCCTTCTGGTAGTAATTTCCTGTTGCATTTCACCGTCTGGATGGTCTATAATATATCCAGACGTACTATTATAGCGGCGGGATCATCTTGGCGGGTGACCGCCGCTTTCCATTAAAATCGTACATACGTTCTCTGCTTTCGTTTTTATTTGCCGGGGTATTCCCCCGGCTTAAATTATGTAATCCTCCCGGCTGCCCGCAGAATCCGCAGCCGTTCACTGTCCCATGCCTCCGCCAACTCCTGGAGGCTCAATCCCGCGGAATCGTTAACCAGCACGAAGGTATAGCGTCCTCGGTATCTCCGGCAGTCTGCCGCGTACTCTCGTGGCACCTGCCGGCCGCAATGGAGCATTGTCTGTAACTCTGTGGCGGTGTATGTCCCCATATAGCGTCCCTGGTCAAACACCTTGTAGTATACTGGCCTCATATCTCAATTCTCCTCGTTGATCACGATTCCGCCGTGGATAATGACTCGCTTCCCGTCGATATCGAAATACACCTCGTTCTCGCTTTCAGAAACATCAAATTTTCCGGCGTACTGCCTGATCACCTGGCCATTGTAGTCATATACAGTTACCGTTCGATCAAGGCCTCCGCTGATATCGCTGCTGAGTGATTTCATGCTGCGCTCCCAGCTCTGACAACCACCGATTCCAAGGATGATTCCAACAATAGTTACTCCAACAAAAAATTTCTTTCTCATATGCTCCTCCTCAAATTATTCTGCACTAATTGTTTCAACTACTTCTACAACTTCAAAATCTCTGTCCCAGCTACTACAACCGGACATTGCTTTATTCGCCGATAAATATGTCTTGATCGGCGAATCACCAATCTCGTCAACAGGTTTAAAATAGAAATTTCGCGCTAATCCACACCAAATTTCTGTACGGTTGTTTCGCATTACTACATATCTTTTTCTCTCGATTTTCATGGCTTATTCCTCCTCAAATGCTAATCTACATTGATTCCGTAACATTTCAGTTTTCGCCCCATGATGTTGTATTCAAAATTTACAGCAACGCCATCACGGTGCCACGCTCCAACTAAAAACGGAACTCCCGCCCATAGCCCTATGGTTTCGCATTTTACGATCCCATAGGATTCTATATCGGCACAGTATACAGGCTTTCCAGCCATCCCTTGTAATTCCTGCCGAGTAAGTGGCTCCTTATTCATTACGCCCTCATAATAGGACGATATAGCCGCCAGCATCCCTAAGAAAAACCCAAGTATAAAAAGTATCAGCCTACTAACCCATATCCATGCCATGACTGTAATTCCCTCCATTCTCCTGGAAAGTGTTAATCAATGTAAGTAACCTGCTCAAACTCGGCAGAGAACACCTCTGTGTCGTTCGTGTTTAAAGAAAGCAAGTCATGTTGGGCGTCTTTTTTGCCTCTTTCGATTGCTTCGTCCTTGGATTTCGCCCAGAGTGTTGCAGCAACACCCACACCAAAAGACATTTCAATGTGATACTTTTTTAATTCGTTCATACTATACCTTCTTTCTAAAATGTTAATTTTCCAGATCAAGCTCCATCTGTGTTGCTTCCGGTGCCCACTCATCTTCCCAGCCCACGCCGATGTAGTTCAGTACCCGGCCCCAGCCGAACTTCTCCCCAGTCTCTGGGTCTGTGCAGCACCGGTACATCCAGAACTCCCATTCCTTCAGGTTCCGCTTCCGCAACTGATCGAACCGATGGGGACGCTTTTCCATATGCACCCCGAAACCACACATGCTACACCCGGTTCTCTGGGCTCCTGTAGTATACAGGGTTCCATCTGGTTTTCGTTCAATGGTTCCGTATATCTCTGGTACTGGCGCATTGAGATCAAGGGCCAACTGCAAAAGGTCCTGTCTCAGAAATGGTGTGAACGGCGCGCTGCGGATAACCCCTTTTCCGAAATAATTACAGCCATGGTCTGTAAGCGATTCTTCTCGCTGCCCTCCCTCAGAGGCCATCAGCCCCAGAAATGGACGGCTGTTATGCTCCTTTGCCCAACGGTCACATGGCTTCTCTTTCATATGCAGGCAACACTTGTTACTGACCTTGAAGGGCGCAATCTTATAATTCACCCCTTCATTCGCGTTCTCATATCCAGCGAACAAATCCAACCATTTCTGCGGCAACTTCATCCGGCTGTTCTTTGCATAATGCCCCTGCGCGCCGCATTCTCCGGTGATAATGGCATGGCGTACAGTCTTATTCTTTTCCGTAGGGTTCTGTAAGGTTTCGATTCTCCCGGCAATCTTCTTGGAAATAACCGGGAATCCATATTCCTGCAAAATCTGTACTTTGGGCTTTCCCGGCGGTATCAAGATCACTCCCAGTTCCCGGTGTATCCGCTGAATGCTCTTGTCCTCCAGCGCTGATACCGATATGGCCGGCACATCAATGCCAATCTTCCGCAGGAACAGCAACAACACAATGCTGTCCAGCCCTCCAACACTTACATGGGCGTTAAGCCCCATGTCATCCAGCCGTTCAATGTATTCCAATGCCCGCAGCTCTGCGCGCTTCACCTTGACTTCATATGGCAGCGCCTGCATGGCGGTCATCTGGGCCTTTTTCTTTCGCTTCTCTGCTTTCCACTCTTCGGTGGTTAATTCTTTCTTTTCCATTTTTCAAAAGGAGCCGGGATATCCCGTCAACGGTGCGCACCGCTCCGGCCTCCTTTCAATCTTTAATCACTTAAATAACGATTTAGCCGGTTAATCCTCCGGCTGGTACGGTTCCGGCGGCGGCATCCAAGCCGTTATACCATCCATATCCCCATACCCATAGTCACTGTCATATTCCACGAGATATACATATTGTCCGTCTGTAGCAAGGACCTCTTGGAGATCCTCCGGCGGTCGCTCCTCCACCGGTATCCAGCGATTCTGTCCCCTAAGCGCCGCCACCTCCCTGCACTTTTCCAGGTACAGCCCGTCCAGCTCCAGAAGCTGCTCCGGTGTCAGGCCCGTGTCCTCATACTTTTTTAACTGCCAATACAGCGTCATGGCTTCTTCTTTTACCGCTTTCATGCTGATAATTTTTCTCCTGGTCCCTCCGGGTATCTTCTCATCCGGGATCGTTAATCTCTCCATCTCATTCCTCCGCTAATTCCGTGCTACTTCTAAAACCCTTAAAATAGCTGTATGGACTTCCTCCACCGAAACACTTTGAGCATATCTTAGCTTCATCCCACTGCGCTTTCGCATATTGCTTGCTCTTTCGTCCCTGCCTTGTCAACCTGTATCCCCGCATGATATAGGGTTGCTCCTCATCCCATCCACCTTCACCGGCAGATTCTAATAGGCCCATATCAACCAATTTCTTAATAATCTTTCGTGCTCTATACAGGCTACAGCCGCAAATATCCGCGACCACAGTGGACGGAATTATATCGTGACCAGCATTCATTATGTTTACGGTTGTACGGCAATACAATCGCAATACCATCTTTTCGTCAACCATCTTCTTAATCCCCTAAATCC
>ENA-UOJP01001754-UOJP01001754.1-human-gut-metagenome-genome-assembly--contig:-C102-NODE-1754-length-22687-cov-8.132467_pt1 | contig 22687 bp, 19 predicted proteins | sample MGYA00242353_ERZ723900 | MGnify/ENA metagenome assembly ERZ723900
ACAAGCTGGAATGCCAGGTAGCCATCATCAAAAACGCCCGCAGCAACAAGATGGGCCGCAAGGACATCATCAAGATCGAGGGCGGGCTGGACGTTGTGGATCTGGACATGCTGGGCTACATTGATCACAACATCACGGTCAACATTATCCGGGACGACCGCATCGTCGAGAAAAAAGCCCTGAAGCTGCCCAAGAAGATCGTCAATGTGATTCACTGCAAGAATCCGCGCTGCATCACCTCCATCGAGCAGGAGCTTCCCCACATCTTCTATCTGGCGGATGAAAAAAGCGAGACTTACCGCTGCCAATACTGTGAAGAAAAGTACAGCGAATACAAATAAATATCTCAATGGGTTAAAAAACACACCGCTGGGACGCGCCCGCGGTGTGTTTTTGTCTGTGAAGCGATTGGTTGCGGCTTATTTGGCGGGCACGATCTCGATCCAGTAGCCGTCCGGGTCGGAGATAAAATAGATGCCCATGGAGGGATTCTCAAAGCAGATGCAGCCCATGGCCTCATGGTGGCTGTGAACCGCCTCATAGTCGTCCACGTGGAACGCCAGGTGGAACTCGCACTCTCCCAGATTGTAGGGCTCCGTGCGATCCTTCAGCCAGGTCAGCTCCAGGGTGAAATCGCTGACGCCGTCCCCCAGATAGACCAGCTTGAAGGAGCCGTCGGACGCCGTTTTCTCCCGCACCGGCTCCAGACCCAGGGCCTCCTTATAAAAGGACAGGCTCTTCTCCAGATCCAGCACATTAAAATTGAAATGATTAAATTTTACCATCGCATAAACCTCCTTCTGCGGGCAGCAGGCCGCGGGATACCGCCAGTGAACGTTCTCCCGCGCCGCCCCTTTTTGATAGTACGGATGAGGGTATTATAAGTACGCGGACTGCAAAAGTCAATCCTTTTTCGCCCGCCTGACAGCGTTTGACAGCGTTCCGGACAAATAGGCGTGGGACGGTTGCAAACGGCAAATCATGGTGGAAATATTTCCCGAATAATGTTATAATTAAGGGAATGCAGTGCTTGTCCTTACCGGGTGTCCGGCGGGGCAAATGCTCTGCGTTTTGTAATATGACACTGGAAGGTATCGGATCACTATGACAAGACGGGAAAAGACAGCCGCTCTTATGGCAGCGGTTCTGACAATCGCGGTAACGCTGTATTCGGCGTGGAAGCTGGTGGGCACGGGCGTGCTGTCCTGGCACGCGGCTCAGCCGGATTTTTACTCCATGGCATTGGAGACCGCGGCGGTCTGGCTGATTCTGTTCCTGCTCTTTTTTTGTGCCAAAAACAGCCTGACGGCCTGGTTGGGAGCGGCGTTTCTCTGCGCGGTGTTCTGCTGGCTCCATGTGATTTTTCTGCCCATGGCCTTTGCCGGAGCGTACACCGTGTACCTGATTCTGGCCGGAAGGTGGTTTAACCGGACCGTGCTGAGACAGAATCTCGGCCTGTGCTGGGACTATCTTATGGGCAGCGCGCTGACAATCACCGTCTTCTGCCTGCTGTCCCTGGCGCAGCTCGGCAGCATCCACAACCTGCGCCTCTGGGTAGCGGCCAGCGGACTCTGCCTGCTGATGTGGGCCGGAGTACGCCTGCGCGGATTTTTGACGGGCACGGCTGCGGTACACCTGCGCGATTTTCTGACGGATCCGGCTGCGGCCCGCATGCACGGATGGCTCTCCGGCGCGGGCGCTCCCCAACCGTCCGACGCTCCCAGCTGCGGCCGCTCCCATCCCGGAAGCTCCGCCATGCTTGCGGCCATTTTGGCCCTGCTTCTGCTCCAGGCAGGCCGGATGAACCTGGCGGTGGATTTCGACAGCATCTGGTACGGCGTCCGCTCCCACGTGATGCTCAACAGCGGCAACGGCATCTACGAAAATCTGGGTACCCTGGGCGTTGTCTACACCTATCCCAAGGGCTGGGAGGTGTTGGGGCTGCCCCTGGCGGGTCTACCCTCCTACAGCTTTTCCATCTCCATGAACCTGTGGATGGGCGCGCTGACGCTGTTCGCCGCCTATGAGACGGCCCGCCTGTGCCTGAAGCCCAGACTGGCCCTGTGGCTGCCCTTTCTCATGGTCTCCGTTCCGGGCATCATGAACATGGCGGACACGGCCAAGCCGGACATGGTGACGCTGTTCTGCCAGCTGCTGATGATCCAGGGCGTGCTGCGCTTCACAGAGGAGCGCCGGACCGGGTGGCTGGCCGCTGCCCTGGCAGCCGGGGGCATCAGCCTGATCATGAAGCCCACTGCGGTGGTCTTTTCCACAGCGGTGGCGGGGATCAGCGTTCTGTGGCTGTTGGCCCGCCGCAAACCGTCCGGCAAGCCGGGGAATCCCAAAGAAATGCGTGTCTGGCTCATTTTGCTCCCCTCTGCCGCCGCTCTGATCGGAATCTGGGGGCGCACCATGAAGCTGGTGGGCGTGCCGGTCACCTCCGTTTTTTATGGACTTTTCCAAAAACTGGGTTTTGAAATCAAATACCCGTTTTACGCCGCCGGCCTCTCTCCGGCCGGTAAGCATATGCCCCAGGGGGAACGGCTGCTTTTCCTGGCCAAACGCCTTTACCGCATCCTCCTGAATCCCCAGGGACACGACATGGCCCATGTGCTGATCGCCTGGGGCGCTGTGCTGCCGGTGGTATTTCTGGTCTTAAGGGCCTGCCTGGGAGGAGCCGGAAAAACTTCCCGCAAACCCGGGACGGCACAGGCGCTTCCCCTCTCCTACTTCACCTGGCTCCTGATGGCCATGTCCTTCATCAACCTGGTCAGCCTCTACTCTCTGTCCCAGGTGGACGGGAACTACTACATGCTTTACTACGTCCTGATTCTTCTGACCGGCCTGTGCTGGCTGGACGGAAAGGGCCCCGTCTGCCGGAAGGCCGCCCTGGCCCTTCTGATCCCGGCATGGGGCTATGGAGTCCTGCTCTGCGGCCTGACCAACTGGGCCTGGACCATCGGAAACGGCGGCCTTCATCCGGTCAACAGCGGCTATTACTCCCATATTCAGGAGGCGCAGGAGAAACGGACCGCCCAGGGCAGCGGCACCATCTGGAATATTCTGGCCGCCAACCCCAGCCACCGCGTGATCGCGCTCGGCGATCTCCCGGACGTGCTGACCTTCCCCTGCTGGGTGCAGTCCTACGTGGACGTGTCCGGTTACTGGGGCAATCCCCAGGTGGTGAGCAGCGCCCCGGCCTTCCTGGAATATCTGCAGTTTGCAGACGTGGATTACATCTATATGGAACGGGGATATGTCTGCTCAGGCGTGCGCATCTACGATATCATTCGCACCCTGATCGAGGAGGGTCATCTGTACAACGTCTGCGAGGAGGGCGGAAACCTGATCATCAGCGTGCAGAAGGTCGATCCGCAGCCTGAGATCACCGCAGAGCACGATTTGGAAGTATTTGACAATCTGTACATTCAACACCCTTAAGCGCGCTCGTTTTTCGGATCAAAAATGCAGCCGGACCGCAGAGTGACCATTCGTCACCTGCAGTCCGGCTGCATTTTATACGCTCACGTTTGGATGTAAGCCCGCCGGAAACGGCGCGGCCGCGGGCACAATATTCAGCGGATCGCTTCCATGCCGCCCATGTAGGGGCGGAGCGCTTCGGGAATTCTCACGCTGCCGTCCGCCTGCAGATTGTTCTCCAGGAACGCAATCAGCATGCGGGGCGGAGCAACCACGGTGTTGTTCAGGGTGTGGGCCAGGTATTTGCCGCCGTCCTCGCCCTGAACGCGAATCTTTAATCGCCGGGCCTGGGCGTCGCCCAGGTTGGAGCAGCTGCCCACCTCAAAATATTTCTTCTGTCTGGGAGACCAGGCCTCCACGTCCACAGACTTCACCTTCAGGTCCGCCAGATCGCCGGAGCAGCACTCCAGGGTGCGCACCGGGATGTCCAGGCTGCGGAACAGGTCCACCGTGTTCTTCCACAGCTTCTCATACCACATGGGGCTCTCTTCCGGCGTGCAGACCACGATCATCTCCTGCTTCTCGAACTGGTGGATGCGGTAAACGCCGCGCTCCTCCAGGCCGTGGGCGCCCTTCTCCTTGCGGAAACAGGGGGAATAGCTGGTCAGAGTCAGCGGCAGCTTGCTCTCCGGCGTGATGGTGTCGATAAACTTGCCGATCATGGAGTGCTCGCTGGTGCCGATCAGGTATAAGTCCTCGCCCTCGATCTTGTACATCATGGCGTCCATCTCGGCGAAGCTCATAACGCCGGTCACCACGTTGCTGCGGATCATAAAGGGAGGCACGCAGTAGGTAAAGCCGCGGTTGATCATAAAGTCGCGGGCGTAGGAAATCACAGCGGAGTGCAGTCTGGCAATATCCCCCATCAGGTAGTAGAAGCCGTTGCCCGCAACCTTTCTGGCGGCGTCCAAGTCGATGCCGTTAAAACGCTCCATAATCTCGGTGTGGTAGGGAATCTCGAAATCCGGAACCACCGGATCGCCGAAGCGCTCCACCTCCACGTTCTCGCTGTCGTCCTTACCGATGGGCACGCTGGGATCGATGATATTGGGGATGGTCATCATGATCTTGGTGATCCTCTCGGACAGCTCGCTCTCCAGGGCCTGCAGCTCGCTTAAACGGTCGGAGTTGGCGCTCACCTGCTGCTTCACGGCCTCGGCCTCCTCCTTCTTGCCCTGGCCCATGAGCTGGCCGATCTGCTTGGACAGCTTGTTGCGGCTGGCCCGAAGGTCGTCGGCTTCCTTCTGGGTGGCGCGGCTTTTGGCGTCCAGCTCAATCACCTCGTCCACCAGAGGCAGCTTGCCGTCCTGGAATTTATTTTTAATGTTCTGCTTGACGATATCCGGGTTTTCTCTGACAAACTTTAAATCTAACATGGTTTTCCTCCTGTATTTCACTGGAGACCGCTTCAAACGCGCTCCAATGTTACTTTCATAACACTGTTTATGAGTATATAACATTTTTCCTGGAAAAAAAAGCCCCTTTTACCGATTTTCCCCGGAATTCTGCGATTTTATTCCCACAAAAACAGCGGAGCAGACAGGACCGCGCCGGGCCGCGCGGTCAGCGGATTCTGGTCAGCCGGTCCATCAGCTCCTCAAAGCACACGCCGTTCTCCACCGGAATCTCAAGCTCCTCGGACTTGCGGATGCAATCCCGGACAAAGGAGGAGGCCAGGCGCACGGCCCGCTGCAGCGGGAAGCCCCGGACAAAGGCAGCGCTGACCACGGAGGCGAACACATCCCCAGTGCCCGGCCGCTCCCGACCCACCCGTTTGGTGCGGCAGATCACCGGCTCCCGCCCCTGCTCCGCCACGTAATTGGCCAGATAAACGCCCTGGGAGATGCCCGTGATCACCACGGAGCGCGCGCCCAGGCTGCGGATATCCTCCGCCAGAGCATCCAGCTCCCGGATGGTCCAGCCCTCCCTGCGGTAAGGGCGGTCCGTGAGAATGCAGGCCTCGGTCAGGTTGGGCGTCACCACATCGCCCAGCCCCACCAGCCTGCGCATGCCCTCGCACATGGGCTCTGTGTAGGTGGCGTACTTTTTGCCGTTGTCCCCCATGATGGGGTCCACCACCACCTTGGTCTCAGGACCCTTGAATCGGCCGATCATATCCTCAACAATGCGGATCTGCTCCACGGAGCCGAGAAACCCGCTGACGATACCGTCGAATTCCAGACCCAGCTCCCCCCATTTTTCCAGGTAAGCGGGAAGCTTGGCCGTGTAATCGTCAAAGAAATAGACTGGGAAGCCGGTGTGGTTGCTCAGAATTGAGGTGGGCACCGGGCAGCACTGGACCTTCATTGCCGATAAAATGGGAACAGCCACTGTCAGAGAACAGCGGCCATATCCCGATAGATCATTGATCATTGCAACTTTTTTCTGGTGAAATTGACTCATAGCTGGGAATCTCCTGCTTATTTCATTTTCGCGAACATGCCATTTTTGACCAGGGCGCTTCGCAGCGGCATATAGATTACCACGGAGGCCACGGCTGAGGTCACGGCGTTGATAGAGGTGGACGCGATATTCCACTTTAAGATCAGTTCCGCCGCCGGTTTGCCCAGGATCAGCAGCTTGTAGTAGTAGCCCAGCAGCGGATCAAAGATCACATTGAACAGCAGTCCGCTGACCGCCGCGGCAATCACCCAGCGCAATATGCGGGCCCTGTCCGTGATCTGGTTGATCTTTCCCATGTGATGGGCCACAAAGCCGGTGATAAAACCGATGCAGAACTTTAAAATAAAGGTTTTGGGCGCGTACACCACATAGATGGGATCCATCAGGTCGCCGATGGTCATGCCGATGGCGCCGCCCACTCCGCCGTAGGTGCCGCCGATCAGCAGCGCCCCGAGCACACAAACCGCGTTGCCTAAGTGAATGGAGGTGGCGTCCCCACCCGGCAGGGTGATCTTGATCTGCAGGAAGGTAAACACCACGTAGGACAGGGCCGCGAACAGGCCGGTCAGGGCGATTTTATAGTTGCGGCCCGCGGCCGCCTCATGGTTTGACACATGTACGCTGGTTGCTTTCATAATCTGAACTCTCCTCTTTTTCCGTTCCCGCAGAGAGGGCTTTAAAAGGCTTTTGGCCGCGGTGTAAACCACAGCCGGTCAAACCGCTCTCTGCTGCTGTTCCTTATCCTATCACGGAAGTGGAGTGTTATAAATAACCAGTTTGTGCTTTTTTGACCAGTCCAGCAGCAGGGCGAGAACCTGCCGCCGGGCTAGGCCGCCGGTTTCTGCGCGAGGCTCTGACGTCCCGGTTTCTGCCGCCGGGCGGGGCCCGCCCGTTTCTGCGCGACCCCTTGACGCCTCCGCTTCTGCCGCCGGGCCGGACCCGCTATTTCCACCGCCGGTCTCAGTCGTGGGATTCCACGCAGATCAGCACCCCGTCCGTGAATGTGATCCGCCCGGTCTCCCCGTTCAGCTCGTTGCTGATACAAAGGCTGGTTCCGATCTCGATATCCTTCTCAAACAGCGGGTACTTGAATCCCTCCAGGGTGATCCCGTTCACCTGCTCCGTCAGGGGTAAAAAGGAAATGTATTTGCCCCACAGGGCGCTGCGCTTGAACTCGTGCTCCCCGTCGATCAGGTAAATCCGGTTCTGGGGATCGGCGAGCCAGGCGTGGATGCCCTTCTGAAGGCAGGGAAACAGCAGGTGGATATTGCCCAGCATGTGGTCGATCCGCCCCCCGGTGGCCCCCAGCACGGCGATCTCGCCGCTGCCGATGGCCTGGGCCTTTTGCAGGGCCAGCTCCGTGTCCGTCTCGTCCTTCTCCGGCTGATGCACGTCCCACACAATGTGTTCCATGCGCCGGTATTGCTCCAGAATCTCCGGCTTTACGGTGTCAAAGTCCCCAACGATCAGATCGGGCACCAGCCCAAGGGCCGCGGCCCGCTCCAGACCGGCGTCCACGGCGATCACCTTGTCAAACCGTTCATTTTCTAAAAAAGACCCGGCGAAATCCAGGTCAATGGTTCCGCCGGTGATAATCAGACATCGTCTCATCTCTCATATTCCTTAAAAATATTCATAAATGTCTCCACATTGGCCTTCACGTCGCCGCCGAACACAGCGGACCCCGCCACCAGCACGTTGGCTCCCGCCTCGATGAGCGGGCGGATGGTGTCGCGGTTGACGCCGCCGTCCACCTGGATATCCGTGGATAAGCCCTTGCGGTCAAAGTATTGGCGCAGCGCGCGGACCTTATCCAGCGTGTAGGGGATAAACTTCTGTCCGCCGAAGCCCGGGTTCACCGACATCACTAACACCATGTCCACCTGGTCCAGCACGCACTCCAGTGTGCTCACCGGCGTGGCCGGGTTTAAGGCGACTCCCGCTTTGGCCCCCGAGGCCTTGATCTGGCCGATCACGCGGTCCAGATGGGTGCAGGCTTCCTGGTGAACCGTGATGATGTCCGCCCCGGCTGCCCGGATGCTCTCCACATAGCGGCCCGGATCCTCCACCATCATATGAACGTCAAACACCAGGTCCGTGTAGCCCCTCAGGGAGGCGATCACCGGCATCCCGAAAGAAATGCTGGGGACAAAGGCCCCGTCCATCACGTCCAGATGAAGGTAAGACGCACCGCCCTCCCGGGCTTTCGCGGTATCCTCTGCAAGTTTTCCAAAGTCTGCGGCCAGCACAGACGGCGCTAAAATGTACATGTCTAGTATCTCCTTTTATTTTTCAGCTCCTGGTACATCAGGAGGTAATTGTCGTAGCGGCTCCTGGCCAGCTTTCCCTGGCTTAAGGCTTCCTTCACACCGCAGACCTTCTCGCCCACGTGGACGCAGCCCAGGAACTTACAGCCCTCCTCGAAGGCGGCGAATTCCGGGAAATATTCCTTGAGCTCCCCGGCCTCCAGATCCTCCACATACATGGAGCTGAACCCCGGGGTGTCCATCATGAAGGTGTCCTCCCCGATGTGAAACAGCTGGGAGTGGCGGGTGGTGTGTTTGCCCCGCTCGATCTTGCGGCTGATATCCCCGGTCTCCATGGCGGCATCCGGGTGCAGCTCGTTGGTCAGGGAGGATTTCCCCACCCCGGAGGGCCCGGCCAGAACCGTGGTTTTGCCCTGCAGCCGCTCCCGGACCCGGTCCAGACCCCGCTTGTCGACGGTGCTGATAAATTCCACCTCGTAGCCCGCCTGGCGGTAAATCTGACCGTACTGCTCCATCAGATCCCCTTCGCACAGATCCACCTTGTTGAAACAGATCACCACCGGCACCTGCTGGCGCTCCATCATCACCAGAAAGCGGTCCAGAAGGTTTAAATTGGGCGCCGGATGGGTGATGGAAAACACCACCATAGCCTGGTCCACATTGGCCGCCGCGGGGCGCACCAGGGCGTTTTTCCGCGGCAGAATGCGGTCGATGTTGCCGGTGAGCTCCTCCTCGTCCAGCACGGAGAACTCCACGTCGTCCCCAACCAGGGGCTTTATTTTTTTGTTGCGGAAAACGCCCTTGGCCTTGCACTCATACAGCCGGCTCTTTCCGTCGTGCACATAGTAAAATCCTGCAATTCCTTTGATAATCTTTCCGGTCATATGCGAACTACTCCACTGGGAAAAACGATACGGGGTAGGACTGGATCACAGTGTTGTTCGTCACGTCCACCACCTCCACCTCGCCGGTGTCCACGCCCCAGTATCCCTTGATTCTGGAGATGGAAACGGGAATGGTCTGGCTGCCCGCAATGGTGCGGGCCTCGATCAGTGTCTCGTATTTGTCCTCATTGTTGACGCGCTGCTTTAAGCGGACCGCAACTCTTAAGCTGCTGGTCTGGGACGCCGGGCCGATGTAATTGCTCAGGTTGCAGGTGGTGTCGATGGAGCTGAGGTAGTATTTCCCTCCGTTCTCCTCCACAGACTCCCCTACTGCGCCGCTGCTCACCACAAAATTGACCGGCGAGCCCTTTGGCAGAATCGTGCCGTCCATCTCGGACTGGGTGATCACCACCCCGGGCGGAACCGTATCGCTAGGTTCGGTGGTAACCTCGCCCGGCTGCAATCCCACCGCGGCCAGCATGGCGAGAGCCGCCTCCTGGGGCTGCCCCACCAGATGGGGCACCTGGCCCTCCACGGTTTTGGGGCCCTGGCTGACAAACAGCTCCACGCTGTCGCCCACCTTGGCCTCCTCCGGCTGGTAGCGGATCACCGTGTCCTTGGGCACGGCGTCGTTGTATTCCGGTTTCAGCTCAGCGGTCAGGCCCTTCTCCTCCAACAGCGTTTTCGCCGCGGCGCCGGTCAGACTGGTCAGGTTCAGCGCGGCTAAGTCCACCCGGTCGCTGCCCTTGCTGATGGTGACGCCCACGGTGGCCCACTTTTTGACCACGCTGCCGGAGTCAAACTCCTGGGCCATCACCTGGCCTGGGTCGTAATTGTCCGAATACTCGGAACCGGTCACCCGCATCACCAGGGACTCTTCCTTCAGCCTGGCCTCCGCCATGTCCTGGGGCATGCCAAGCACGCTGGGCACGTAGACCTGGTCGTTGGTGATGGTCACTTCCGGAGCCGGTCCCTCCGTGACCACGGACTCCTTGGTGGGCCGGACGCCGCTGCCCAGGTTGAACAGTCCGCCCAGCCTTGAAAACACGAACACCACCACCGCCACAATGATGATGGCGGCCACGATGCCGAATATGGTCACGATGCGCTCAAACTGGCGGCTGACATCGTCGTTTCTGCTCTTTTTATCAGCCTCCGAGGGCTTGCGGTGCCCTTTTGCAGGACGGCTTCTGCGGTGAGGCTCCCGCTTCTCGCCCTCTCCCGCCTGTCCGGCCGGTTCCTCCTGGGAATCCGCCTTCTTACTGATCTGGCGGCTGCCCTCCTGGATTTTTGCCATCTCCTCAGGGCTCATGGTCTTGGTCTGACCCATCTCGTCCACCGGCCCGTCTGCGGCAGGCACAAGGTCGCTGTCCGGGTTTAAAATGGCCTTGTGCAGGTCCGAGATCACCTCCGCCACGCTGGAATACCGGCGGCCCGGCTCCTTCTGGATGCATTTCAGAATGATCTGCTCCATGGCCCGGCCCGTCTCCGGGTTCAGCTCTCCCGGCGGAGTCACCGGTTCCTGAATGTGCGCCATAGCCACTGCCACGGAGGTGTCGCCCTGGAAGGGAACCTGGCCGGTGACCATCTCGTACATGGTGATTCCGAAGGAATAGATGTCGCTGCGCGCGTCGCAGGCCAGACCCTTGGCCTGCTCCGGCGCGATATAGTGGACCGAGCCCACCGCCAGCGCCCCTGCCGTCTGGGCGGAGACCGCCCGGGCGATGCCAAAGTCCGCCACCTTCACCTTGCCGTCCCGGCTGATGATGATGTTCTGGGGTTTGATATCCCGATGGATGATGTGGTTCTCATGGGCGGCCGCGATGCCCTTGGCCACCTGGAGCGCCACGCCGATGGCTTCCTTGGTCTCCATTCTGCCCTTTTTCTCAATGTACTGCTTGAGGGTGATCCCGTCCACCAGCTCCATCACAATATAGTGCAGCTCCCCCTCGTCCACAACGTCGTAGACGTTGACAATGTTGGGGTTGGACAGGCGGGCCGCTGCCTGGGCCTCCATCTTGAACTTCTTCACAAAGGTGTCGTCGGAGGTGAACTCCTCCTTCAGCACCTTGATGGCCACCAGGCGGTTTAAGGTGTGGCACTGGGCCTTATATACGTCGGACATACCCCCGGACCCGATGCGGTCCAGAATCTCGTAACGGTCCTGCAAAAATGTTCCAATGCTTAAGCTCATGTGGTCACCCCGCTTTCCAGGGGCTTCACCAGCACCACCGCAATGTTGTCATTCCCGCCGCGGCGGTTGGCCTCGGCGATCAGGGCGGAGGCCTTCTCCCTCATGGTGCCCGGCCCGGAAACGATGCGGCAGATGTCCCGGTCCTCCACCATGTTGGTCAGGCCGTCGGAGCAGAGTAAGAAGTAATCCCCCGGCTCCAGGTCCACCTCAAAGAAATCCGTGTCCACGGTCTCGCTGATGCCCATGGCCCGGGTGATGATGTTCTTCTGCCGGTTGTAGGCGCTGCTGTCCCGCTCCATCTGGCCCATGGCCACCATCTCCTCCACATAGGAGTGGTCCCGGGTCACCTGATGGATCAGGCTGCCGTGGATCAGGTACAGGCGGCTGTCCCCCACGTTCGCCACGTAGAGAATATTGTCCTCCACCACCCCGGCCACCAGGGTGCAGCCCATGCCGTAAAACTCCTCCTGGCTTAAGGACTCCTTGTAAAGGCCGCGGTTCACCTGGTCGATGGCGTTTTTCAGCTGGCCCACCACGCCGGTTCCCCTGTGTTTGTTCAGATAGATCACCAGGTTCTCCACCATGTAGCGGGAAGCGTAGTCCCCCGCCCGGTGGCCGCCCATGCCGTCCGCGACCAAAAAGAGGTTGGGCAGAGTGCCCACCGGCTCCGGGGAGGCGTAAATGTAATCCTGATTCATGGCGCGGACCCTTCCCACGTCGGTCAATGCGTAGCTTTCCATGGTTATTCCCCGCTCCTTTCCGTCATTTCATCCTGCCCGCCGCTCTGCGCCTTCTCCTCATCCAGGAAACCCTTGCGCAGCTGGCCGCAGGCGCCGCCTATGTCGCGGCCCATCTCTCTTCTAATGGTAACATTTATACCGTTTTTTTCAAGCAGATTTTTAAAATCCTGAATCTCCTTCTGGCCCGACTGCACGAAATCCCGCTCCTTGATGGGATTCACCGGGATCAGATTCACGTGGCCGTGTTCATGGCGGATCAGCTTCGACAGCGCGGCCGCCTCCCTCAGGTTGTCGTTGACCCCGTGGACCAGGCTGTACTCAAAGGTCAGCCGGCGCCCCGTCTGTTGGTAGTAATACCGGCAGGCCGCCAGCACGTCCTTCAGGCAATAGCGGTTGGCAATGGGCATCAGGGTCTTTCGCACCTCGTCGTCCGGCGCGTGGAGGGACAGGGCCAGGGTGATCTGAAACCCTTCCTCCGCCAGCCGGCGGATCTCCGGCACCAGGCCGCAGGTGGAGACCGTGAGGTTGCGCTGGCTGATATTGAGCCCTTTCTCGTGGGAGATCAGGCGGATAAACCGCACCAGGTTGTCGTAGTTGTCCATGGGTTCGCCGGACCCCATCACCACCACGTTTGACACCCGTTCCCCGGTGATCCGCTGAATCCGGTAGATCTGGTCCAGCATCTCCGACGGCCGCAGGTTCCTCGCCAGCCCGTCCAGGGTGGAGGCGCAGAAACGGCAGCCCATGCGGCAGCCCGCCTGGGAGGAGATGCACACGGAATTCCCGTGGTGGTACTGCATCCACACGCTCTCGATGATGTTGCCGTCCGCCAGGGCGAAGAGATACTTTCTGGTGCCGTCTATATTTGAAACCTTCTCGTCCACCACCCGCAGGCAGGTGAGGGAGCAGGCTTCATCCAGCTTTCTCTGCAGCTCCTTTGAGATGCTGGTCATCTCCTCAAACCGCTCCGCCAGCTTGACGTGGAGCCAGTCGTAAATCTGTTTGGCCCGGAAAGGCTTCTCGCCCAGCTCCTTTAAAAACGCCTCCAGCTCCTCCGGCGTCATGGACTTGATATCTATTTTACCGTTATGGTCCTTTAAATCCAACATATACACTCCTAATACGCTTCTGTCCCGCGTCCCTTGTCCTGTTTAACCGTTTTTGCGGGTAAATACTGAAATGAAAAATCCGTCCATGGGATGAATTCCCGGGAGGAACTGAATCCAGCCTTCCTTCAGGGATTCCGCCGGAAAACGCGGCTCCAGGGCCGGGCGCAGATCCACCGGCTCAAAGGGGAAGTTCCCGGCAAACCACCGGGCGTTCTCCTCGTTCTCCATGGAATCCACGGTGCAGGTGCTGTAGATTAGCCGCCCGCCGGGCTTCACATAGCGCCACACGACGGACAGAATCTGGCGCTGGAGGTCCGCCAGCTCCTTCATCTTCTCCGGGGTCATATTCTGTTTGATGTCCGGTTTTTTCCCAAGAATTCCCAAACCAGAGCAGGGAAGGTCCGCGATCAGGATGTCCGCCTTTCCCACGGAATCTTCGTCCTCCCAGAGGGCGTCCATCACCACCGCGCGGATATTCTCAAACCCGCAGCGGCGGATATTCTCCTCGATCAGCTCCGCCTTCTGGAAGGTCAGATCCCTGGCCTCCACCATGCCCGTACCGTCCAGCAGGTCCGCAATATGTAAGCTCTTGCCGCCCGGGGCCGCGCAGACGTCGATGACGTAATCGCCCCGCTTGGGGGCCGCCAGCCGGCCCACCATGGCGGAGGAGGCGTCCTGTACCTGGATCCAGCCCCTGGCAAAGGCGGACAGCTCCTCCAGCCGGTCGTAACCGGACAGATCGAACAGGCCGTCCCCCAGTGGAGACGCCTCCGCCCCCTGCTCCCGCAGGCTCTCAGCCGTCCGCTCCCAGGCTTCCTCCGCGGAAATTCCCGGAAGCTCCCGGCTCAGAGCCTGCAGATTGCAGCGCACCGTGGTCTTTTTGTCTTTTAAGAACGCGCTTCCCATAGCCTGGGCCGTTTCGGCCCCGTACTGCCGCTCCCACATTTCGTACATCCACTGCGGAAGGGAGAGCTTAAGCCAGGGCTCGGAAAAGGCGATGGTCCCCTTCTCCCTGGCGATGGTCCTGAGCACGCCGTTCACAAAGCCCTTAAGGCCCTCAAACCGCCGCTTCGCCGCCAGCTTTACCGCCTCGTTGCACACTGCCGAGTCCGGAACCCGGTCCATGTGCAGGATCTGATAAACGCTAAGCCGCAGAAGATTGCGGATCACCGGCTTCATCTTCTGCGTCTTGGTCTTTGAATATTGATTTATAATCGCATCGATCTGGATCAGATACTCCAGCGTGCCCTCGGTCAGGCGGGTGATGAAGGCACGGTCAGCCTTATCCAGATACTGATACTTATCCAGCGCCTGGTTTAACACCACGTGCACAAAGCTGCCGCGCTCCAGCACCTCCATCAAAATATCCAGGACAATCTCCCGGTTTTCCAGACCTCTGTCCGTACGCTTTGCCATACTTTAACCTCTCCCTTTTTCTCTGTGGCCCTTATCGCAGGTTCCCGCGCAATATACGATATGAACCGCGGTTAATCCCTGCGCCGGTTGCCTCCGAACAGGTACAGCAGCCGGAGCAGCTGTAAAATGGAAGCCGCCGCTGCCGCCACATAGGTCAGCGCAGCCGCGCTCAGCACCTGCCTGGTCTGGCCCACCTCCTGGCCCGCAAGGATTCCGGTACGGTCCAGAAGGTTCACCGCGCGGCTGGAGGCGTTGAACTCCACCGGCAGGGTCACCAGCTGAAACAGCACGGACAGCGAGAACATCAGGATTCCCAGGGTGATCAGCATGGAGCTGGAACCGCTGGAAAACAAAATGCCGATCAGAATCAGGGGCCAGGAAATCTGGGCTCCGAAATTCGCTACCGGCACCAGCGCGCCGCGGACCCGCAGGGGAACGTAACCGCCCGCGTCCTGCATGGCATGGCCGCACTCGTGGGCCGCCACGCCAATGGCCGCGATGGAGGTGGAGCCGTAGACCGACTCCGACAGGTTCACCGTCTTGTTCCTTGGGTCGTAGTGGTCGGTCAGCTTTCCCGGCACCCGGCGCACAGTCACGTCGTAGATGCCCTGGGAGTTTAACAGCCGCTTGGCCGCCTCCGCTCCGGTCATGCCGCAGCGGGCTCCCACTCTGGCATACCTGGCGTAGGTGGAATTCACCTTGGCGGAGGCGGCCATGGACAGCAGAAGGCCGATCAGAATCAGCACGTAGCTGGGGTCAAAGTAAAACATCGGGTACATCATGAATTCGTCATTCTCCTCTCAAAAACAGCGCCCTCCGGGACCGGATAGCCCCGCAAAAAGGACTCGATGTCCATGCGCTTCTTGCCCTCCATCTGCAGTTCCCGGACGGACAGCAGGCCGTCCCCGGTCTGCACCAGAAGGCTGTGCTTATCGCTTTTTACCACCTGTCCCGGACGGGCCGCGGCTTCGCCGCCCTCCAACACGTCCGCCGCCCAGAGCTTAACGGTCTTTCCGTTCCAGGAGGTGTAGGCGCTGGGCCAGGGGTTCAGTCCCCGGATCAGCCGCTCGATGGAAACTGCGGGGGCGCTCCAGTCCACATCCCCCAGCTCCTTGGTCAGGCGTTTGGCATAACAGGTGCCCTCCCCGGTCTGAGGCGTGGGGGTGATGGCGCCATCTTCCAGTTTCTGTAAAGTGGACAGGATCAGCTTCCCGCCCGCCAGGCTCAGCTTGTCGTGAAGGCTGCCGCCGGTCTCCTTCTCATCCAGGACAACCACGGTCTTCTCCAGCATATCGCCGGTGTCCAGGCCCTCGGCCATCATCATGGTGGTGATGCCGCTCTCCCGCTCCCCGTCGATCACAGCCCACTGGATGGGAGCCGCTCCGCGGTACTTGGGCAGAAGCGAGGCGTGGATGTTGACGCAGCCGTATTTCGGCATGTCCAGGATGGACTTGGGGATGATTTGGCCGAAGGCCACCACCACGATCACGTCCGCGGCCAGCTGCCGCACGGTCTCAACAAAGGCCGGATCCCGCACCTTTAACGGCTGGTACACCGGGATCCCGTACTCCAGGGCCTGCTCCTTCACCGGGGTCATCTGCACGGCCTTGCCGCGCCCTTTGGGCTTATCCGGCTGGGTCACCACCGCGGCCACCTCATGGCCGGCTTCCACCAGGGATTTAAGCGTGGGCACGGAAAAATCCGGCGTTCCCATAAATATAATCCGCATCGATATACACCTTCCTTCCTGACGTCCGTCCTTTACGCTTCCTCCGTAATCTCCTCTTCGTCGGCGCCCACGTCCATCAGCTCGCCCTCCACGATATCCACGTAGAGCTCCCCTCTCAGATGGGCGATCTCATGGCAGATGGCCCGGGCCAAAAGTCCGTCGCCCTCCAGCTCGTAGGGCTCCAGATTCTCGTTTAAGGCCTTCACCTTCACATGCATGGGGCGGGTCACCGTTCCGGACTTGCCCGGCACGCTTAAGCAGCCCTCGGAGCCGGTCTGGCTCCCCTCGGTCTCCAGAATCTCGGGGTTGATCAGCACGTACTGGTTGCCATCGTCCACATCGATCACCACCAGCTGTCTTAAGATGCCCACCTGGGGGGCGGCAAGACCCACGCCGTTGGCCTCGTACATGGTCTCAAACATATCCTCAATCAGCTCCGCCGTCCGGGGCGTCATCTCCTTCACCGGCTTGCACTGCTTTCTCAAAATTTCGTCTCCAATGGTTCTGATCTGTCGAATTGCCATCCTCATAGTCTCCTTTTGCTTATGTTAAATCGTACTGGGCGGATATGTTTTTAAGCTCCTCCGCACCCTATATAAATTATTCGGAATTTTTACTAATCTGTATCTGTTTATCATATTTTTCGTGCTTTATATATAAAATTTTTCTATAAATATCATTAACTTTGTAGACCGTGGCGTTGACCGGTCCGATGAACTGAACCGGAACCTCTAACGCTCCGGAAACGCCCTCCCCGCACATGGCGCGAATCTGCCCGGCCAGCCGCTCTGCCCCTGATTCAAGAAGCGCCTCGTCCGCCGAGGAGAGCTGGATGATCAAAAGCCCCACGGCGGGCGGATAGCCCAAAAGCCGCCGGAAGGCCATCTCCTGCTCGTAGAACGCGCCGTAGTCCTGCCCGGAGGCCGTGACCACCGCGTAGTGATCCGGCTGGTAGGTCTGGATCACCATGGCCCCCTCCTCCCCTGCCCGCCCGGCGCGGCCCGCGGCCTGGGTCAAAAGGGCGAAGGTCTGCTCGCCGCAGCGGTAGTCCGGCGCGTACAGGGATAAGTCCGCCGCCAGCGCGCCCACCAGCGTCACCCTGGGGAAATCGTGGCCCTTGACGATCATCTGGGTGCCGATCAGAATGTCCGCCTCCCCTCGGGCAAAAGAGGAGAGTATTTCCTGGTGTCCCCCCTTTTTGGAGGTGGTGTCCAGGTCCATCCTGAGCACTCTGGCGGCCGGGAACATCTGGCGCGTCATCTCCTCGATCTTCTGGGTGCCCGTGCCGAAGGGGGCGATGTAGGGCGAGCCGCAGGAAGGGCAGATCTTGGGCTGGGGAACCGTGTAGCCGCAGTAGTGGCACATCATCTGCCCGTTGCGGTGCAGGGTCAAAGTCACGTCGCAGTGGGGACAGCGCATGGCCTCCCCGCAGGAACGGCAGGACACAAAATTGGCGTAACCCCGGCGGTTGATAAACAGCATGATCTGCTGCTCCTTCTGCAGCCGGTCCTCCATCAGCTCCTGCAGCCTGCGGCTGAAAATGGACTTGTTGCCCTCCTGCAGCTCCCGGCGCAGGTCCACGATCTCCGCTCTGGCCAGGGCGCTGTCCGCTTTGGCCCGCTGCTTTAACGTAAAAAGTTTATATTCCCCTTTCAGAGCCCGGGTGTAGGACTCTAAGGAGGGCGTGGCCGAACCCAGCACCAGGCTGGCCCCGTTCATCCCGGCCCGCTCCAGCGCCACCTCCCTGGCGTGGTAGCGCGGGGACAGCTCGCTCTTGTAGGCGTTTTCGTGCTCCTCGTCGATGATAATGAGGCCCAGGCGCTCAAAAGGAGCAAACAGCGCCGATCTGGGGCCGATCATAATATCAATATTCCCGGTTCTGGCCCGCTCATACTGGTCATAGCGCTCCCCGGCGGATAATCTGGAGTTCATCACCGAAACCCGGTCCCCGAACCGGCGGTAAAAGCGCATCACCGTCTGCCAGGTCAGGGAAATCTCCGGGATCAGCACGATCACCTGCCGCCCCTGAGCCAGCACATGGGCGATTAACTCCATATAGACCTCGGTCTTGCCGCTGCCGGTGATGCCGTGGATCAGGTAGGTGCCGCGCACTCCCAGGTCGTACTCGCCGGAGATGGCGTCCACAATCTGCTGCTGCCCCTGATTTAAGGCCACCCGTCCCGGGCTGAAATTCTGGGTGCCCTCCGCCAGCCGCCGCATCTCTTCCAGGGGGTTGCGGTAGCGGGCGATTACCTCCACGGCGATCACACCGGCCTCCTCCATGGGCTTTAAGGCGGCCATCGTCAGGTTCAGCTGGTTTACGGCGGCCTCATAGGGGATCACCGGCTCCTCCTTCAGGGCGGACAGCAGCCGGATTCTGGCCTTGAAATGCTTGCGCTGCGCCTCCGCCAGGGCGCGGTCCAGCTCCTCCCCGGCGAGCAGGCAGCGGATCTGGCGCCTGGGCGCCTCCTTCACCTTCTGCTTCACCGGGAGCACGGTTTTGAGCGCCTGGTTCATGGTGGAGCCGTACCGCTCCTTCATCCACCATGCAAGCCAAATAAGCTGGGACCCCGCCGAAACGCTCCCCGGCACAACCCCAGCTATCTCCTTCAATTTACTCTCGTCGTATTCCGCCCGGTCGGTCAGCTCCACCACATACCCTTTGCGGCGGGAATTGCCCGCCCCGAAGGGGATGTAGACCTGCTGACCGGCCCGAAGCCTGCCCATAAGCGCCTCCGGCACCCGGTACTGAAAGGTCCGATCCACACTCTCATGGGAGATATCTATGATAATATTGGCAAATCTCTGCCCCACTTGCGTCACCTGTCCGTCTGCTCCGGCATGGCCGGATTTGTTACACGTTTCTATCACGTCCTTGATTATACATGACATCGCCGGAAAATGCAAATGATCCGCTCCGGTATGATTTTGGCAACCTTAAAATATTACAGTGCCAATCCTCTATGCGTTCATTGAAAAGGCATTTTCAAATTTCTATACTGAAGGTAAGTTTAAAGGAACCCACAAACAAAAGTGACATGAAGGAGGAAATTATTATGGCTGCACAAACCACAAAAATCAAGTCGTCCTACCGGGAACCGATCATCCTGATTGCGTTTGTCATTTTGGGAGCGATCATCGGGCTGGTGCTCAGGGAGAAAGCGGTATTTTTGTATCCGATCGGACAGATTTGGCTGAACATGCTGTTCGTTCTTCTGGTTCCGCTGATTTTCTTTTCCATCTCCAGCTCCATCGCAAATATCGGGGACACAAGCCGGGTTGGGAAGATGCTGGGGTTAACCATCGGCATCTTTATCGCGACGGCCGGACTGGCCGGTATCTATATGTTTATTGTGACCGGCATCTTCGGAGTGGACACCTCCGTACAGATGGGGAACGCCGAGACCGCCATTGAGACGGCAGCCGCCAGCGTAGGCGATCAGATCGTAAGCACGTTCACGGTGGGGGATTTCTCGGAAGTCATTTCCAGAAACCATATCCTGGCGCTGATCGTATTCACAATCTTTTTTGGCATCACGGTTTCCACCCTGGGGGAAAAGGGGCGCGCCGTGGCCGGCTGGCTGAACGACATGTCGCTGGTATTTTACAAAATGGTGGCTCTGTTAATGAAGCTGGCCCCTATCGGACTGATGGCCTACTTTGCCAACCTGACGGGCATCTACGGGCCCGACCTTCTCAAGAGCTATGGGCGGGGACTGCTGATTTATTACCCGGCCGCCATACTTTACTTTTTCGTTTTCCTCGGCCTTTACGCCTTTATCGCCGCCGGCACCTGGGGCGTAAAAAACTTCTTTAAAAATATCCTGACGCCCGCGCTGACCGCTTTGGGCACAAGGTCCTCCGCCGCCTCGCTGCCGCTGCAAATGGACGCCTGCGACAAACTGGGAGTGCCCAGGGACGTCAGCTCCGTCGTGGTCCCCGTGGGGGCCACCTGCCATATGGACGGCGCCTGCATCGCGACCATTTATGAGATTGTCCTCTGCTGCACGCTGTTTGGCCATCCCTTAAACAGCATCGGCGACTATTTCTTTGCGCTCGTCATCGCGGTGTGCGGTTCCGTGGCGGTTTCGTCCGTGCCCGGCGGAGGCGCGGCCATGGAGACGATGATCATCTCTTCCTTTGGTTTTCCATCCATCGCCCTGCCGGTGTTAATGATGATGACTCAGCTGTTCGATGCCGGGTGTACGTTGATCAATTCCTGCGGCGATACCGTGGCCTCCATGCTGGTCACCCGGGCATTGTACGGAAAAGACTGGTATAAAAAGGGCTTAAATCACGAAAATGACAAAGCGGAATCCCACTCTTAGACAGAAAGAGGGCCGTAATATGGACAATCGAATACAATTATTGGAAAAACATTATGGAGCCTGCGCAAAACGGCCGGATCTGTACGGAATTATTATCCCCGGCAAGCGCGGCCGCCTCCTCTCGGTACTCTACACGGCAGAGGGGGACGGCGTTCACCCAACGGTCATCCTTCTTCACGGAATCCCCGGCTGCGAGCAGAATTTCGACCTGGCTCAGGCCCTGCGCAGGGTCGGTTTTCACGTACTAACCTTTCATTACAGCGGAAATTGGGGGAGCGACGGGAACTATTCCCTGAGAAATGATCTGGAGGATGCGCAAACGGTCCTGGACTTTGTCCTGTCAGACGGAACCTATGGTTTTGACAAGAACCGGATTTACGCGGTTGGACACAGTCTGGGCGGATTTGTCTGCGGGCAGCTGACCGCCAGGCCGGAAATCAAAGGTGGCGTGCTGCTCATGCCCTGCGATATCGGGCGGATCCGCCAAATCTCCCTTCAAAGCAAAGAGACGGCTGCGGGCATCCGGGATGTGCTGGAGGACAGCGCCCACTGGCTGAACGGAGTCACTGGGGAAGCGCTTTTACGCGAGGCGGAAGAATACAGCCGGCAGCTTTGCCTGGAAAGCGCAGCCCGGCCGCTGGCTAAGAAACCGCTTCTCTGTATCACAGGAACGCTGGATACCTGCACCCCCGGACGCTATCACTGCAGCCCCCTCATGGATGCAATCCGCGCAGAGGGGGGGAGACTGCTTAAAAGCCTGGAATTCCCTACAGATCACTTTTTTTCGGATTACCGTCTGACGGTTGCGGCGTGCGTGACGGAGTTTCTTGAGGAATTGGCCGGGATCCGGCCTCCTGCACGCGGTTCCGGTACTGAGTCGGCGTGCAGCCATAGTATTTCTTGAATACCTTCATAAAATAGGAGGCCTCCTGGTAGCCTGAAAGCCGGGTGATATCCGATATGGGGAGGACGCTGCCCTCTAAGAGCCTCCCCGCCTCCTCCATTCTGAGTTTGAGCACCAGATCGGTAAAACTCCTCCCGGTAATCTGCCGGATCAATTCGCTGACATAGGGAACACTTACCTGAAAATACTCTGCCACATACCCCAATGTAACGCCGGCCAGATTGCGCCGGATCAGATTGTTTAACTCCTCCTCAAAGGTGGCGTAATTAAAGCGCGAACGGCTGTGCTCGATATTTTCCAGCAGGAAATTGGCAATTTTCATGGAAATCTCCATGCGTATGTTGGAAAAATAATGGTCCGAGGCCACGCGGTGCCATTGAATCTGATGGCCGGGGTAGTTTTTCAGCTTCTGCATAAAGGACAAGGTGCCGGCCTGCTCGGAAACTACCTCGTCCTCGGGGCTGCTGATCCACAGAATCGGCTTCTTCGCCAATTCTTCAATGTAGGGCTCTATGGAAAATGTATCCAGATGTTCCTTGATTTCCCGGATGAGCGTCTGGCTGTCCGTACCGTTGACATAGGGGATCCCCTCCTCAATGGTACACGCGATGCTCTGGCTGTAGCTTTTTCCGCCTTTCCCGAGCAGGTACATTTTCCCGAAATCGCAGGGCGCCAAAAACACGCCGCCCCTCACCTCCGGATAAAGCGCGATCATGCGGGCCGCCGTTATACAGCCCAGGCTGTGGCCGATGAAAAAAATATTCTTTTTATCAAATCCGTGCTGTGTGTCCGTCAGCACAAAGTCCAGCACGGCCTGCGTGTCCTTGATGCTGCCGTTAAAGGAAAACCGGCCTTCGCTGCCCCAGCTCCCCCGATAAAAAAATACAACAGAATGAAAGCCCATCCGTCTGAGGGATTGGGCTAAATCCAGGTTTTTTTCATGTCCGGGGTAACCGTGGGTAAAAATCAACACCGGGTGCATACCTTGTCCGCCAACGGTATAAATCGTACACAAAATACGCCCCTGCTGTCCGGCGACAGCCGTTGAAAATAGAGTCGCCCCCTGTCCGGTCCGGTCCCGGTCGAGATAAAGGGAATCAAGCTTCATCGACAGTCCCCCCATGTGTTTTGCTGACTATAGTATATCAGACTCAACCGGCAAATTCAAATCATTGTTGCCCGGGAGTTTGACAGTTAAATTTCCAAAAAAGTCTTACAGGCCGCAAGTAGCCT
>ENA-UOJP01001758-UOJP01001758.1-human-gut-metagenome-genome-assembly--contig:-C102-NODE-1758-length-22655-cov-223.368142_pt1 | contig 22655 bp, 15 predicted proteins | sample MGYA00242353_ERZ723900 | MGnify/ENA metagenome assembly ERZ723900
CGCCAATTATGCCTGCTATTGCTATCCGTGAAGTGGTGGAAGAAGCCTACGCCGCTGACCCGGAAATGATCGCCTCTGCGGCCTGTGATATTCAGGCGGTGCGTACCCGCGACCCGGCAGTCGATAAATACTCAACCCCGTTGTTATACCTGAAGGGTTTTCATGCCTTGCAGGCCTATCGCATCGGTCACTGGTTGTGGAATCAGGGGCGTCGCGCATTGGCAATCTTTCTGCAAAACCAGGTTTCTGTGACGTTCCAGGTCGATATTCACCCGGCAGCAAAAATTGGCCGTGGCATTATGCTCGACCACGCCACGGGCATCGTTGTGGGTGAAACGGCGGTAATTGAAAACGACGTATCGATTCTGCAATCTGTGACGCTTGGCGGTACGGGTAAATCTGGTGGTGACCGTCACCCGAAAATTCGTGAAGGTGTGATGATTGGCGCGGGCGCGAAAATCCTCGGCAATATTGAAGTTGGTCGCGGCGCGAAGATTGGCGCAGGTTCCGTGGTGCTGCAACCGGTGCCGCCGCATACAACCGCCGCTGGCGTTCCGGCTCGTATTGTCGGTAAACCAGACAGCGATAAGCCATCAATGGATATGGACCAGCATTTCAACGGTATTAACCATACATTTGAGTATGGGGATGGGATCTAATGTCCTGTGATCGTGCCGGATGCGATGTAATCATCTATCCGGCATACAGTAACTAATCTCTCAACAACGCTCCCGGATATCCCAGCTGCCGCCAGGCTTCATACACCACAACTGACACCGCATTGGACAGGTTCATGCTGCGGCTGTCCGGCACCATCGGAATGCGAATTTTTTGTTCAGCGGGCAGGGCATCAAGAATGCTCGCTGGCAGGCCGCGTGTTTCCGGGCCGAACATCAGATAATCGCCATCCTGATAGCTTACGGCGCTGTGAGCAGGCGTACCTTTCGTGGTGAGGGCAAACAGGCGCTGGGGATTTTCTGCTTCAAGGAACGCGCGATAGTCATGATGACGCGTAACGGCGGTAAACTCGTGATAGTCCAGCCCCGCGCGGCGCAGGCGCTTATCGTCCCAGGCAAATCCCATTGGTTCGATGATATGCAGACGAAAGCCGGTATTAGCGCAAAGACGGATGATGTTGCCAGTATTTGGCGGAATTTCTGGTTCGTAAAGTACGATGTTTAGCATACTGCCCCCTTAGTGCGGGGGCAGGATAGCAGAAAATTGGTGAGCAGTGCGGCCTTTTCCCCTCACCCCGGCCTCCCCCTGTCTCTTGATCAGGAGATCTGATCAAGAGACAGCTCCCTGAGGGAGAGGGTTAGGGGGAGGGGGCGCAAACGACTATGCCGCATTCCCTTTCGCCATCGGGGCCAGTGCCGCAGGCAACTCTTTACCCAGCCCCTGCACCAGCGAATCTTGCGTAATTTCGCTGATCGATTTCGCGCCAGTCAGCGTCATCGCCACTTTCATCTCTTTTTCGATCAGATTTAGCAGGTTAGCTACACCCGCCTGGCCCGCTGTTGCCAGCGCATACAAGAAAGCACGACCCAGCAGTACGGTGTCGGCACCGAGCGCAATCATACGCACGACATCAAGCCCGTTACGAATTCCGCTATCCGCCAGAATGGCTATATCACCTTTCACCGCATCTGCAATAGCAGGCAGTGCACGGGCGGAAGAGAGTACACCGTCCAGCTGGCGGCCACCGTGGTTAGAAACCACAATTCCATCAGCACCAAAACGTACTGCATCGCGCGCATCTTCCGGATCGAGGATCCCTTTGATCACCATCGGGCCATCCCAGAAATCGCGGATCCATTCAAGGTCTTTCCATGAGATGGACGGATCGAAGTTATTCCCCAGCCAGCCGATGTAATCTTCCAGTCCGGTCGGTTTGCCGAGGTAAGCCGAGATATTACCTAAATCATGTGGACGACCGTTCAGGCCCACATCCCACGCCCATTGCGGATGTGTCACCGCTTGCAAGTAGCGGCGCATTGCCGCGTTCGGGCCGCTCATACCTGAATGCGCATCACGGTAGCGTGCGCCCGGTGTCGGCATATCCACGGTGAAAACCAGCGTCGAACAACCCGCTGCTTTTGCTCGCTCCAGCGCGTTACGCATAAAGCCGCGATCGCGCAGTACATAAAGCTGGAACCACATTGGGCGCTTGATGGCTGGCGCGACTTCTTCAATCGGGCAAACGGAAACCGTCGAGAGAGTAAACGGAATACCATGCGCGTCCGCCGCTTTGGCTGCCTGAACTTCGCCACGACGCGCATACATGCCACACAAACCCACCGGAGCCAGTGCCACCGGCATCGACAATTTCTCATTAAACAGCGTCGTTTCCAGGCTTAAGTCGGACATGTTTTTCAGAATACGCTGGCGCAGCGCCACTTCTGACAAATCTTCCACGTTGCGGCGCAGCGTGTATTCAGAATATGCACCACCATCCATATAGTGGAACAGGAACGGCGGCAGAATGCGTTGCGCTGCGGCGCGATAATCGCTGGCTGCGGAAATAATCATGCGTTTTTCTCCCTCGAATGCTCATTATGCTCACCGGGCAGGCGGGTAATACGTGCGTGGCGAGCCTGATCTTCATCGAATCGTTTCATGGTGGTGTGAACAAAACTAAGGTGCGCCATCATTGCTTTACGCGCCCCGTCAGCATCACCGGCAAAAATGGCGTCAATGACAGCCTGATGTTGTTCGGTCAGTTGTGAAAAAACCGGTGGCACCAGATACATCCGCTGACGGCTATGCTTCACTGAGGATTGCAGGACATCGAAGAAACCGCGCATGGTTTGCAGCAGCACGATGTTATGTGAGGCTTCGGCAATCGCCAGATGAAAACGAACGTCCGCTTGTGAGGCGATATCCGGGTCTTCACTTAGCGTTGCTTCAAAGCAAAGCTGAATCTTTTCTTTGTCGCCAGGTGTGGCGCGCATTGCCGCATGCCATGCGGTGCTGGCTTCAATGGCGTAGCGGGCTTCCAGAATATCGAAACTGTAATCCGGATCATCGGCCATCAGTGTTTTTAGCGGCTGGACGATGTTTTGCTCCGACCATGTGTCATGACGCCAGCGAATAAACGTCCCGCCGCCGCGTCGACTGAGCAGCACGCCTTCACTCACCAGTTTTGCCAGCGCCTCGCGCAGTGAATTACGTGATACGCCGAGTTGCATCGCCAGTTGGCGCTCAGCGGGCAACTTCATGCCCGCTTCCAGGTTTTTTTCATCAATCAGCGCCCGCACACGATCGGCAACCTCGTCTGACAGGCGTCTGGGTAAAACAATCATTAAGGAATCATCCACGTTAAGACATAAGCCTGAAGCGTGGTGATCACGCCCACCATACAGGTGAAGATCAGGCTGTGTTTGACAGTAAAGCGGAACAAATCAGACTCTTTGCCCACCAGGCCTACCGCCGCACAGGCGATAGCGATAGATTGCGGGGAGATCATCTTACCGGTGACGCCACCGGTGGTATTGGCGGCAACCAGCAACAGATCAGAGACGCCAATTTGTTGTGCTGCGGTGGCTTGCAGCGCGGCGAACAGGGCGTTAGATGAGGTATCCGACCCGGTCAGGAATACCCCCAGCCAGCCGAGGAACGGCGAGAAGAAGGTGAATGCATGACCGGTGTGCGCCAGTGCCAGCGCCAGTGTTGATGACAAACCGGAATAGTTCGAGATAAAGGCGAACGCCAGCACCATGCCGATGGAGTAGATAGGCAGAGCCAGTTCTTTCAGCGTGCTGCCGAAGGTGCTGATAGCGTCAGATGGTTTCATCTTCAGCCAGACAATCGAGAGCAGGGCAGCAAACAGAATGGCGGTGCCGGTGGCAGAGAACCAGTCAAACTTAAACACGGCGGCATAGGCTGTAGCCTCGCTGACCACTGGCGGCATACGGGCAACCAGTTTATCGAGGTACGGCACCGGAATATTGATCACCCACTCATACAGCGCGCCACCCGATGCGAACAGGGCTTTAAACGGCGGGATACTCCACAGTGTTACGGTAGCTGTCAGGAACAGGAACGGTGTCCAGGCACGTAACACCTGACCCGCAGTGTAACCGGTGTGGGCCAGCGTCATATCAACCTGTGACGCCCCCAAATCACCAAAACGGAATACACGCACTGGCTGCCAGCGTTTGAGGAACAGCGTCAGGCAGAGCAGTGATACCAGCGAAGAGATAATGTCCGGCAGCTCCGGCCCAATGAAGTTAGAGCTAAGGTACTGAGCGATGGCAAACGAGCCGCCCGCAACCACGACCGCAGGCCACGTCTCTTTGATACCGCGCCAGCCGTCCATAATCGCCATGATCCAGAACAGCACGATAATGGTCATAAACGGTAGCTGCCGCCCCACCATCTGACCAATCTCAAAGCTGTCGATACCTGTTACCTGTCCGGCAACCAGGATTGGAATGCCCATCGCACCAAATGCCACTGGCGCGGTGTTAACAATCAGGCACAGCCCGGCGGCGTACAGCGGTTTAAAACCCAGGCCGACCAGCAATGCGGCGGTAATTGCTACCGGTGCGCCAAAGCCTGCGGCTCCTTCAAGGAACGCGCCGAAACAGAAACCGACGATCAGCATTTGCAGACGCTGGTCAGGGGTTATCGAAAGAATAGACGAGCGAATGATGTCAAACTGCCCGGTTTTCACCGAGATCTTATAGACGAACACCGCTGCAATAATGATCCACGCGATGGGCCACAACCCGTAGAAGAAGCCATAAACCACCGAGGCCAGCGCGTTAGCGACCGGCATTTTATAGAACAGCAAAGCCACGGCAAGGGCGATTGCCACCGTCCATGAGGCGGCGACGTATCCTTTCAGTTTGAGCTTAATCAGCGCAAAGAAGAAAAACAGGATGGGAAGCGATGCTATCAGACTGGAAAGCCAGATATTCCCGGCGGGATCGTAGTTTTGTTGCCAGAGATTCATTGCAGGTCTCCTGGAGTCCACGCACATCGTGTAATGAGTCTGTTGCTCATCTCCTTGTCACACGTTGTGTAAAAGTGGCACTGCCAATTGTGTTGTGTAGGGATAATGACAATGAATGGTTAACTAAATGTTATGTATTGGCAACATTGATGTGAGTTTTAATTGGGAAATTGTGAACCAGAGGTCAGATAAGCGAAGAATTGGTAGGGCCAATTCTTGTGGGGGGAGATGTCTGGTAAAGAAAAGGGCAATCCTCATCAGAGAATTGCCCTTAGGTTGTTGATCCAGAGCGCCTTATCTTGCCTGATGCGCGTAGCGCATCAGGCAATTTGGCGTTTGCCCTTAGTCACACTAACTTAATGGATCATTACCACTGAATACCGGCACCGAGTGCGGCGGAGTATTCACCCTGGCTATTGGTACTACCTTGTAATTTGTAGACCCAACGACCATTGGCGCTCACCATCGATACACCTAAAGCAACTGCCGATTCACCGTTGTAAGTACCGCCACCAATAGAAGCCATGCTGGCACCCGGTGTATAAGCCTGCGGCAGACCGGTCATTGCCATTGCAGAAGCGATACCACCACTCAACTTGCTTTCGGTTTTAGACAGTTTGTTATCCATCTCAACCATCCGCTGATCGGTGTATTGCTTCGTTTCCTGCACGCTTTGCTTCAACTGCGCGTAGTTCACCGCGTCGTTGTTGTTGACGCCAGCGGAGACGTTGCTGATACGAGTCGTACCACCGTTGCCGCCACCGAGGGTGATATTGCTATAGTCGATAGAACCATCAGCTTTGGTGTCGTAACGCACGCCGCCCGCCTCAGAAGACTTCAACTGCGCAACGTTAACAGCATCGGTAGCATTTTTACCTGCGGCAACGTTAGTAATACGGCGTTGGTTAGTAGAAGAACCTACAGAGATTGTATTTTCTTCGTCTGCAACGGAACCGGTACCCAGTGCGACGCTGTTGTCAGCGGCAGCAATGGACCCAGAACCAATAGCAACGCTATCTTTACCCTGGGCGTTGGCATCTACGCCATCGGTGTTGGTCTTGAAGTACTTGGTGCTACCGGTGGTTACAATGTCGCCAATACCGTTTTCGATATTAGTAACGCGAGTATCCAGATTAGTGACCTGATTGTTCAGGTTAGTAATGCTTTGGGTATTTTGCGCTACGCGCTCATCAGTGACTTTCAACTGACCTACGTTAACCGCATCGGTATCCGCTGAACCAGCCGCGACGTTGGTGATCTGACGTTGACCGTCTTCGCTGCCGACAGAGAATTCACCGACAGAATTCTGCGGCGCGTCCATGTTGTAGGCGGTGTAGTCCGTCTGCGCACCACGGGTGGTCTGGGAACCACTACCCATCGCAATACTGTTTGCATGATTTGCACTCGCGTTGCTACCGATAGCAATACCGTTGATTGCATCAGTTAACACCAGAGTGTTCAGGCCAATACCGATCCCTGCATCACCATTAACAATGGTTTTCGCACCCATTGCCAGCGAGTCTTCACCGACAGCCAGTGAATCTTCTTCCGTTGAATTAGCATGGAAGTATTTGGACGGTGTCGTTGCTACAGCACCAATCGCATTCTGCAATTGACGAACCGTAACGGCGTCATGGGCTTCGGAACCATCGGCTACGTTGATGATTTGACGATATTTACCGTCATCACCGATAGACAATGCACCGAGCAGTTCGCCATCCGTGGTGTCGTAACCAATAACAACGCCATTTTCCGTTATGCTGGTGTCACGGGAGCCTTTGGCAATCACTCGGCTGGAAACAGAGCTGCTACCCAGGGCGATACCCGTATCAACGTCGCTGTAGCTGCCCTGACCAATAGCTACGCTGCTATCGCCTTTGGCGACAGAGTTATAACCTATAGCTGTAGCGCCAACACCCTGTGCGCTGGCGTCGTTGAACGCTAAGCCGTCGTCGTTAGTACGCACATAGTTAATACCCGCACCGTTTTCTTGGATATAGGTTGCGTCGGTGTTACCAGCGAGCTGATTGATAATTTGGGTGTTCTGCTCAATCATCATATTCGTCGCATTCAACTGAGAACCGTTCACTGCATCGGTACTGTCCTCACTAATACTGCCATTAGCGACATTAGTGATGATGCTGGCTTTACCGTCATGGCTGGCATTGTAGGCTCCAGCACCGCCATTGGCAGTCTCATCCCACAGCAGGGCGTTATCATCAAGCGCATCCAGGGCGTCACCGACGTTGTTGTACTCGGCGTTCGCAATGGTGTAAGTCGGTGCGGTGATGGTGCCGTCGGCGTTGACTTCTGCGTCACCACCCAGCGCATCAGCGATGTACTTATTGGTGGTATAGAGTTGTGAGCCGTTAATCGCGTCGCTGCTGGCAGCAGAGATTGCACCGTTAGCGACGTTAGTGATTACACTGGCAGTTTTATCTTTTCCGTGAGCGGCGCTAAATGCACCATTTTCACCGGCGTCCGCATCCCAGAGCAGAGCGTCGTCAAGAGTGGTATCGATAGCATTCAGGGCATCACCGACATTATCGTAATCAGCATTAGCAATGGTGTACGTCGGCGCAGTGATGGTGCCGTCTGCATTGACTTCGGCACCACCCCCCAGCGCATCAACAACATAACTGCTCACGCCGTGGAGTTGTGAGCCGTTTACTGCGTCAGAACTGGAGTCTGAAATTTCACCATCTGCGACATCAGTGATCACGCTTGCGTCACCATTAGTACCGTGTTTGGCACTGAATTTACCTGCGGTGGCATCCCAAAGCAGAGCATCGCCGAGAGACGTGCTAAATGAGGAGTTAATCGCAGCCAGTGCATCGCCGACGTTATAATAATTTGTTTCACCGATTTTGTAGGTTGGACCGGTAAACACACCGTCAGTATTCACAGAAGCATTGCCGCCGAAGTAGGTGGCGATATTGCTGCTTAAGTCATAAAGCTGGCTACCGTTAATGGCATCGGAACTGGTTGCAGTGACTGTGCCGTCCAGGATATTGGTGATTTTGCTGGCGGTATTGTTGCCATGAGCTGCAGTGAAGACACCATTGTCCTTATCCCATTTCAGCGCATCCTCACCAAGATTAGTCACCGTCTCAGTCAGATTAGAGATGTTGGTGGTGTTAGTGGCGATATTGGTGGTATTCGTCGCCACGGCATCGTTGGTGGTTTTCAGCTGAGAGCCGTTAACGGCATCGGTGCTGCCAGTCGTCAGGTCGCCATCTTTAACGTTGGTGATTTTGCTGGTGGTCTCGGTGCCATGAGCTGCCGTGAATACACCATTGTCCTTATCCCATTTCAGCGCATCCTCACCAAGATTAGTCACCGTCTCAGTCAGATTAGAGATGTTGGTGGTGTTAGTGGCAATATTGGAAGTGTTATTGGCGATATTGGTGGTATTCGTCGCCACAGCATCGTTGGTGGTTTTCAGCTGAGAGCCGTTAACAGCATCAGTGCTGTCAGCCGTCAGGTCGGCATCTTTAACGTTGGTGATTTTGCTGGTGGTATCCTGGCCGTGAGCTGCACTGAATGCCTTTTTAGTTTCGTTCCAGAGCAGGGCATCAGCCTGAAGGTCACCAACGGAATCCGTCAGGTTGGTGATATTGGTGGTATTGGTGGCAATACTTGCTGTATTCGTGGCAATGTTGCTGGTATTAGTAGCGATATTGGCGGTGTTGGCTTCGACATCGTCATTGGTAGCTTTCAGTTGGGAACCGTTAACCGCATCCTTACTGGAGGCTGAAATCGTGCCATCCGCAACATCGGTGATTACGCTGGCAGTTGGGCTACTAGTACCATGAGCAGCGCTGTATTTGCCTTTGGTTTGGTCCCATTGCAGGGTGTTTTCATCAAGTACAGCGAGCGCAGCCCCTACGTTATTTTTGCTACCATTTTTTAAATTGTAGGTTGGTGCTGTAACAGTACCGTCATCAACATCTACTGCAGCCCCTCCTCCAAGCCTTTTTGCTACCGAGTCGCTAATGGCATAAAGCTGTGAACCATTAATGGCATCGTAACTGTCAGACTTGATCGCGCCATTTTTCACATTAACGATCTTGCGTTTTAATGAACTATTGCCGACAGAGACGGTATTGTCTAAATCCGCAATGGAATCTGCGCCCAGCGCGACAGAGTTAATACCGTTGGCACTGCTATTACTACCAAGCGCAAGACTCTTATCACCAGTTGCATTACTGGCTGTGCCTAAGGCAATGGTGTTTAAGCCTCTCGACTGGCTACCATTACCCAGAGCGATGGCATCCACGCCATCAGCTTTGTTGCCCTGGCCTATGGCGATTGCATTATCTGCCAGAGCCTGGCTGCCATTTCCTAATGCGATAGTATTGACTTTATCGGCAAGGCTTCCGAACCCCATTGCCATGCTATTAGTCCCTTTTGCCTTCGCATTATTGCCAATAGCAGTTGCATTTTCAGCGGCTTCGGTCTCAGCACCTATCGCAATAGCGTTCGCTGCGCTGGCAAGTGATTGTCTGCCAAATGCGAGGCTGTCAGTACCGCTAGCTACACTGCTACGCCCCAGGGCAATTGCGTTTTCTTCAGATGCGACGCTACTTGCTCCCAGCGCCATTGAATACGCTTTTGACGCATTGGCGGTGTCGCCAAGAGCAATACTCATAATCTCAGTAGCTTTAGTGGCATTTCCCAGGGCAATGGCGTTTGCTCCTTCCGCTTTGGAAGAGTCCCCCATAGCAATAGACAATTTACCCAATGCTTTTGAATAACGGCCGAGGGCCATTGAGTATTGGCCCAATGAATACGAAGAGGCACCCAGTGCTATACTTCTATCGCCTTCTGATATTGCACTAACCCCAAAGGCCATTGATGCACCGCCAATCGCATGGGTTTTTGACCCGATGGCAGAGCTATATTGGCCTTCAGCTATAGCGTCATAACCCACAGCAGTACTGGAACCACTGGTGTTCATAAAAGTATTTGCTTTCGCCCCTTTGCCTATAGCAACCCAGCCGTCGCCAGCTGATCCACTACCGTAATCAACACCCTGACCGTTGTCATTCCCGGCATTCGCCAATGCCCCAAACGACGACAACAACCCACCCGCAACCAGCGCAGAAATTAACAGCTTACTGCGCCCAGATTTCTTGCCACGGCTTTTTGCCGTTTCGCTGGTAACAGTATAATTCCCTGTGGCAGGGTTCCAGATAACTTTAAATATTTTGTTCATTAATGATGCTCGCTATTCCTTGTTATAAGCGTACTAATTGCATTTATTTTTTGCTTCTTTTCTGCCGATTATCAGCAGCGGGAAGATTGTCAAACTGAATATTTTCCATATTGATGGCTAACTTCAGATATCCCAGGTTATTTGGCGATACACCCTTCAGTGTCAAATTAATGTCTTGCCATTGACCTGGTAATAATTTCAATGTGGATGTCATTGATGTGTTGAAAAGTAATTGTTGCCACCGGGCAAACTCTTTGGCATCGACAGGTTTTTCACCACCCCATGTCGCATTAAAGCCAATGTTTGAGATTGGTATACTTAATAAGTTGACCAGTGAAATATGAATAACACTGCCATTCTCTGTGGCGTCAATGGATAACACTCGGCCCGCTAAAGCCACCGAACCGTTGTTCAGGATGAAATACTTCGTTTTTGCTGGGTTAAACTCGGTAAAAATAAAAGTATTTTGTTGGTCTTTAACGGATTTAATTACGTGAGTTAAAGTCTTTGTGCTGTTTATTATGCCAGTTTGTTGTTTTTGAATAGTTTCGAGTTGACTCTTTAGCTGTGCTTGTTGTTTTTCAAGTAGCACAATTTTATTGTTATGTTCTTCTTCTTGTTTCAGTAAACTACTTTCTGGCTTGCCTTCTTGAATGTAGTCACATCCCGTTAATGCGCAGAGAACTGAAACAGTGACAGCACTGAAAAAAATCTTCTTCAAGTTCATGTGAAAATCCTTATTACCTCCGACCAGCGATCAATGCCGGTAGAGTTGTCCATTGTATTATTGGTGATCTATGTTGCTTTACATTAATGACAGTGATGTGTGTCGATTAAATATTGTTTTAAGCATTCATCATAAAAATGTATCATTAGTTTCAAAAGATGTCTGTGTTTGTATGAATATAATATTTTTCGTGGATTCTAATGATGATTATTAATAAATGTCAAATATGAAAGAAACCATGTATGGGAAAAATTTTACAGATAATTGATTGTATGAATATGATGATTAAAATTTCACAATTAAATCCGAAAAAAAGAGACGTAACTGCTTGTTAATTAATAAATGATATCTTCTATATATTTTTATTGTTTATAGGTGGTTATTTCGGTAAAGATGCATTTTCAGAATATCAACCAGCGGTAAATCGACGTAAGGGGAGTGAATTGTTTGGTCATTAGGCGAGTAGACAGGAGAGTCCCCGCATTGACCAGCTAACGCAAGTCAGATGCGGGTTGATACGATCGTACCAGTCGTCTGAGGGGCTTAAAACGCGGTCTTTGAAAACCCGGTCATCTCTTCCAGGCCCATTTCACGGCCCAGTGCGGTCATTGGGTGCACAACCACCAGTCCGCGAACACTTTTCTTCAGCTTGCCCATATCAGCCTGCTCTTTTTTGGTAATTGCGCGCTGAAACGGCATCTTCATCAGTTTTTGTGCTTCTTTACTCAGTTTTTGGCTATGAACCTCACGCAGGCGAGCAATTTCTGCTTCCAGCGTGGCTTTCTCTTTTTCCAGCTCGGCATATTTGTCTGCGGCTTCAACCAGCGACAGATCGGCCTGCTGGTGGCGGATGGCGTCCAGGCGATCGCTGAGACGTTTGATTTCGTTTTTTTCGACTTCTTTCATGTGATGGCTTCTGATAAAGATAAATTTATAGCCCCTAGTATGCGCGACCAAGTGCTTTGTTCACAACTGATGACATTGTAATAGTTCTGCAACGTAATCATTAACATGCTCAAAAACTACGCAATTCGTTGATTAATTAAGAAATCTATAGAAAAAAGATAATAAACAGCAGCGGATGATTATTGAGGATTCAGCACGTTTTCCTTAATGTCATCTTTACCGGGAACCTAAACTAAAATTGGCGGCCGCGCATTCCCGGCGCGGGGTAATACGGAGATATCATCATGGGCAAATTAGGTGAAAACGTTCCGCTTCTTATCGATAAAGCCGTAGATTTCATGGCATCGAGCCAGGCGTTTCGGGAGTATCTGAAAAAACTACCTCCCCGTAACGCGATTCCGTCCGGAATACCTGATGAAAGCGTGCCGTTATATCTACAACGTCTGGAGTATTATCGTCGGCTTTATCGGCCGAAGCAGGTAGAGGGGCAGTAAGCAGACGTTGCTTACTTTTGAAAGGCTTTTTTTAAGCTGATTTTGGAAATCAGCTCAGTCAGTGAAAGGACCATTGTTGATCGCACAGCCTGTTGATAGCGCTGAATTTGCATTGCATACAAACTGGAGTCTGCTGGTTCAAACTGTGGCGGCGGTGGTAACGCCGCCACGCAGTGCAGTTCACCAAAGGGTCCAAGGATTTCGTCGTCGGTAAAGGCGTACTCGTTGCCGTCGTGATTTAGCTCTTCACGCAATGCCATCAGCAGTTCCGCATCTTCGTATTCCTGGCGGTTAATGACGCCCAACCCGTAAATGAGTTTTAAACGCACAGAAAGATCGCCCAGCGGACCATCGCCGTCGAGTAACGGTTCTACAGCATACTTCACCGCGTAATCGTCTTTGCGGAATACCTGAAGCACCAGAAGATTTACCGCCTCGGTCAGGAGCTCGACGGCGGTGATCAGAAAGCTTCGCACGGTTTTGCCAGCATTCAGACGCTCAAGCACACGGTTTTCAAAGGCCTGGGTTTGTTCCATTGTTGCCTGCATATCTGACAATCTGTTATTCGGGCGCAGGGTGTCCTGCGCCTGGTCCACCATTATTGCATTGCTTTATAAGCGGTTACCGCCTCGGATACAACCTCGCTGTTGGCATCAAGACCGGAAATCTGTGCCAGCGCCGCCTGCGGACCTTTGTCAGCGATCAGTGCTGCCAGTTCCTGAGCCTGCGGATCATCTTCACTGCGGAAGTGCATTGCAGCGGCAATACCTTCAATCAGGTTTTTATGTGGCAGACCATATTCCAGCGTACCGAGCAGTGGCTTGATCAGACGGTCGCCAGCACTCAGTTTACGCAGCGGCTGACGGCCTACGCGCTCTACATCATCTTTCAGATACGGGTTCTCAAAACGACCGAGGATTTTCTGGATGTACGCCGCATGCTTGTCAGCGTCAAAGCCGTAGCGCTTGATCAATACTGCACCACTTTCTTCCATCGCACCTTTTACCACCGCGCGGATTTTCTCGTCGAGAATCGCGTCACGAATGGTCTGATGACCGGCCAGTTTTCCGAGGTACGCGGTTATAGCATGACCCGTGTTCAGGGTGAAGAGTTTACGTTCGACAAATGCCATCAGGTTGTCGGTTAACTCCATGCCTGGGATGTTCGGCAGTGCGCCTTTGAACTGCGTTTTATCGACAATCCATTCGCTGAAAGTTTCTACCGTCACTTCCAGCGGATCGTTAGTTGCCGAAGCCGAAGGCGGTACGATGCGGTCAACGGCGGAATCGACAAAGCCAACGTGTTCTTCTACCCACGCTTTGGCGTCTTCCGGCAGGGCGTTCATCACATGGCCTTTCAGCTGCGTGGTACCGCGTACCATGTTTTCACAGGCGATGATGTTCAGCGGGGATTCATTACCTTGTTCTTTACGTTTCACCAGCCCTTTGGCGATTGCCGGAGCAATACGTTCCAGCACAACCGGGCCAACGGCGGTAGTGACTAAATCAACCTGAGCAATCAGATCAACGACATCATCACCAATGCTGCTGACAGCATTGACGCCGGAAACGGTATCTACCTGCTCGGTTTCACCAACCACATGTACCTGATAGCTATGACGGGCATTCAGGGCATCAAGTACCACCTGATTGACATCGGCAAACGTCAGTTGGATACCCGCGTCTGCCAGCAGTTTACCGATAAAGCCACGACCGATATTACCTGCGCCAAAATGTAATGCTTTCATAGTATTAACCTTCATCAATGTTTTTACCCGAGAGGGCTGGGGTGAGGCTTTTCCCTCACCCAAACCCTCTCCGTGAGGAGAGGGGCAGCGCCGGATGCGGCGTAAGCGCCTTATCCGGCCTACAAGAACGTGCAAATTCAACAAATTGTGATGCATCCTGTAGGCCTGATAAGCGTAGCGCATCAGGCAATTAACCCCACCTTCTCCATGTGGAGAGGGTGGGATTGGATTACTTACGACCTGCCAGCAGTTCCAGCACTTCATCCACGCTGGTGGTGTGTGCCAGACGCTCGATGACGGACTCATCATCCAGTGCATTGGTCAGGCTGGTGATAACCTGAATGTGCTCGTTGTTACGGGCAGCAATACCAATCACCAGACGGGCAATGTCATCTTCTTCTTCACCGAAGCGCACGCCTTCCGGGTACTGGCAGAACACGACGCCCGTTTTGAGTACGCGATCTTTCGCTTCAACCGTACCGTGTGGCACCGCGATAGACTCACCCAGATAAGTCGGGGTCAGTTTTTCACGATCCAGCATCGCCTGAACGTATTCCGGCTCAACGTAACCGCCTTTCACCAGCTGCTCGCCAGCAAAACGAATCGCTTCTTCTTTGGTTGCCGCTTTGCGACCGAGGAAGATGTTCTCCGCGCCTAGCTTGAACAGGTTAGCACTGGAATCGTCAAAGCTGTCTTTCAGGCTGTCTTTTACTTTCTCTTCGTTTGCCGTGTGGCGTTGGGCAGCAACCAGACGTTCGGTCAGGCTGGTGTACAGGCCGCTGTCGAGGAAGTTGGTCAGCGAAATATGCTGTGCCTGCGGAACCTGGCGCATAGCGCGTTCGGTCAGGTCACGGTGAGTGATGACGAGGTCCACATCTGGCGGCAGGTTGTTGATCGCGCTGTTAGTAACAGAAATCTGCGACAGACCTGCATCCTGAATTTTCTTACGCAGAACGCCTGCGCCCATCGCACTGGAACCCATACCGGCGTCACAGGCAACGATGATTTTACGTACGTGGCTCAGGTCGTTAGTCACATCGCCAGCAGACAGCGGAGATGCGCCTTTAGACTCAGCTTTCATGTCCTGCATACGACGAGTTGCTGCTTCAATATCATCTTCTTCTTTCACTTTGCTGGTTTTCAGCAAAATAGCAGAGACAACGAAGGAGACAGCCATCGCCGCACACACACCCGCGATGTTAGCGAAGTAAGCACCTTTTGGTGTCATCGCCAGTACAGCAAGGATAGAACCCGGAGATGCCGGAGAAACCAGACCACCGCCCAGGATAGTCAGCGTGAACACGCCAGTCATACCGCCGAGGATAACGGCCAGAATCAGACGCGGATTCATCAGCACATACGGGAAGTAGATTTCGTGGATACCCCCCAGGAAGTGGATGATTGCCGCACCGCCCGCAGACTGTTTAGCGCTACCACGACCAAAGAACATGTACGCCAGCAGCACGCCCATACCTGGACCTGGGTTAGCTTCAATCAGGAAGAAGATTGATTTACCCAGTTCATGGGACTGCTGAATACCCAGCGGCGAGAAGATACCGTGGTTAATGGCGTTGTTGAGGAACAGGATTTTCGCCGGTTCAACAAAGATAGACGCCAGCGGCAGCATGTCATGGACAACCATGAAGTTAACGCCCGCAGCCAGCATTTTGGACAGGGCTTCAACAATCGGGCCAATGCCGAGGAATGCCAGAATAGCGAGGATCATCCCGATGATGCCTGCGGAGAAGTTATTCACCAGCATCTCAAAACCGGATTTGATCTTACCGTCTACCCAGCGGTCGAAGTGCTTAATGCACCAGCCGCCCAGCGGACCTGCAATCATAGAACCGAGGAACATCGGCATGTCTGCGCCGACGATAACGCCCATGGTGGTGATGGCACCGACTACGCCGCCACGTTCGCCGCCTACCAGCTTACCACCGGTATAACCGATCAGCAGCGGCAGGAGATAAGTGATCATCGGCCCGACCAGCTTCGCCAGCGTTTCGTTCGGTAACCACCCTGTTGGAATAAATAACGCGGTGATGATACCCCACGCGATAAACGCGCCGATATTTGGCATCACCATGTTGCTGAGGAAACGACCAAAGCTTTGCACTTTGATCTTAATATCGGATGACATAAAAACACCCCTTCTTATGTTTGCTGTCGCGCAGGCTGGAAGCCCGAGGTTTTTTGTTAATGTGGCGGCAGAGGTAGCCGGACCTTGTAGATACTGCGAAATCTGGCACTGAATCGGTTAACTGTCCAGTCGGCGGCCTTTTGTGTGATATCAGTCACATAAATGTAGGGGGTAGAGAGGTAATTGACGTGATGCTGATCACAAAATGCTTGTGTAAAAAAGCAACAAGGCGGCGATTTTCGCTAAAAATGGCATTTAAATGTGAGTTATGTCACATTTTTATTTTGATGGTTTGTTGAATCTTTGTGATCTGAATCACAAGATATTTTCTTACGGCGTTCACCTGATGTGATCTACAGCATGTTATGCCTTCGTCATACAATCGTTATGTAACTAAGCAACTCATCACCTCTAAAAATTATTCTTTGGTGTTATGGCGAGAATCGCGAACCCGGATTATTGTCAAAATATCAGCCTGACTCCCTTCTGGCTGCCAGCCAAAAAACAACACTGATAAACGTGAATCCGAGGCAGATATGTTTCTAAACTATTTCGCGTTGGGAGTGCTGATCTTCGTCTTTCTGGTGATTTTTTATGGAATCATCGCGATACATGACATCCCTTATCTGATTGCCAAAAAGCGCAACCATCCCCATGCCGACGCTATTCATACGGCGGGCTGGGTGAGCCTGTTTACTCTGCATGTTATCTGGCCGTTCCTGTGGATCTGGGCGACGCTCTATCAACCGGAGCGCGGCTGGGGCATGCAGTCACATGTTGCGTCGCAGGAGAAAGCGACTGACCCGGAAATCGCCGCACTTTCTGACCGAATTTCCCGGCTGGAGCATCAACTCGCCGCCGAGAAAAAGACTGACTATTCCACGTTCCCGGAGATCTAATTATGGATCTATTGATTGTTTTAACTTACGTGGCGCTGGCGTGGGCGGTCTTTAAAATCTTTCGTATTCCGGTGAATCAGTGGACGCTGGCGACGGCGGCGCTGGGTGGCGTGTTTCTGGTGAGTGGTTTGATTTTGTTGATGAACTACAACCACCCTTACACTTTTACCGCGCAAAAGGCAGTGATAGCGATCCCCATCACGCCACAGGTGACGGGAATTGTTACTGAAGTCACCGACAAAAATAATCAGCTTATTCAGAAGGGCGAGGTGCTTTTTAAGCTCGACCCGGTTCGTTACCAGGCGCGAGTTGACAGGCTTCAGGCTGACCTGATGACGGCGACGCATAATATAAAGACTCTGCGCGCGCAGCTCACAGAAGCGCAGGCCAACACCACCCAGGTTTCAGCGGAGCGCGACCGTCTGTTTAAAAATTATCAACGTTATCTGAAAGGCAGCCAGGCGGCGGTGAATCCGTTCTCGGAACGTGACATCGACGATGCGCGGCAAAATTTCCTCGCGCAGGATGCGCTGGTGAAAGGCTCGGTGGCGGAGCAGGCGCAGATCCAGAGCCAGCTCGACAGTATGGTTAACGGCGAGCAATCGCAGATTGTGAGCTTAAGAGCGCAACTTACTGAAGCAAAATATAATCTTGAGCAGACTGTCATTCGCGCACCAAGCAATGGCTACGTCACTCAGGTACTGATCCGCCCAGGCACATACGCAGCTGCCTTGCCGTTGCGTCCGGTGATGGTTTTCATCCCCGAGCAAAAACGGCAAATTGTCGCCCAATTTCGGCAAAACTCGCTGTTACGTCTGAAACCTGGTGATGATGCAGAAGTGGTGTTTAACGCGCTACCTGGGCAGGTGTTCCACGGCAAACTGACCAGTATTTTACCTGTCGTACCAGGCGGTTCGTATCAGGCGCAAGGGGTATTGCAATCATTAACGGTCGTGCCCGGCACGGACGGTGTGCTGGGAACCATTGAACTGGACCCTAACGATGATATCGATGCCTTACCCGACGGCATCTACGCCCAGGTGGCGGTTTACTCCGACCATTTCAGCCATGTTTCGGTGATGCGGAAAGTGCTGCTAAGAATGACCAGCTGGATGCATTATCTTTATTTGGATCATTGAGGGGGAGGGGGGAGATTATGGAACTTTGCTCCTTGTAAGGACTAATTATTTTTGCATATTACTTCATTAGCTGCGATGATTTTTCTTTAATATTCATTATGTTAATAAGTTCTGGATGAGTGTGCTCTCATTGGATTTTTTATCCGTCTTGTTCTGCCGCAGGATGAGACTATACATCGTCGAGATCGCAATGATGATATGAGTTGTTCCTCCTGCGACGGCTCTAATCAAAAAAGAGCAGGAGTGCTTTTCCATCTATTGCGATGATGGCTTTATTATCTGAAGGATGACAGTCACATTTAAAAAATATTTAATCTATAGATCACAATGTAGGGTCATGGAATATATGTATACAACTATTTTCTTCTTCACTTTTAATTATCGTATTCATTATAAAACTAAGTTAAAAAAACTCCTGGAGAGTGAGTTATTAATATATTTTTAAATAAAATTAAGTTATCATTCATCGATGCACTTTATAGAATCATCAATGGCCATAATAGTACTATTAACTCTCAATTTTATATTTTTATCATCACTACAAATATTAACTGAATTTATATCAATGATTTTTTTATTCTTATCTTTTATTTTATTTACTGTTTCAATGCAATCAGCGGCAAGTTGGAGTGGATTTAGATTTTTCAGATATGGTCTTATGATCTTTCCCTTACTTAATAAATAGCATGTATAGGATTCGGAAAGTCCAGCATCTATTTTGTACCTCATTATATTAGATAAGGATGTGAGAAATTCCTTGTTATCATTCGCAGCCATATATGCCAGTCCGAGTTCAGTCTCTGCGGCCTTACAGGCAAAATAGCTTAGTGAACACGCTTTTCGTCCCTCTTTAGTACTGGCTGATATTAGTGCCCATAATATTGCTTTGTCTGCCAAATCTAACTCTCTCTGAAATTGTCTTGCAGTAACTGCACTCGCAGAAATAGAGAAAAAAATACAATTGTTAATAACCTTGCCATATTTTTTAGTCCGTAACTGTTAATGTGCTATCTGGCTCTGAAAATATTAACTCATTTAATTTTTGCATGTCATTAGATAAACCAGTTATACAACCCTCGGAACAGAATCGAGGTCCTAAAGACGGACCAAAAGCGTTTAAACAACTATGTATTGAAAATCCATTGCGATTATAAGTTCCTGTATTAACTGACGGTACTAATCGTATGCCGTCAGGTTTTCTATTGCTTGCTCCCGGGTCATTAACATTCCAACTCCATAGGCCTTGAGGTATTGGCCATCTATTTATAAATGTGTACAACGGGGATTATTTTTACATTGCATATTATTACCAGAAGCGACTGGAATACTAAGCACATCATAAAAATTATCATCACATGGTATATCTGAAACACACGAAAGCATACCTAAAGTTATGCTGTATAAACAGGTGGCTAATCCCAAGGGGATCGATTCCAGAAATCGGGTTCAACGGATACTGATAAAAATTCCACCTACCTTCCAGCCCAATCGGAGCCTGAGTGTTATACCGCCCCTGCTGCGGTTAATGTTACCGATAATAGTTATAGTACAGCCCTGATTCATCATCATACTACTGCTGCGGCAGTCTGATGAACTATTGCTTTTACGGATTCTCCTTATTCTTCCTTCTATCCATTCGCTTTAGCTTTTTGAGCTCTTGAAGTTTGCTCTTTGCATCAATATTACCGTTATTTACAGCGAATTCCATCCAATAAATAGCTCTATTCAAATTATAATATTCTGATAATGTTGGATTTGTATCTGATAAAAAGACCCCATAATTAAACTGCGCTGTAACATTCCCCTGAGATGCTGATCTTTCCAAGAATCGCAATTGTTTATCAATATTATTTTTAGTAAAGCAGTAATATTGATATAGTCGAAATGATGCCTCTGAATCACCATGTTGTGATTTATACTTCAGTTTCATCAGCTTTTCTTCACTTAAATCATAGGTCATTGCTGTAGATCCCATCACACTTTCGTTTTCTTTTATTTTCACATCAGCACCATGCAATTGACCAATAAGAGAAAAATAAAAAAATAGTAACAAGCATGCTTTCATACATCTACAACCTATCTTATATCACTGGGTTTTTCTGGCGTACCTTGCATATTAGAAATGGGGTGCCCAGATGGCCCATATGTTATCCAATTACCAAGGTCTTTTGTTGTTATAGCCATTAGAGCCTTATTTGAATTAAGGTTCGTTGGTGCTGTTAGCACTGTATCCATTTTTAACTTACCATTAGTTCCTCGCCCCCACCACGTCCATAGCGTGTCAGGTCCTATTACATTTGTATGTAACTCTTTAGCTAATTGGCTAGCAAATGAATTTTGTCCTTTACCTGTATTACAAGAAAATAACCAAACTGTCATCCCATCTTTATAATTCCCATCAAATTTAATTAGATATGCTAGATCTTTAGCTGTCATGATACTGCGCGTTGCGGATTCAATAGATGTGGGGGTACCATGCCCCCCGATTGTGAAAACGCCTGGGATATTAATCTCATCAGCTACAGAATGGATAAGATCACTTTCGGGGTATAAATTTATATCAACCAAACCTTGCGGATCTACATTTATGACCGGATTCAACGGATACTGATAAAAATTCCATCCCCCCTTCAGCCCAATCGGATCCTGAGTGATATACCGCCCCTGCAGCGGGTCATAATAGCGGTGGCGGTTGTAATACAGGCCGGACTCCTCATCATACTGCTGCCCCGGCAGCCGGATAAGCTGCTGCAGCTGATGCGGGTTCTCTTCATTCAGCAGGTTGCCCCATTCATCATATTCTGCGCACCACGCTGTTGCCCCTTCCGTGCTGATGAGCGCCAGCGGCAGGCCGCGATGGTCGCAGTGGTACAGGTGGATTTTTCGCGCCGGCGTGTACACCGGGTCCATCTGGTTTTGCATCTGCTCCACGGTCAGGCCGCACGATGCCAGCCAGCGGCGGCTTTCCTCACTCACCCGGTCAGCCAGGATTTCACTTTCCAGCCGGTCGAGCATCTGCACCGTGCCGGCGGGAATCCCCCACTGTGCATAGGCAACTCACGCTATGAACGCTTCAGCTTATCAATAGCGGAAGTTATAATTTCATTGTCATCAAACTTGTACAACATAGTATCTAAAACAGGAAGTAGCGTTTTATCACCTAATTCACCCGCAGCTTCAATGATATCATCATAAACAGTATTTTTTTTTAACTCATCGCATAAAACAGATAAAACCCTTTTATCTTTTCTGTAGGAAAGTCCGATTATTGCTTCAATACGGACTTCCTCATTTTTATCCTGAAGCATCTCCACAAAACAATCCCTAATATCACTATTATCATATTTATTGATATTTATTGCAAATGCGGCCCAGTTTCTGACATCTCCATTTGGATCTTTTAACAGATTAATCAATAGTGGAATTGTTGCTTTATCATTGATAACAGAAATAGCAAATGCTGTAGCACGTCTGACATTAGTCGATTTATCAAAAGCAGTAATTTGAGATTGTTCTACTATTTTAGGTGAATAAATTGGGTTTTTCTTGCATCGCTGAGCCGTTGACTCGATTGCCGTAGCTCGAACGCAAGCGCTCTTATCATTCAATGCCATATTGTTCAAAATATTAAAAACATTATCTTCGCATTTTTTGCAAATTTTTATTTGCCCGAGTATAAATGCTCCGATATCTCTACGGATATAATTTTTATCAGAGCAGAACTCAATTGCCAATCTAACAGCGTCTTGCCCACCTCTTAACTGTAATACTCTGGCAGATGAAATCCTTTTCAAGGAATTGTGATCATCAAGTAAGCGAAATAATTCATCATCATTTAGTTTCTTACATTGATTATATAAACCATACTCTTTACTTGCCTTTCTTTTCTGGTATGTATTTGACATTGCAGGAACCTCCACAAGGGCTATCTTTTTTTATCGTTTGACTGTCTGGAGTGACGACAATTCCAGGCTTTCTGTGTGCTTTTTACATCTTTAGCACTAATATCACCACAATCAATTAGTTCCTGAAGTACGTCACATCTGTCGGTTTTTTTCCCATCACTCCAGAATCTGTCATTTATTATGTCATTGACACGATCAGTTATCCCTGTGTCTGCAACATTTCCACGAGAAGCTATCATTGTTATATCTAATGCTAGTCCCGGATTATTCAATATTAGAGAGTCAAATATTCTTTGTGATGCTGTATCGTTCCACCATTTTGTCAATGCTTTTGCAGCATTATCATCTGCTTGCTGCTGTGCAGGGCTTTTGGGCCATGGAATTGGCAAGGGGAATGGTCTAGGAAAAACTTCTAACCCCAGAGGATCTGTATTCGTAACTGGATTCAACGGATACTGATAAAAATTCCATCCCCCCTTCAGTCCAATCGGATCCTGAGTGATATATCGCCCCTGCAGCG
>ENA-UOJP01001765-UOJP01001765.1-human-gut-metagenome-genome-assembly--contig:-C102-NODE-1765-length-22511-cov-6.239847_pt1 | contig 22511 bp, 22 predicted proteins | sample MGYA00242353_ERZ723900 | MGnify/ENA metagenome assembly ERZ723900
CCAAAGCGTCATACAAGGGGCTTAGAAAAGAATCAAAGCAAATCTTTCGATTCTTGCGGGACTTTACACACCCTTTGCTGACTCCGGCCAGACTTTGACTGCTGATATGCCACGGCTTTTTATTGCGGCATGGAATGCGGGCTTGATGCTGCAAGTGAGCGGAGAGTATCAATATAAGGCAGGGAGAGTATGAAATACTCTCCCTGCCTTGAATGTCAGGATGTTACCGAAAAATATGCAGCTTTGCAGAGGTGTTTTTATGAAAAAGGCGTCGGTCAACGGAAGAGCTGGCCAGAAATCACCAGCTTTTGAATTTCGTTGGTACCCTCGTAAATTTGGGTGATCTTGGCGTCACGCATCATGCGCTCTACATGATATTCCTTCATATAGCCGTTGCCGCCCAGCATCTGGACAGCCTCTGTTGTGACCTTCATAGCGGTGTTGGTGCAGGTCATCTTGGCCATGGCCGCGGGTACGCCATAGGGCTGACCGGTCTCCTTACACATGGCAGCGTGATAGAGCAGCAGTTCCGCGCACTTGATGTCTGTCTGCAGCTCTGCCATCTTATAGGCCAGATACTGCTGCTTGTAAAGAGGCTTGCCAAACTGCTCCCGATCCATCAGGTACTTGCGGGCAATCTCAAAGGCACCCTTGGCGATGCCCAAGCCCTGAGCCGCAACGCCGATGCGCCCGCCGTCCAATGTCTTGAGCGCCAACTTGAAGCCCTCGCCAGGCTTGGCGATCATGTTCTCCTCAGGCACATACACATCCTCTAGGATCATCTCGGAGACCTGAGCGGAGCGGATGCCCATCTTGTTTTCCACCTTCCCCACAGAGAAGCCGGGAGTGCCTTTTTCCACCACAAAGGCGGCCATGCCCTTAGTACCCAAGGCAGGGTCCGTCAAACAGTAGACCACCGTGTAGTCCGCCAGAGGACCGTTGGTGTTGAAGCACTTGGCGCCGTTGAGAACCCAGCCGTCTCCCTGCTTAACCGCCACAGTTTTCTGGCCGGCAGCGTCAGAGCCAGCGGAGTGCTCGGTCAGGCCAAAGGAGCCAATTTTCCGACCAAAGGTGACATCCTCCAGATACTTCTTCTTGATATAATCGGGAGCGGAAGAGTTGGCGATGCTGCCGCCGTACAAAGAGGTCATTACAGAGAAAGCGATGCCGAAGGACGCGTCTACCTTGGAGACTTCCTCCACAGCCAGAATATAGCAGGAATATGCGCCGGCCATACCGCCGATTTCCTTGCCATAGGGGATGCCAAACATGCCGGTCTGACCGAACTTACGGAACTGCTCCAGGGGGAACTCGCTTTTTTCATCCCGCTCCAAGACGCCTGGAAGGAGCTCCTGCTGGGCAAACTCCCGCGCCATCTGCTGGATCATTTGCTGCTCATGCGTCAAAGTAAAATCCATAAAAAACACCCTTTCTCACTGTTCCATTGATGCCTGCACCGGGGTACAGGATGGAGCTCTGTCAAAAATCTGTCAAATAGTTTGTTAGCAAATTATTTGCTTACTTATTAGTTATCACGATTGGATGCCTTTGTCAATCATCGTCTAAAACTTCACATGAGATTTGTAGGATATGTAAAACTATTTATCTTTGGTTGTGCAAAAATACTAAAAAAATTTAATATATTTTGATATATTGATGAAAAATTAACGTTTGTAGATTAACATTTAAAATGAATAGGGATAAAACTTCATGCGCAATTCAGCGCACCACGAACAACGGTAAGGCGTATATAAAATTTTTGCCCATCGTTTCTCCAGTTGTTCCGCAGGGGCGAGGAAACGGTCCTTTTACCATGAAACGCATAGCAAAAGGACCATAGAAATCTGCATAATAAAGGCCATCAAAAAAGCTGTAGCGCTCTACAGCCGAAAAGCCGATCATACCATGAAACTTTTTCCTCCTTCCACGCGTCTTTATATTAGAAGGATTACGAAGGATGGCTGGGTCGAGAGCCAAGGGGATCAGAAGGAGACGTATGAAATTTACGAAAGACACTTACATACAAAACACATCTGAGAGAAAAAAGCAGCGAGTCCGCCGAAGAAAGAGAATTTGGTACAGAGTACCGCTGGTAGTGGTAATGACATTTTCTGCGGTGCTGGCGCTCACAGATGCTGTGAGTACAACACAGCCGTGGCATGGATTCACAGAAGCGGAGATACTTCCGGCAGAGTCAGAGCAGCGCCGGGACAGCCGACAGATGGCCGATCTCCGGCCTGTGGAGCCACTGGAGACTTCTCCAACGGTGGCGAAGAGTGAGGTTTCTGCGGATGACTGGCAGCTTCTGCTGGTGAATCCCTGGAACCAGCTGCCGGAGGGGTATACCGTGGAGTTGACAGAGCTGAGAAACGGCCATGCAGTGGACGCCAGGGCTTACCCGGACCTGCAGCGAATGATGGACGACTGCCGGGCAGCCGGTCTGGAGCCTGTCATCTGTTCTTCTTACCGAACGTTGGAAACCCAGCAAAGGCTCTATGAGAACAAGATCAGACGATTGATGAATGAGGGACTTTCCCGAGAGGAGGCCACGGCGCAGGCGGGAACCGTGGTAGCGGTTCCTGGGACCAGCGAGCACCAGACGGGGCTGGCCCTGGATATTGTAGACGCCTCCTATCAGGTGCTGGACACCGCCCAGGAATCCACGGCAGTGCAGCAGTGGCTGATGGCAAACAGCTGGGAGTACGGCTTTATCCTGCGCTACCCCGGTGAAAAGAGCGATCTTACGGGTATCATTTATGAGCCATGGCATTACCGATATGTGGGCCAGGATGCCGCCCGAGAGATGCGGGAGCTGGGGATGTGCCTGGAGGAATATCTGGAATGGCTTGATGGGATAGACAAATGACAACCAGCCGGGACAGGATTTCCTGTCCCGGCTGGTTGTTGTACGCAGCAAGATCATGTGCTCTCCAAGGGGAACGTGACCCGCCAGAGGCCGTCCGTCCGGGAGGAGGCGGTGTAGAAGTCTCCATGGAGGGTATACTGACCCAGCTCCTCCGGAGGGATATCGAAGAGATCCTCCGTGTAGTCTTCCCGCTCCGCCAAGTCCGGATCGGAGAGGAAGCCGATGCTGCAAAGCTGGCGCGGCTGATTCCCCGCTGCATCCTCCAGCCACAGCCGGCCGTGATTGTCCAGCTGTGATAGATCGCCCCAGCAGACCTGGAGATGGAAGAGCCCCTCCACATATCCGGCGGCGGTGATGGCGATTCCGGGCGCGGGCTCCGCCAGAGCCGGACCGGGACGCAGAATGGGGGCGGAGCGGCTGAGTGCCTCGCCCTGCTCGTCCCTGTAGGCGCCGCCGCTGCGGTAAAAGGCATCCGGCGTTTTTTCCTCCGGGAGGTTCCAGGAGGGGGCGGTCTCCGCCTCTTCGGAAAAGGATGCCAAATCCAGGTCAACGGCCACATCTTTCAAAGTCTCCTTCCCGGTGAGCAGCTGGCGGACGGAGAAGGTCATCTTCCCGCCCTGGGGGATGGGAGAGCCGTCCATGGTCTGGGTAGTGCAGAGGAAGGTGACGGTTCGAGTCTCCTCGTCCCATCCCACCCGCTCACAGCGGCCGATCTGGTCAAAGGGCAGATGGAAACTCCAGCTGTCAAAGAGATCGGTGGTCCCGTCCACATCGCCACCAGAGAGGGTGATATAGGCCTGAGCAGTGTCGCCCTCCACCCGGACGCCCACCACCTCCATTGTAACGCCCTGGTCTGTGCAGGAGCGCTGCACCGGCTGGAAAAATTGGGCTACAGAGGGAGCGATCCGGTAGAGCACCTGATAACCCAGCTCTGACCGAACTGCTAGGGCTGGAGTGGCCAGCACCAGCGCGGCGGCTGCTGCTGCCGCCGCCAGACGGCGCAGAGGGAGACGGCGTTTAGGCGGGGGCCTGCGGATCAGCTCAGGCGAGGGACCGATGGGCTCGTTCATCCGGCGGTAGGTTTCAGAAAAATTCATAACTCCTCCTTCAAAAGCTCCCGCAGCCGCTCACGGGCGCGGGTCAGCTGGGCTCGGACGGTGGAGGGACTGCGGCCCAGGATGCGGGCAATCTCCTCCGTCCTGTAACCCTCATAGTAAAATAGGTGAATGACTGACCGGTACTTTCCGGGCAGCCGTGCCAGGGCCATGTCTACTGCGGACTCTGTAGGGTCCGAATAGGCGTAGACATCCTCCAGCGGGATCATGCGCCTGCGCCAAGGAGAGGCCAGCAGGCTTTTGGCGCAGTTGGCTGTCACCCGCAGTAGCCATGCCCGCCGGTGCTCTTCACTGGCAAAGGCTGGGGCGGCACGGTGATAGCGAAGAAAGACCTCCTGGAAAATGTCGTCCGCGTTGTGGCGGGAACGGGTTATGGCATAGGCCAGTCGATAGACGGCGGTGCCATAACACTCCACGGCATCGGTGGTGTCGGGCATGTGATCACATCCTTCCCGAATGGAATACTTGGCAGAGGGTGAAATTGCTGCAAAAAAAGAAAAAGTTTTTCTTTGGATGATAATGTTGCGTTTGGTTGCGGAGGTGTCAGTCTGCCGTGGTGGACATTCCTGGCGGCATTTGGTAAGATGAAAGACAAGAAAGGAGGACATTCATGACCTTTGCAGAAAAGCTGATCCGCTTGCGGAAGCGAGAGGGGTGGAGTCAGGAGGCCTTGGCTGAGAGTCTGGGGGTTTCCCGACAGGCGGTGAGCCGCTGGGAGCAGGGGACGGCCCTGCCGGACGCAGGCAAGCTCCTGCCCTGTGCGAAGCTTTTTGGTGTGTCCGTGGATTGGATACTGGATGATGGGCAGGATTGGGAGGCGAAGAGCCAAGCTGCTGCCCCGGCAAAAAAGCCTGGATTGCTGCGGACCATTCTCTGGAGTATTCTCATTGGCATCTCTCTGCTGGGCGTGCTGCTGCTTGGCATTCTCAGCTCCGTGTTTCCGGCGGTGGTCACAGAGGCACCAGCCGGAGTCGAGTGGGTTCATGCCTACACCGGCTTGGTGGGTTTTTTGAAATTTTATCATTTGGAGTGGCTGTTTGCCCTGTGCTTCCTGGCAGCAGCTGTGGGTATTCTGGGGCTGCTGCTGCCCCGGCTGCGGAAGAAAACCGATGAAAATCCCATCCTGCGGACGAACCTGGTATTGTTGCCGATCCTTTTGCAGGCAGGAGCTATCTCCGGCTGTGCCCAGTCTCTGTGGTGGCTGGGAATGGGGCGGGAGGATTACCGGGGCCTCTTCTGGTTTCATACGGCGGCGCTGCTGGCGACCTCCCTCTGGATGGCCTGGAATATCCGTCAGGAACGGGAGCCCAGACAGCGCCGGAAAAACGCCTGGATTGAGTTGACCTACTGCATACTCCAGGCAGTGGTGGGACTGGTCATGGTGGACATGGGCCTGGGTTTGGTTGGAACGGTGCTTATGGTGACGCTGGGCGCAGTCTATATTCTGGTGATCAATCCCCGGTATATGAACCGCCGCCTGACCAGATCAAAAGAAAACGGAAAATAACGGGGACCGTTTTCGGCCCCCGTTATTTGATGATTTTCTCAGCCCAAGAGATAGTGATACTTATTAAGTACTGTCCAGAGAAAGACCTCGATCTCTGCGGGCAGGCCGTTGGAGCCATCCAGGTCAGCTTCAAACACCCGGCCGTCCAACCGTATGAGAACCCGGTTTCCTCCTAAAGGCAGGAAGCCCTGGTTGCAGGGGCTTTCCTCAAACCCCGCCCGGGTCAGGAACAGCGTCCATTTATCCCGGTAGGGGGCAGAGTCGTAGGGACAGAACACGGCGCAGTTGCCGCACTCGTTGCACATCCGATCCACATGGAGAATCTGATGGCGTCCATCAGGCAGCTCCACCACCACATTGGCCCGGTTGGGGCATACGTCGGCGCAGATCTGGCACACCACCTGGCAGCTTAGGCACCGGTCCCCCTCGCACCGGGCGCTCTCGCAGAGCACGCCCTTCTTCGCAAGGGCCTCTTCCCGGGAGGCCCGGGCGCCGACAGGAATTGAATAGGGATGAACCGCGCCGATGACGGCGTCGGCAAAGGCCTGGGCGTCTGCAATGCCCTCCACTACTGTGGCGGGGCCGCGCCTTGCGTCGCCGCCGGCATAGACGCCCTCCAGATTGGTTTGGAAGGCGGGGAGTCCAATGGCATCCACCTCGATGCCATTGGCGGTGAAGAGCTCGCTCTCCACCTGTTCACCTATGGCGGATATCACAGTATCGCAGGGAATCTCCAGACGCTCCCCTGTGGGAACGGGCTTCCGGCGGCCCCGTTCGTCCGGCTCGCCCAGCTTCATTTTCTCACACGCCAGGATACCGTCCCGCTGCTCTACGGGAGCCGCCAGCTCCAGGAACGCAACGCCATCCGCCAAGGCCAACTCCAGTTCCTCCACATCGGCGGGCATATACTTCCGGGTGCGCCGGTAGACCAGGGTCGAGGATTTGGCCCCGGCCCGCAGAGCGGCCCGGGCGGCGTCCATGGCTGTGTTGCCGCCGCCCACCACGGCCACATGGCCCAGGGACACGGACTTTCCAGCCTTTAAATCCTGCAACCAGCCAATAACGGGCATAATATTGCCTGAAATGTCTAGTTTACCGGCTCTCCAGGCGCCGACGGCAAAGAAAATGTGGGTATAGCCCTGGGCCTTCAGCTCCGCAACAGTGGGGGCCGGCGTGTTCAAGCGGACCTCTACGCCCATAGCTTTCATCAGAGCGGCGTCCTTGTCAATGGCGTCGTCAGAGATGCGCCAGGCGGGGATGACCCGTCGGACCACGCCGCCCAGCTGACTAGATTTCTCAAAGAGGGTCACGGGGATGCCGGCGCGGCCCAGAAAGTAGGCGGCGGACATACCGGTGGGGCCTCCGCCGATGACGGCGGCCCGGGTCCGGGATGCGGCGGGGGCCGGAGGCTTCAGACAGGCCATGAGTTCCTCGTAGCCCTTTTCCGCAGCTACCAGCTTGGTAGCGCGGATGTTCACCGGCTGATCGTAGTAGTTCCGGGTGCACTTGTTCATGCAGTTGTGGGCACAGAGGGTGCCGGTGATGAAGGGCAGGGGATTCTTCGCCGTGATGAGCGCCAGAGCGGAGACATATTCCCCCTTGCGGCACAGCTCCATGTACTCTGGAATGTCCTGGTGAATGGGGCAGCCATCCTGGCAGGGGGCGATGAAGCAGTCCAGCAGGGGTACCTGCTCCCGGAGCTTGCGGCGGGGCAGGGGTTTCATGGACTTTTTGTGGTATTTATCAGACCGGGCAGCGAGGGACAGCGCCTCGATTCCAGCGATGTCCACACCGGTAAAGGGATTGAAATTCAGAGCATCCAGCTTGCGGCCGATCTGGGTGAAGCGCTGGTAGCCGCCAGGCTTGAGCACAGTGGTCGCCATGGTAATGGGCCAAATGCCGATTTCGAAAAGCTTGCCGACGTTGAACGCGTCGGCACCGCCGGCGTAGCTCAGCCGCAGCTTGCCGCCAAACTCACGGGCGATGCGGGCGGCTATAGCGGTGGTAAGCGGAAAGAGAGATTTGCCCGCCATGTACATCTCCTCGCTGGGCAGCTCCCTGGCCTTGACATCCACCGGGAAGGTGTTGGAGAGCTTCAGCCCGAATTCCAGACCCTCCTGGTCCGCCAGATGACGGAGGCGGTGGAACATGGGCACCGCATCGGCGTATTGCAAATCCTCCTTAAAGTGATGGTCATCAAAGGCAATGTAGTCATAGCCCATGCCGTCCAAAATCGACCGGGCGGTGTCATAACCCAGGAGGGTGGGATTGCATTTGACGAAGGTGTGCAGGTGCTTGACCTCCAGGAGATAGGAGGCAATCCGCTCAATCTCGTCCGGCGGGCAGCCGTGGAGGGTGGAGAGGGTTACGCTGCCGGAGATGCGGGGGGAGATGGCGTCGATATAGGCGGCCTCGCCGGGAAAAAAGGCTCTCAAAGTCCGAAGGCACTCCTGAAAGACCGGGGTGGCGGAAGCGTTGGCCATTTCGTTTAGGAACGTGTCGATTTTCTTGCCTTGGATGCCCTCCAGATCATAGCCCACGGACATGTTGAAGACGAATCCATCCGGGTCTCCCAGCCCATAGACCCGGGAGAGCATCTTGCAGGCGCACCAGGCCTTCACATACTCCTCAAAGGCCTGCTGAACAGTCAGCTCCGTGCTCCACTCGCAGTTGTAGCACTCGTCCTCCGCCAGGATACAGGGGCGGGCAATGCAGGCGGCCAGCTCCGCACCATCCATTTTCTGAACGGTTTTCAGCTCAAAAAACCGGGCACCGGCAAAGTAGCCGGCGATGATGTTTTGGGCCAGCTGAGTGTTGGGACCGGCGGCGGGGCCGAATGGCGTCTCAATGGTTTCACCGAAGATGGGCAGCTTTTTCACCCCCGCCCGATAGGGGCGGACGCCGAATACGGAGCCGTCCCGCTGGTATTCGGTGGTGATCCAGGTCATCAATTCCCAAAAGGGAATGGGGGTCATCAGTTCTGACATGCGTTTTCCTCCTAATCACTCTGTTTGATGGGTGGGAGCGGGCCGCGCGCTTGTTGGGACGGTTCCCGCTGTCCGGGAACGGACTTCTGAGCTTTTCTCAGGCCGGTAACCATAGCTTTCGGCAGTAAAATCCAGAGATTTCTTGGCATCACCGGTGGCAAAGATTACCCAGTCGCCGTCGATGAGTACCTCCAGGGTGCCCTCGTGCAGGCCTGTTCGGTAGCCGTATCCGATGCCGAAATTGGACTGGTCGTCCTCTGTGGGAGACTTGGAGCTGTCCACCTCAGAGGTGATGGTGCCCTCCACCTCCGTATCAGCGGATGACTGGCCGGGAACCGGATGCCCGGTGGTTATGTACAGGGTGTCGTCCACCATCACCTGCGGAGGCTGGTCATAGCTTTCCGTTTCCACTCCACAGCCTGTCAGAAGCAGGCAGGCCAAGAGAAGTGGAATTCGTTTTTTCACGGCAAGAGGACTCCTTTCGCAAGAGACACTCAGTATGCCCGGTGATTCAGTCTGCCCCACAGTCTCTTGGCGGACTCCAGGATATGGGCGTTCACGGACTCCTCGTCGATCTCGGTGAGGACGCGATCCTTCATGAGAATCCTGCCGTTGATCATAGTGGTCTGGCACTGGCGGCCCGTCATGCCAAAGAGCATGTGGCCGTCGATATTGGCGTCAGAGAAGGGGGTGAAGGGCTTGTAGTCCATCACGATCACATCCGCTGCCGCGCCGGGAGCCAAAACTCCCAGAGTGGGGAAGCCGGTTCGTGCCGCCATCTTCGCGTTGCTATAGAAGAGCATGTCAGTGACCTCGCACCATCCTACCCCCGGCAGACAGGCATTGTGCCGCTGGGAACACAGGGCCACCTTTATGCTCTCCAGCATGTCGTTGGTATAGGCATCAGTGCCCATGCCCGTGAGGATGCCCTTTTGATAGAGCTGCAGAACTGGGGAGATGCCGACAGCATTGCCCATGTTGGACTCTGGGTTGTTGACACACATCGTGTTTGTTGCCTTAATGATGTCCATTTCAGCACTGTTCACGTGGATGCAGTGGCCCAAGATGGTCTTTTCTCCCAGAATGCCGTGATCTTGGAGCCGCTGGACGGGCCTGCGGCCATAATTTTGGAGGGAGTCGTACACGTCGTTCATACCCTCGGAGACGTGGATGTGATACCCCACCCGGCCGCTGTTGGCCGCAGCCATCCGGTCAAAGGTTTTGTCGGAGATGGTAAAGAGCGCGTGACCGCCGAACATGGCCTTGAGCATACCAGAGGGGTTCCTCTCACAGTAGTCGATGAAGTCCTTGTTTTCCTGAATAGATTGGAGGGATTTCTCCTCACCGTCCCGGTCGCTGACCTCGTAGCACAGGCATGCCCGCATACCGAACTCCCCTGTGACTTCCGCGATCTTCATCAGCGAGCCAGGGATCTCACAGAAGGAGGCGTGGTGGTCGAAGATGGTGGTGACGCCCTGCTTGATGGAGTCAATCACCAGAGCCTGGGCGCTGGCGCGGGTGGCCTCCAGGTCCAGATTCCGGTCGATATACCACCACTGGCCGTCCAGCACCTCGTAGAAGTTGGTGGGGTTGTAGCCGTCGATGGAGAGGCCCCGGGCCAGGGCGGAGTAAATATGGGTGTGGGCGTTGATAAGTCCCGGCATGATGACGCCGCCCCGGGCATCTACAAATTCCGCCTGGGGATATTTGGACTTTAGATCCGCGGTGGAGCCTACCTCCACAATGGTTCCGCCGTCGGCGGCCACGCCGCCGTCCGGGAGGTATCCCATGCCGCCGGGGTTCCGGGTGATAACTCTGCCGTTTGCCAGTATGATCATAGATAAACCTCCTGCTTTCCGTGGCGCACGGGAAAAAGAAAGGGTGCTCCAAACCCTGCCTGGTCTGAAACACCCATCATAATCCCGAATGATAGGTGTCAGCCCGTGCGCGCAGCACTCCGTTTCAGCTATCATTCTTTGCTTGTGCTTGTATTTTACCGGATTGCCTGCTAAAATGCAAGCAGGGAAACCGAAAAAAAAGCTGGGGAATTTTGTATAGTTCGCCATATCCATGGAACTTTTTATGAGAGCTTCCGTCTAAATTGGCAAGAGGTGATGCAAATGAAGAAAATTCTGGTGGGATTGCTGTGCAGCGCGTTTCTGACATCCTGCGCGCCTGCTGTGCAGAGTGCGCCGGTGCAGCCGCAGGTGGACGCGGAGCAGGTGGTGGGGTTGAGCTTGGAACTGGAGCACAAGGTCTATGATCCGTCCCTGACCAGCTATACTTATTTTATTAGGAATGACACAGCGGAGACGGTGGAATTTGGAGAAGACTACCGCATCCAGCAAAAGAACGGCGAATCGTGGCAGGATCTAAAGGAGCGGGAAAATGTTGCTTGGACCGCCATTGCATATGATTTGAGGCCGGGGCAGACGAAGGCCATGAACTGCGGCTTCTGGCTCTATGAGGAGCCGCCGGAGGCGGGGACCTATCGCCTGGTGAAAGAGGTGGGCGGCGCGGAGCTGACCGCAGAGTTCACCCTGGGGGAGAGTCCCTATACTGCAGAGACGCCTTACGGCTTCGCGCCGCTGGAGGAATTGCCTGAGGATGCCTACCTCACATCGGGAGAGGATGACGGAACCATGGTGTTTACAGAGGGAGCAGAGGCAGATACGGCGTCGGCGGAGATGTTTCTTGAACTTGTCTCCCTAGACGCGCCCTGCCAGCTGCGGACAGCACAGGACTACGGACAGGGATGGCCCATAGTCATTGATGTCATCTATGAGAACGAAAGCTATCTTTGGCGGATGCTCAGCGGCGGAGAGATCACGGAGCAACGTTTCTCCTATCTGGTAACGGACGGGACCGATCTGTACCTCTCCAACGGCGCGGACTGGGCCAGCACAGAGGGCTATGGCAGCGACACGGCGTTTCTGCTGCCCCCTGGAGAAGGGGCAGAGCTGTCCGCCGCAGTGGAGGAAATGACAAAAAGGCGCCTTGCCGGCAACACCGCCCGGTACCGGGTCTGGTCCGCAGACGGAGTCTGGGACGCCGCTTTGACAGAGGAACCCACAGAGTTCTCTGTGGGTTGGCAAAGGCCGGGTGAGGGCTCTGGCGGCGGCGTATATGATCTCCAGGACTGGGACGGCTCAGAGATTGAAATTTTGGACCTGGAATGGCTGGAGGACAACACGCTGCGTCTAACCTGCGAGACTGTCGACGAGCAGATCAGCCGCCTCGTGTATGATCCGGGGCATCAAACGCTGGAGAGCGCGTAAAAAACCGGGAGGGAAATCCCTCCCGGTTTTTTTGAAAAATTTTCGAAAAACCTCTTGATATTTTTTGAATAATTGTATAATATAGTTTTGTAAATCATATTATATGATTATTAAATGCGCGAGAGGAGCATATATCAATGGAAGTTGCGCGGAAAGTGTATCACGCTGAATTGCGGGCGGCCCGGCGGGCCAAGGCCCGGGCACAAAACGAGCCGCCGCGGCTGACTCTGGGGGAGGAGGTCTTCAACGCTGTCAGCCACGGCGCTGGCGGATTGCTGGCGGTGGCGGCCACAGTACTGCTGTTGTTGCGCTCTCACACCGGCATGGAGGTGCTGGCTACCTGCTTCTATGGGATCAGCATGACAGTGATGATGTTTATGAGCGGCGTCTATCACGCCATGCCCACGGGTTCCACAGCCAAGCGGGTGCTGCGGCGCTTTGACTATACCTCTATTTACCTGCTGATCGGCGGGACGTTCGCACCCATTCTGCTGGTATATAAAGGGGGAAGGGTCGGCATTACCATCTTTTGCATCCAGTGGGGGGTGATCCTTTTTGGCGTGACCATGGTGGCAATTTTTGGACCCGGCCGCTGGCGGGCGCTACACTTTACCCTGTATTTCCTGATTGGGTGGAGCGGACTCATGTTCATCCCGGATTTCTATGCCAATGCCCGGCCGCTTCTGTGGCTGATTCTAGCTGGTGGCCTGGTGTATACCCTCGGAATGATCCCCTTTGTCCGGAGCCGAAAATATGATCACTGCATCTGGCATGTGTTTGTGCTGGCGGCCGCAGCCCTGCACTGGGTTGGAATCTATACCCAGATTTACACCTGAACGGTCAGACGCCCATTCGGGATTCTTCTGTTTTAATCTCCCAGTGAATCAGGAAGGTCAGCGCCCCCCGCAGAAGAATGATGGCGCCTAAAATAACCAGTTCACTGGGCTCCCGGACGATGGCTGTGCGGAGAACCTCTCCGCCCAGCTTGAATTCCAGGGCAAGAGCGATGCCTTGGGCTAACACAAGGCGGACATGAGGATCTTTTCGGAGGCAGCCGGCGATACTCCGCACTGCGGCCGAGAGCAGTACCACAACACCGATGCACTCTAAAAACAGCACGCCGCACTGAGCGATCACCTCAAATCCGTTTTCCAGAGCAGACAGAAATGACATGGAATCCCCTCCTAGTCACAGGATATATCCCTCCGTTTGAGCGAAAGGTACTCACATCATACCACGATTCTGGCAGATTGCAACAAAAACACAGGACGGGCGGAAGTTTCCGCCCGTCCTGTTTTTTTGAGTGGCTGGGGGTGCCGCCATTGAGCTTGGCCTGGCATTTATCCAGAAAGCGCTGGTTGTTGACGATGGCACGGGTATGGGTGCCGGAGCCGATGGGGCCCTTGTCATCCCAGGCACGCACGGCAAAATCCACCATTTTGCCGTTTTCGGAAACGGCGGTGATCTCCGCCTCCACATAGACCTTCATACCGATGGGAGTGGGCGCGTCGTGGGAGATATCCAGGTGGGTGCCCACGCTGCCATAGCCCTTCTCCAAAAAGGACTGCAGGCAGGTCATGGCGGCGCTTTCCGCCATAGCGGCAAGATACGGGGTGCCGAATACCGGCAGCATGCCGGAGCCGATGGTGGCGGCGGTGTACTCCTCTGTGACCGTCTGCTCCAACCGGCACTGTGATCCAATCATTTCCATGGAAAGATTCCTCCTTGATGAAAGTTCCTGTGCCTCCAGTGTACAGGAATCCAACAAATTTGGCAAGTAAAAAAGACGGCCCCAGAGTTCTCGGGGCCGTCTTTTGGAGCGTGTTCAGATACCCAGCTGCGTCCAAAGGTCGTTGTACAGGGCGCGGGTTTCCGCAGGAAGGACCAGATAGGTCTCGCATCGGTCCAGAACCTCCTGGCTGGGAGCCATGATCTCATAAAGCTCCATGTCCAGCGGCTCACCGTTGACCTCTTCATAATAGGCAGGATAGGTCTCCAGAGCCTCGGTGTTGGGAGAGGCGTACCAGATGTAGTCCATGTTCCTGAGGTTCGCATCAGTGGAGGCCATGAAGTTGATCCAGGCCTCCGCCTCCTCCTTATGCTGGGAGGTCTTGAGCACGCACATGGCGTCCACGAACCAGTTGGAGCCCTCCTCAGGCACCACGTACTTCAGATCGGGATTGGCCTCAAGCATGACGAGGTAGTCACCAGCATAGTAGGTGGCCACAGCGGCGTTGCCGGCCTCCATTTTCTGGAACACCTCGTCCATGACCTTGCCCTGATAAACACCGGCACTTACAGCATCTGCAATCAGCTGATAGGCCTCCTGAATCTGCGCCTCATCCGTGGTGTTCACGGAATAGCCCAGATGCATCAAGGCGATGCCAAATGCGTCCCGGGAGTTGTTGATCAGCAGCACGTTGCCGGCGTTGGCAGGATCGAACATGGCGTCCCAACCTGTGACGGGGCCGTTGACCATGCTGGTATTGTAGATGATGCCAAGTGTGCCCCAGGAATAAGGAACGGTGTACTTGTTCTCCGGATCATAGGGCAGATTCTTGAACCGCGCGTCGATCTTTTCAAAATTGGGAATATTATCGTAATTGAGTTCGGCCAGCATGTCCTCTTCAATCAGCTGAGAGATCATATAATCGGAGGGGACAATCACGTCGTAATCCACGCCGCCCATACTGAGCTGAGAATAGAGGGCCTCATTGCTCTCTGCGGTGACATAATTGACAGTGATTCCGGTTTCTTCCTCAAATTGGTCGATCAGGGTTTCATCGATGTATTCACCCCAGCTGCACACGTTGACGACGCGTTCCTCCGAGTTTCCACCGCCGCACCCGCTCAGGGTCAGGGCGGCCATCATCATGGCAAGCGCCAAGGCAAGTGTCTTTTTCAATTGATCATTCCTCCAGTTTTGATTTGAAATCTATCTCATGGCCCGCAGGCCGTGGGACCTCTTACCGGGCACGCTGCGCGGCAGCCAGCTTTTCCTGGCGCGCCTCCCGGATGTTGACAATGGCCAGCAGTGCCAAAACGGTGACAAACAGCAGTGTAGAGACGGCGTTGATCTCCGGACTCACCCGCTTTTTTGTCATGCCGTAAATAGTCATGGCCAGAGTCGAGGAGGTGCCGGCGGTAAAGTAGCTGATGATAAAGTCATCAATGCTCATGGTAAAAGCGATCAGGGCACCGGAGACAATACCAGGCTTAATTTCCGGCAGGATCACCTTCCAGAAAGCCTGCATCCAGGTACAGCCCAGGTCCTTGGCCGCATCCACCAGGTTTCGGTCCAGCTGGCGCAGCTTCGGCGCCACAGTCAAGATCACGTGGGGAATATTGAAGGTGATGTGGGCAATCAGCAGCGTGCCAAAACCCAACTTCAGGCTTGGAAGGCGGACCAGCCCCTGGAGCCCGTTGAACCAGAGCGCAAAATCGTTCCAGAAGCCAAAAAAGGCCACGAACAAAAGGCACATGGACACGCCTGTGACGATTTCTGCGTTCATGACGGGAATGTTGTTGATCGTCATCAGAGGGTTGCGCCATCTGCGGCGCATGCTGGAAAGACCGATGGCAGCGAAGGTGCCGGCAACGGTGGCAATGACAGTGGAAAGCAGGGACACAAGCAGCGTGGTGTAAACACTTTGCATGATCAGGCGGTTGTGAAAGAGTTCCTTGTACCAGCCCAGGGAGAAGCCCTGCCACACGGCGTTGCTCTTGCCGGCGTTGAAGGAGAAGATAATAAGAATGAGGATCGGCGCGTATAAGAACACGAAGACCAACGCCATGAAAAGGCGACTTCCCAAAACGTGTGTACGTTTCACAGCATCACCGCCTGTTCTTCCCCGTCACCAAAGCGGTTCATCACCAGCATGCAGACAACAACAATCGCCATCATTACCAAGGCGATGGCCGCCCCCAGCTGGGGGTTGTAGGCACCGCCGAAGAACTGCAGCTCAATAAGGTCGCCCAGCATCATCTGTGTGCCGCCGCCCAGCAGACGGGAAATGGCAAAGGTAGAGACGGCGGGCACAAACACCATGGTAATGCCAGAGAGAACACCGGGCAGGGACAGAGGCAGAATGACCTTCTGAAATACCTGCGCGCGGCCGGCACCCAGGTCCCGTGCAGCCTCCACCAGAGAGTGGTCCAGTTTTACGAGGACGGAATAAATCGGCAGGATCATGAAGGGGAGATAGTTGTAGACCATGCCCAGTACCACGGCCCCTTGAGTGCCGATCATCTGGAAGTGGTCGATGGGCACATACTTCGCCGGGTTCGCGGAGAAGTGCATTGCGATTTGATTGTAGAGATCAATCAGGCCGATATTTTGAAAGAACTGGTTGAGCAGGCCGTTATTCTCCAGAATGGACATCCAAGAATACGTCCGCAGCAGAAAATTCATCCACATCGGCAGCATGATAAGCACCATTGCCACCCGCTGCGTCCGGGGACCCTCCTTGGAAAGCACATAAGAGAGCGGATATCCGATCAGCAGGCAGACCAGCGTTGCGACGATCGCCAGCTTGAACGAGCGGATAAAGACCGCCGCATAGGTGCCCATCCGGGAGAAGTTGTCAAGCGTAAAACCGCCGGAGGCGGTACTGAATGCATAGACCACCATGATCAGAATCGGCGCCACCACAAACAGCGCCAACCAGCCCACATAGGGGACGGCGAACAGAGGGAGCTTATTCTTCATCCTCGCTCTCCTCCTCATCCAGCTCCAGGCTGGCGTCGCTCATTTCCTCATATTCATCCGAGAAAGAGGAGTAGTCGCCGAACATGCCCGAGTACGCGCTTTTTTTCATGATATGAATGCCGTCCGGGTCAATTTTGATACCGATACGGGCGCCGACAGGGGAGTGGTCCGTGGTTTGAATGAGCCATTTGAAGCCCCGGAAGTCCACAATGATGTCATACTGCATGCCCTTGAAGGTCACGCTGGTGACGGTGCCGGTCAGCTGTCCTTGTTCCACGGGGACGATGTCAATATCCTCTGGACGGATGACCACATCCACGCTTTCATTTTCAGCAAAGCCGCCGTCCAGACAGGGGAACTCCCGGCCATACATTTTGACCACATTATCCCGAACCATTACCCCGTCGATGATATTGGACTCACCGATGAAATCCGCAACAAAAGCGTTCTTCGGCTCGTTATAAATGTCCTCCGGCGTGCCGATCTGCTGGATGGTGCCCTTGTCCATAACCACGATGGTGTCGGACATGGTCAGGGCCTCCTCCTGATCGTGAGTGACGTAGATGAAGGTAATGCCAACCTGCTGCTGGATGCGCTTGAGCTCAATCTGCATGTCCTTGCGCAGCTTCAGGTCCAAAGCGCCCAAAGGTTCGTCCAGCAAAAGGACCTTGGGCTGATTGACCAGAGCCCGGGCGATAGCCACCCGCTGCTGCTGGCCGCCGGAGAGGGCGTCGGGCTTGCGGTTTTCAAATCCCTTCAGGCTGACAGATTCCAACATGTCCATCACCCGCTGGCGAATTTCCTCCTCCGGGATTTTAACCCTGTGCTTTCCGGTGGGGTCCGCCGGGTCTGGCCGCTTCTGCATGCGCAGACCGAAGGCAACATTTTCAAACACGTTCAGATGGGGAAACAGGGCATATTTCTGAAAGACCGTGTTGATTTGCCGCTGGTGAGGTGGAATGTCATTAATCCTCACACCGTCAAAGAGGACGTCTCCAGACGTAGGTGTCGTGAAGCCGCCGATGATCCGCAGCGTGGTGGTTTTACCGCACCCACTGGGCCCAAGCAGTGTGAGGAATTCCTTATCATTGATATAGAGATTTAAGTGATCGAGAACAAGCTCGTCGTCGTACGCCATGCACAGATTCTGCAGGCGAATCAACTCTTTGGACATGTATCCTCCCCCATTTCAATCAAAATGTTCTTTCCATCGTTGCGCCTCTTTTCTCTGTTGAGGGGGAACCTTTCTCGTCGAAATTCAGCAATTAAAAACTATATCGGAAGTATCCCCAAAAGTCAAGGGAAATAGCCGATTTCTCCCCAATTTTTCCGTAGGGCTTCAGGTATGCTCAAAGGCGGGGAAAATACTTCTCCCGAAAGGGCACCTTCTCCACGGTGAACACTCTGCCCCGCAAGTAGTTCAGAGGCGTGGCATCGGTTGAAAAGGCAAAGCCCAGACGATAGGAGTACAGGGCCTGCCGGGTTTCATGGTAACGCTTGTTGACGGTGCCGTTTCCATATTTTCCGTCGCCCAGCAGCGGGCAGCCAAGCTCTGCCATGGAGACGCGGATCTGATGGGTCCGCCCCGTCAGCAGACGGCACTCTACCAGCGACAGCTCCCCCCGGGTCTCCAGAGTTTGATAGAGAGTAATGGCGCTCTTGCCTCCGGGGATGGGGCGGCGGTAAAAGGAAACCTGCTTTTTTGCCTCGTCCTTGAGCAGGAAGCCCTCCACACGCCCCTCTGCCGGCCGGGGCCGCCCCACAGTGACGCAGAGATAGGATTTCTCCAGCTCGTGACTCTTTATTTTTTCATTGATGGTCCGCAGCGCCTCCGCATTTTTTGCGGCGATGACAATCCCTCCGGTGTTGCGGTCAATGCGGTTGCACAGCGCCGGGGCAAAGGCGTGCTCCTGCTTGGGGTTCCACTCCTTTTTCTGGTAGAGGTACGCCTGAATATGGTTGATGAGGGTATTGACCTTCTCCGTTTCGTCTGCATGGACCACCATGCCGGGACGCTTATCCACCAGTAAGAGATTTTCGTCCTCGTAGATAATCTCCAGCCGGGGCTGAAACACGGTCAAGAACATGTTTTCCTCAGAGGGCTTGTCAAAAAACTCATCGTTGATATATAATTGAAGCACGTCGCCTGCCGCCAGACGCACGTCCCGCTTGGAGCCCTTGCCGTTAACCTTGACGCGCTTGAGACGGATGTACTTTTGCAGCAGGGCAGGGGGCAGCAGCGGCAGATTCTTGGCTATAAAGCGATCCAGCCGCTGTCCGGCGTCGTTTTTTCCAATGGTGAATTCCCGCATAACGGTCCTCCTGAAGAAAAAATTTGGAGCTGCTTGCTATGATACCTGTTTGCCGCCGGGTTGTAAAGGGGGGCGCAGGTCTTTTCCGCTCAGCCGTTCCAGAAAGCCGGCATGGTCATGGGGTGTGCGATTAGGAATCATCTTATTCACATGGGCCGCAGTTATGCTTGTGCTGGAAAATTGACGGCGTCTTATAGACAGGAAGCCGGCGGTCACACAAGCAGGATGCAGTCGTTTGAGAGGTTGCATGCGGCTTTGCCGCTGCCGGAGCCGGGGGTGCATCAGGACGATGGGGTTCCGGCCGCCCCTGGGCCGGCGGCCTGTCTGCCTGGCAAAGTGCCTGTTTGCAACAGTGCGCATGTTTTTTAAAGCGGGATGCTTTTGCTCGCTATGCAGGGAAGATCGCAGCGGACAAAACAGGAAAATAGAATTTCCACGAGAAGAGGTTGGACTGTGATGCGAAATGAGAAAAAGTCACCCAGTGGTGTTCATGCGGTTTGGGCGCTGGGAGGATGCTATCTGCTCTATCTGGCGATTCAGCTTTTTCGGGGCGTCGTGACCGGAACATCTGAGACGCCCGCGCTGGGGATTGTTGGAGGCGGGGCGTTTGTGGCTGCGGGTGTGTGGCTGCTCTACCGGACGTGGTCGGCATACCGCAGTGCAGTCCGGCGGAACGAGACAGAAGAGGAGGACAGGAAATGAACGAGGAGCTACTGCGGGCCATTCAGGAGAATCAGAGATGGCTGGCGCAGTTTAACCGGCGGGAGTACGCCGGGGCCTTTCAAACGTATGTGAAGCAATACGGCCCGCGCTACATGGCGGCCGTCCAGTCCGCGGGAGAGGGGGCATTGCCCGCTATGGCGGCGGCACTATTGGACCATTTGGAGACTGGCTGGCTGGCATGCCGCCCGTGGAGACGGTCCGCTGCCCGCGGAGCCGACAAACAGATGCTGGCACTTTATCTATCTCCCATGCTGCTGGGATTGGAAGAACCGGGATGCCAGCGCCTTGCGGAGCTGCTGAAAGAGGAATGGAGAGCCCGCCGCCCCGGGGATTCCTATGAGACGGTTGCCTACCGGGAGATTCAGGAGGGCTTCCGCAACGCCATCATGGGCATTGAAATTCCCAGCCGGCGCTGAAACTTTTTAAAAAAGTGCCGAAAATTTGAAAAAATTGTTTGACAACGCTTTCCCAATCCCTTATAATACTAAACGTGTCATTGCGAGGTAGCATATGGTTTTAGATGTCACTCATGTTCTGCGTACCCCTGGCGAGCGGTTGCCATTCCAGTTCTCCCTGGATTTATCTGATATGGAGTTTTCCGGCCGCCGCCCTATCAGCCGCCCCGTAGCGGTGGAAGGGGAAGTGCGCAACTCTGCCGATGTCCTGACCTTGAGCATGACGGTCTCCACCACGCTGGACGCTGTGTGTGACCGCTGCGGCAAGGCTTTTTTACAGGAGAAGACCATTTCGTACAGCTGTATGCTGGCGGAGGAGCTCCAAAACGAGGACAACGACGATATTGTTCTGCTGGAATCGGGCAGGGTAGACGCGGGCGAACTGGCCCGAACGGCTCTGATTCTCGGCATGGACACAAAAACACTGTGTTCGGAAGATTGCAAGGGACTGTGTCCCCGGTGCGGTGCCAACCTGAACGACGGCCCCTGTGGCTGCAAAAGGGAAGTTGACCCGCGTCTGGCGGTCCTGGCAAAGCTTTTGGAGAACAAATAAGAAACCAGGGACGGGTTGGAGCCCGGGCCTTTGAGAGATCAAGGAGGTGTCACCATGGCAGTACCCAAGGGAAAAGTATCAAAAGCAAGACGCGATAAGCGGCGCAGCTCCCACTGGAAGCTGGCGGCCCCCGGTCTCGTCGCCTGCTCCAAGTGCGGCGCTCTGCATCTGCCTCACAGAATGTGTCAGGAGTGCGGAAGCTACAATGGCCGCGAGGTCAAAGCTGTAAAGTCCGTTGTGGCGAAATAAGCATGCGGGAGGGAAGAGCTTTTCTTCCCTCTTTCTTTTTTGTGCCTGGGAAAGAAACTTGGAAAGCTGAGGAGGAATCCGTCATGAGGGATTTTGAGGCATGGCTCCGGCAGTATCGGGCGGCAGTAGAGGAAGTTTTCGGTGAGAGGATTGTCTGTATCGGGCTGCAGGGCAGTCGCGGCCGGGGAGAGGCGGGAACGGCCAGCGATATCGACATGGTGCTGATTCTGGACGATGTGTCCGCCGAGGATTTCCTTTCTTATCGGGCGGCGGTGAAAAGCCTTCCGGAGCGGGAGCTGCTGTGCGGCTTTGTGTCTGGCAGAGTGGAGCTGGAACACTGGAATCCGGGAGAGCTGTTTCAGTTCTACCACGATACCCGGCCCCTCGCCGGGGATTTGGAGTTCCTGCGCCCCATGGCAGGGCAGGAAGCCGCGGCGCTGGCGGTCCGGGACGGTGCCTGCGCCCTGTATCACGGCTGCGCCCACAATTTGCTCCACGGCCGGAGCCGGGAGGCGTTGGGAGAGCTCTATAAGGCCGCGGGCTTTACTCTGCGGGCCAAGTATTTTGTAGAAACAAAGACATATCTCGCCCGGCAAAGCGACCTTCTGTCGGGGTTGCGTGGAGAGGACCACGACCTTTTGATGGAGGGAATTGCGCTGAGAAGCTGTCCGAACCTGGACGACAGGGAGTTTGACCGGCTTTCCGGCAAGCTGGTGGAATGGGCCGGCGCACTGCTTGCCACTTGCGTATCCAAGAAGTTTCCAGTATAATAAACTGTACTTTTGTACGAAAGTAAGGAGGCATAGCTGTGGGTGCTGTTGGGATCTGACAGAAGATGACAAACCGCAGCAGCCGCCTTGCAAACGGGCCCTGTTGGAGCGCGCAGATGGATGGCCACTTTCCACCGTTGGAAAGAGTGTTTTTACCGCTTTGCGGTGGTGCTGTATCGCGTGTTCCACACGCCCCAGGGAGGGAGATTGAGATGTCAAAACCCATTGTTGCCATTGTGGGCCGCCCGAATGTGGGTAAGTCCATGCTGTTTAACAAGTTGATCGGAAAGCGTCTTTCCATTGTAGAGGACACCCCCGGCGTGACCCGGGACCGCATTTATGGGGAGACGGACTGGAATGGCCGTCCGTTTACTCTGATTGATACCGGCGGCATTGAGCCCCGTACAGACAACCAGATTTTGGCCTTCATGCGGGACCAGGCGCAGATTGCCATTGAAAACGCCACAGTCATCATTTTCCTGACGGATATCAAAACCGGCCTGACCGCCTCCGATCAGGAGGTCGCCGGTATGCTGCTGCGCAGCGGCAAGCCCATTGTTCTGGCAGTGAACAAGATGGACTCCACCGGCGCGGTGAATCCGGATTTTTATGAGTTCTACAACCTGGGCCTGGGGGACCCCATTGCGGTTTCTGCTGTACACGGCCATGGCACTGGCGATCTGCTGGATGCCTGCGTCCAGTATTTCCCACCGGAGGAGGAAGAGGAGGAAGAGGACGACGCCATCAAGGTGGCAGTCATCGGTAAGCCCAACGCTGGGAAATCTTCCCTGGTGAACCAGATTTTGGGGGAGGAACGGGTCATTGTCTCCGATGTGGCCGGCACCACCCGGGACGCCATTGACTCCCGTTTTACCAATGACCAGGGCAGCTTTGTATTCATCGACACCGCAGGCCTGCGCCGTAAGTCCAAGGTGGAGGAGGATATTGAGCGTTACAGCGTCCTGCGGGCCACCATGGCCATTGAGCG
>ENA-UOJP01001772-UOJP01001772.1-human-gut-metagenome-genome-assembly--contig:-C102-NODE-1772-length-22434-cov-6.346441_pt1 | contig 22434 bp, 17 predicted proteins | sample MGYA00242353_ERZ723900 | MGnify/ENA metagenome assembly ERZ723900
GTTTGTCGGTCTGCGCCTGGTCGTAATCCTTGATCGCTTCTACGGCCTTCCGGCCCCTCTCCACATATTCCTGAATTGTCATCCTTCTTCCTCCATTTCTTTTAATTGTTTTAATGGACGGTCCGTTCCAAGACGGCCGCTCAGACATTGTTGGCTACCGCATCGGCAACCAGTTCAAAAAATTCCACAAAGCGAAGGTACTCCCCCTCGCTGGGTTTGATAAGGTTCACCACCGGCGGAACCAATATCCAGGTCGCAGAACCAATCATGCTCTCGCAGGATATCTTCCAACTGCCACCTTGTGTATGAGACACCTGAATCTCCCGCAGCTCCAAAGAGCGAATGCGTTCCCTGATCAGGGGATGATTCAGCCGCTCCAGCGTACTGTCCAGCTCCGGTCCCTCTTTGCCGGAGAGGTAAATCCACTGTGCCTCCCTTCCCTGCTGCCGGACGGTGAAGCTGCAGGTCCCCCACTCCTGAAACTGGGAGCCGGTTGGAATCTCCGTGCTCAATTCCAAGTTGTAAGAGATGGCCATCAGCCGGTTCTCAAAATGGTATTTGAGCTCCAGATACGGCAGATATCGCAGCTCCCGCAGCGCAAGCCGTCTGCACAACAGCTGCGACTCCTGGCCTGCACAGTGGCTCCCCAAGGCAAAGGCCATCTGATCCGCCACATATCCTAGGCTCTTGTCCACTCGCCGGGACACACTGGAATTTCTGGCCTTATGGTTGTTTCGGTTCGGAGATCGCCGGATGGTCATGTTCATTTGCACTCTCTCCGTTCTGCTCAGTCATGGCTGCTTGACTTCTGGGCCGAAGCGCGCTGATTCATCCACTCCACCACGGCTTCATCCCAAACGGGCAAATATTCGGAGCGCTCCCGCACCCGGTTCACGTAAGTCTCCAGCGGAACAGTCTCATTAACGGGGATCTTGTGGGCCTTATTCCAGACAAAGGCATAGATCGCCACAATGGCCATGACAACACAAGCCTGGGGCAGTACATACGCCAGGGTAGAAATCGCATAGACGGCGCCAAGGATGCCGATGGGCATCACGATTTTGGCGGCTGGCGCCTTCCATAGCCGCGGGAAATCGGGATACTTTTTCCGCAGCACCAGCACATCGATCATCGCGATGCAGTAAGTGACCAGCCAGGTAATGCAGGCCATGTTGATGAACATGGTGATCACATCGGAGCTGCCGCCCTGTATCGTGATGTAGACGGTGGTCAGCAGCATCAAAAACACCGTGAACACCAGTCCCCACATGGGCACCCGATACTTGGGATGGAGGTTTCCAAAAAACTTGGGCACCAAATTCTCCCGAGCCATGCCGTACAGCATCCGCGGCAGTGCCGCCATATAGGCGTTGGCGGTGGTGAAAGAGGCCAGGATGGTCAGGATGCTCATGGTCATGCCGCCCACCTGGCCCAGCATTGCCACAGAGGCATCCACCTGGGGCGTGGCGGAGGCCGCCATCACGCTTAAATCCGTGTACTTGACCGCTCCATATGTGAAAATCACGTCCACAATGTAAATGGTGATCAGGCCGGAAATCAAGGCATAGGGGATATTCTTGTAGGGCTTCTTATTCTCCTCTGCCATGGGACAGGCGAATTCAAAACCGATGAAGAACCAGACCGCTGTCCCTACGGAGCCAAACACGGCGCTCCAGCCGCCCTCCGGCAGGAAACCGGCGTTTTCCGGGATGGCCACTGCAGCGCCCATGGCCTCGCCGGCACCCGCAGCGCCCAGGATCGCCATGGCAAAGTAGATAATCATCATAATGATGGTGACAACGCCCTCTACTTTTCCATACATACCCACATCAAAAATATTTACCAGCAAGGCAATGGCCAGCAGCGTCAGACTGACCGCCCACTGTGGAATGCCGGAGACCTCCTCCAAGGTGAGGCCACCCATGACCAGCTGCGTTCCGCCATCGCAGGCAATCAGCATCACGTAGCCGCTCAAAACGGCAAAGGTTGCCCAGAAACGGCCCAGAGCGGGCGAGGTGTAGTCGGAGACCATGCCGCCGCCAGGAATCATGGCCGTCAGCTCACCAAAAGCAAAGGCGGCCACCATCATGGGAATCATACCAATGGCGGCGGAAATAAACGTCGCGTGTCCGGCGGAGGCCGCCACGCTGCTGACAGAGAACATGGCCGTTCCGGATACAACCAAGCCCACGGCGGCGCCATAGGAGGCTGAAAAGCCCAGAGCCCTTTTCAGTTTCGTGTGTTCATTACTCATAGTTTTCTCCCTTTTTGCAGTTTTTTATAGAAAGGGGTCTCTCCCTCTAACGGTGGGCGGCAGACAGGCGCCGCCGCCATGCCGACAGATACCTGTGTTTCAGGCGTTGTACGCCTTCATCAGCAGGTCATAGAAGTCCTGCACTGTAAGCTCTCTGGGATTATTAGGAGTGGACATGTTCCGGAAGGATGCCTCTGCCAGGGCCTGAAAATCCTTGGGGTCAATCACATCAAAATCCCGCATCTTCGGAATCTTGACGTCTTCACAGATCGACTTCATCGCATCCACGCAGCTGTAAGCTGCCTCTTCTGTGGTCATGCCAGTGGTATCCACGCCAAGATGCCGGGCGACCTCGGCGTATTTTTTCATATTACTGGGAATGTTGAATTCCGTCACGGTCGTCAGCACCATGGCGTTGGAAACACCGTGGGGGGTATCATAGCGTCCGCCCAGAGCCTCTGCAATGCAGTGGATCGCAGCCACGTCAGAGTAGCCGAACGCCACGCCCGCCATGGTGCTTCCCAGCATCATGGCTGCGCAGGAGTCCTTCGTCCGCTGGTAGACTGCCTCCCGGATATTTGCACCGATGAGGTCAATGGCGTACAGTGCGAATGCGTCCGTAACCGGGGACGCCGCCTTACAGGTGTACGCCTCCAAAGCGTGAATGAGTGCGTCCACACCCGTAGATGCCATGACTTTTTCTGGAAGTCCCTGCAGGACATTCGGGTCCACAAGCGCCACCTTCGGGGCAATCTTCAAATCCAAAATATTCAGTTTTTCGTGGGCCTCTGTGTCCGTGATCACCGCGTCAAATGTCACCTCACTGCCGGTGCCGGCTGTGGTGGGGACGGCAATCAGGGGGATAATCGGGTTCTCCAGCAGGGCGGGAGCCGCCCAGGTCCGGATGTTGCCGCCGTTTGCCAGCAGGGTGCCCACGGCCTTAGCCGTGTCCATGGAGCTGCCGCCTCCGATGGCGATCATGCCGTCCACCTGATGCTCCTTAGCAAATTCCGCGCCGGCAATACAGTGGACATCTCGGGGGTTTGGAACGATCTGGTCGTAGATAACATAATCCACGTGCTCTGCTTTTAAAGACTCCTCGATCGGCTTTACAATTCCGCACGCAATAATGCCCTTGTCTGCAATGACCATCGCTTTTGTAATTCCCAGCTTTTTGGCCTCCGCTCCGGCCCGGGTGAGGTATCCCTCGCCAAACTCAATCCGTGTGGCTAATTGAAAGGTAAACGGTGAAACTCCCATGACAGATGCCTCCTTTTATAAGATGGCCTACTAATATAGCAAATTTTATGCCAACTTAAAGTGTAACCATCCAAGACACCATGTATGGGCTAAAAGATTGTTGGATTCGCTGCTTCTATTCCAAAAAAGCTATTGAATCTGCCGATGGAAAAAGGCTGCCAAGCAGTCCCGGGAATATGCTCAGCAGCCGGCGGCCAAAATTTACATGTATAAATTTTAGCCATTCTTACAATAGTGTAAAATTTATATACATTTCCGCAAAAATATCTAATATATCCAATCAATATGTAAATATTTTTAGAAAGATTGTTAAACTTTAATATAAAGTCCATGCTTGTTCTCTGGCAAGAGCGTTCCATCCCGTACCACAACATGCCCATTGACAATCACCCAGGATATCCCGTCCGGAGCCTCGTCGGGGTTTCCCCGCGTCACATAATCCGCCCGGTCCATGATGGTATCGTAATCAAAAATGACCATGTCGGCGTTTTTCCCCATCTCTAAGCTGCCAATATCTTTCAGTCCGAATCGCAAAGCCGGCAAAATTGTGATTTTCCGGATCGCCTCCATCAAAGACAGCTCTCCCTGTTCTCTGACAAAGCGTCCGATCAATCGCGGATAGGTCCCTGCCATCTCCGGGGAGCCAGCCATCGGGTAACAAGGACCATCAGATGCGTTGGTGGAAACATATACATAATCCTTTTGAAGCGCCATTGCTACCGCGTCGCTGTCCCCCACGAACGCAGTGATCAGGGTAGATGGACTATTCTCCCGCAGGTGCCGAAATAACGGCTCACTGCAGGTCTCCCCCAGATGAATTCCAGAGCTGATCACCAGGTCCTGATAGCTCTTGCCGAGATACCCACTCTGCCAGCCCGGATCAAAAACGCCCGTTCCAATGCACACGGTATATGCGTCGTATACGCCGCTATCCGCAGTGATATCCAGCCCGCTCCGCCGGGCCTGATCAATCAACTCCAGTGCTTTTGGCATGGTCCCCGCCATGCCGACCATATACATCAATTCCAGCAAGTGAATGCTGGCCTCTGTCTTTGCCGCCAATTCAAAAATCTCATCCAAGGTCTCTAGCGCCTCTCGTCCGTCCTTTCGCAAATGGATGGTCACTGGCTTGTGATACGCTTTTGCAACCTTGGTGATTTCAAAGAGCTCTTTACTGGATACCCCTGGAATCAGCTCCAAAGAAAAGCAAATGCCACAGGCACCAGACTCCATAAACCGGGCCGCCAGATCCACCATGGCTCCGATTTCCCGCTCCTCGGCCGGCTCATAAATACTCTTGATTCCCACCGCGTCCCGCAGGGCGAAGGATTGGGAGACAAAAAAACCATGATTGATGATAAATCCCTCTTCGGCAATATTCCGAATGGTCTTCCCGTTCAGGCTCCTCTCCCCTCCCAGCGTGGTGGTTCCGCCCTGCCTGACAATGCACTCCGCCGCATATGCGTTCCCGTCCACATGAGAGTGGAAATCAATAAATCCAGGCGAGACATACCTGCCCCTTGCGTCAATCACTTCCCGCGCTTCCAGGGGGCTGCTTGTAATTGCGGCAATTTTTCCGTCTCGTATTCCGAGGTTCACCTGTGCAAAGGACTGGCGGACCACATCAATGATCGTTCCATTCACAACAGCCAGATCGAATCCGTCCTCCGGTAGTTTCATATCGTTTCTCCCACCTTAATCCGGTTTGCCCATGGTCTTCAGGTACTTGTATACCGTAGCGCGGCTGATCCCCAAAGCATCCGCCGCCCGCCGAATATTGCCGCCATACCGTTCCACCGTCTTGTACACATAAAGCCTGCACAGATCCTCCAGCGTTTCATCACGGTTCAGGTCCACAGAAATTCCTACAGGTTCTCCTACAGATTTCAGAATTTCATCCGGAATGCATTCCCTGCCGATGATCCTGGTATCCGCAATGATTACCATGCGCTCTATGACGTTCTCCAGCTGGCGTACATTCCCTGGCCAATCGTACTTTCTCAGAATCTGAATGGCATCCGGATGAATCCGCATATCCCCCTTTGGATTAAACTTATTCATAAAATACCGGATAAACAGATCAATATCATCTTTTCGCTCTTTGAGCGCCGGAATTTTAATATGAATGATATTCAGTCTGTAAAAGAGGTCCAGACGGAAATTTTTCCGTTCAATCTCCGAGATAATATCCTTATTCGTAGCGGCAATGACCTGAACATCAAATGCAATTGGATCACTCCCCCCAATCCGGACAGCCTGCCGTTCCTGCAATACCCGCAGGAGCTTTGCCTGCATATCTAAAGGCATATTGGTAATCTCGTCCAAAAACAAAACGCCTTTGTTCGCCATTTCAAATTTGCCCTGTTTTCCGCCCCGTCTGGCCCCAGTATAGGCCCCCTCCTCGTAGCCAAAGAGCTCACTTTCCAAAAGTCCGCTGGGCAGGGCGCCGCAATCCACCGCAATAAATGGGCCGGCCTTCCGGGGTCCCTCACTGTGAATTGCTTGGGCAAGCATCTCTTTGCCGCTTCCGCTCTCTCCCTCAATGATGGTGCTGACTTGAAAGCTCGAAGCCTTCTTCGCCAGTTCAATGACCATTCTCATGGACTCAGACCGGCTTTTGATGTCCTGAAAGGTGTACCGGCTGGTGTTGCCTGTATACAGCTTTTTGGCCAGCTTTTTGATATCGGAATAGATCGTAAAGACCCAGATTTCGCTATTTCGGTCGGCTTCATGCTCAGCTATCTGGTACTTATTAAAAAAACACTGACAGCTCTCGCCCAAGGTGTTATTGATGCTGACCTTATTATCACACTTGGAGTACTGGGAACTGAAGGGATATTTTTTCAGTTCCTCTACTGGCGGGCTGGTAATGATAAAACTGATGTCCTTACCGATGAGAGAGTCATTTTTCATTCTCAGGAGTTCAGTGAGCTTTCGATTGTTGTGGGTGATACGCCCGCTGTCACTGACGTAAACAACCCCATCTGAAACTGTGTCAAGAATGAGCTGCTTTTCTTCCGTCTCCTTTTCCACCAGCGCCTGACTGCGAAACCAGCGCAGGCTGTTTTCAATCGCGCGCTCCACGGCGACCGCAAAGGAAAGGATATACTCATCCATTCTCTCCGCAATGGTGTAGAAGCCAACCATGCCAATCATCTGATAATTTGCGGAAAAGATCGGTGCTGCATAGCCTGCAAGTCCGTGGAAGCATTCAAAATAATGCTGCGCCCCCGCGGTAGCAAATGGGCGGCAGGTCTCTGAGACCAGGGAGAAGCAGTTCGTTCCGGCACAGCCTTCAGAAAAATCTTCAATCTCACCAACCTTCTCCAATTTTTTAGAAAAGTTTCGGTGGGTATTGCTCATTCCGAACAGCTTTTTTCCATGTGCGTCCGTGATGATTCCATAGAAGCAGTCATTATCCCACGCCTCCAAAATGTCTGCAATCATCTTGCCGCCTGTCTGCTTTAAAAATGTCTCCTGCGTGTTTGGTGCCTCCCCGGGCGTGTTTGATGTATTTCCTTTGAAATTCATCTGAATGCGGCCGTTCCTGCACCGTTCCCACGATTGTCCGATTTCCTGGGAGATAATCGCATTGTTCAGCCCCTGCCCACGCATAAAGCTGCTCCACGCATACTCATATCCCATTAACTGGGGGTTTTCAATATTATAAAAGGGATTATAGCTTTGGCTCATCTCCGCAACCTCCCGCTTAAAGATTCGCTGGCCTCATTACCTGCCGAGTCCTGTGAAACGCTTTTTTGCTTCGCTCTTTTTTGTAGAGCCCGGATCGCAAGCTGAGGCGGCAAGCGGATGGCCTCCATTCTCCGGCTCAACTGTTTTTATGCTTGGTCAAATCGCCTCGGGAAGAGCCGCTAGTTTTTTCTATCCATCCTTGTATCAACCGCATGTGCTGACATCTGCCCATAGGTTGATGTCTTTTGAAATTCTGCACAGCAGTTCTGATCAGTACCAGCAGTTGTTGCAGATCATCTGCTCTATATAGTACTTTTGCACGGCTATCCATGGTTAATTTCACCATTTTTCTTCATTTTAAGATTAGCACATTCAAACAGACATGTCCACAGCCAAAAACATGAGGTCTTTCTCCAAAAACGAAAGAAAATCACCAGAGGATGCCTGTCCGCATGGGTTAAGACAGTAATCCTCACCCTCCCGTTCTTGATAACGCGTTCAAAAGCAGTAGAGCGGAAATAAGTTCAAATTGGAGACTGCGTCTAACCAACTCATCGGCCTGCCGGGATAGGCGGAAGTAGCTTCCGCCAAGGACGCTAAGTGTCAAAACGTGGAATGAGCCGTCAAACAAAGGCGAATTGTTTCTGCCATCCGGTCTTTGTTTTGGCAGGTATGGATGACTGTAAGGCAGAGATTTTTAAACTGATATCCCAAACTGAACCGCTGTTCAGCGGAGCATATGCGGTTCGAAAGCAAAAAATTCCCTGCCCGGCTAAATCCTCCTGCAAAAGGACATTATATGAAACAGAGAGCCACCGATCCTGGGTAGGCCCCAAAAAGCAAGGGTTACAGGTTCCCAGCCCAAATTCACCCCAGTGAAGCGGTTGCAATGGAAAAGGAGCAACGGCAGGAGATCCCTCCAACGTGGAGAAGAAGGCGGAACTCAAATTGCACCGCAGACAACAGTTTCAACGAATATCATATTTACAAGGGCTTGCCGGGTCCGCCTGTATCCGCCCAGCTTATCCCACCTAATACTAGGCAAGCAAGAAAACAGCCCCTGTAACCATTGCGGTTACAGGGGTTCAGCTGTCAGGGACAACCATCCAACGCCTCCCTGACAACAGTCGTGATTTGGAAAGGAGGCGCAGCGGCGCGAGCGCGCTCTGACTTATAAAATAAGTCGGAGCAAGCGATAATGACGCTTGCTCCGACGTGGCGGAGAAGGAGGGATTCGAACCCTCGAGACCCTTTAGGGGCCTACATGATTTCCAATCATGCGCCCTCGACCAACTAGGCGACTTCTCCAAAGTTCAATTTTTCATCAACCAGTTTCCCTGGTGAACAGCGTTATTATTATACGAAAAGAGCGAGAGAAAGTCAAGCCCTATTTTTTCTTTTCTTCCAAAATCCGTCTCATTCCTGGCAGGCGCATGCCTGCCAGGAATAAAGTTCTATTTCAAGGTGACAACGGTGACACCGCTCTCCCCCTCGCCGTAGACGCCCAGGCGGAAACTCTTCACGGCCTTGTTCCGCCGCAGAATATCGTGTACGGCCTTGCGCAGCGCGCCGGTGCCCTTGCCGTGGATGATGACCACTGTCTCCAGCTTGCCCATGACGGCGGCGGAGAGGAAGTTCTCCACGACCCCCTCAGCCTCCAAGGTCTCCAGACCGCGGATGTCCAGCTCCCGGGCGGCCGAAGAGCGCAGGGCCCGACCTGCGCTCTGCCGGATGGGCACAGGGGGTTGCTTTTTCCTGGCAGCCCGCTCGTCGTCCTCAATGAGCCGCACCTCGTCGGCCCGAGCCTTCATCTTCAAGATGCCGGCCTTGAGCTGCAGCATTCCGTCGCTCCCCACGGACACAACCTCGGCCGGCGTCTTCACGCCGGGCAGTTCCACCAGATCCCCCTTGCGGATAGGGCGGCTGGGCTTTGGAATTGGCTCCTGGCGTGCGTCGCGCTTGCTGACAGCCTCCTCCGCCTCGTTCAGCCGCCTGCGCAGGGCGGCACGGGCCTCGTTTTCATTCATGCTCCGCTCTGCCTTCGCCTGGGCCTTGCGCATCTCGCTCAGCTCGCTGAAAACCTGGTCCGCCGCAGTCCGGGCGTCCCGGAGAATCCGCTTGGCCTCCGCCTCGCCCCGGCTGCGGGCGTTCTCCTTGGCCCGCTCCATCTGCTCCCGAAACTCTCTGGCCTTCCGGGCGTCCTCCTCCCGCTGGCGGTAGAGGCGCTCCGCCTCCTGCTCCCGCTTTTCCAGGGCCTGGCGCTTCGCCTCCAGCTGGGTGAGGACATCCTCAAAGCGGACGCTCTCCCCATTCATCTGCTCTTTCGCCGCCGTGATCACGGTCTCTGGCAGTCCCAAGCGCTGCGAGATGGCAAAGGCGTTGGATTTGCCGGGGATGCCGATCAGCAGCCGGTAGGTAGGGCTCAGCGTCTCCACGTCGAACTCGCAGGAGGCGTTCTCCACCCCCGCCGTGGTCATGGCGAAGGTCTTGAGCTCCGCGTAGTGGGTAGTGGCCGCTACCCGGGCCCCCGCCTGCCGGACCTGCTGGATGACGGCGATAGCCAGCGCCGCGCCCTCCACCGGGTCTGTGCCGGCCCCCAGCTCGTCAAAGAGCACAAGGCTCCGCCGGTCCGCCTCCTTCAGGATGGCCACGATGTTCACCATATGGGCAGAGAAGGTAGAGAGGCTCTGTTCAATGCTCTGCTCATCGCCGATGTCCGCCAGCACCCGCTCATAGACGGAGACGGCGCTGCGGTCCGCCGCCGGAATATGGAGTCCGCACTGGACCATCAGCGTCAAAAGCCCCAGCGTTTTGAGACTCACGGTTTTTCCGCCGGTGTTGGGACCGGTGATTACCAAGGTGTCAAAGCTCTCCCCCAGCTCCAGGTCAATGGGGACCGCCTTCTTCGGGTCCAGCAGCGGATGGCGGGCCTTGCGGAGATGAATGGCTCCATCTCTGCGGATCTCCGGCCGCACGCCATTCATCCGGTAGCTGAGCTGGCCCCGAGCAAAAATCAAGTCCAGATGAACCAGCGTGTCATAATCCCACTGGATATCCTCCCGGTGGGCCGCCGCCTCTGCAGAAAGCTCTGCCAGAATCCGTTCAATCTCCTTTTGCTCTTTGGCCTCCAGTTCTACGTACTCATTGTTGGCCTGGACCACCCCCATGGGCTCCACGAACAGCGTGGCGCCAGTGGCAGAGACGTCGTGAACCAGCCCTGGCAGATCCCCCTTGTGCTCCGCCTTCACCGGGACCACGAACCGGCCGTCCCGTTGGGTGATGATGGTCTCCTGCAGAATCTTCCCATAGGTGGGCGAGGAGATGATTTTCTGCAAAATCTGGCGGCTCTTGGCCTGGGCTGCCCGCATGTGGCGGCGGATGTCCGCCAATTCTGAAGAGGCGGCATCCGCCACCGTGTCCTCATCAGGAAGGCACCGCTTGATCTTCTCCTCCAGGAAACGGTTGCCATGAAGGGATAAAAACAGGTGGTCGATGGCAGTCTTTTCCGCTGCGTCTGCGTTGAAATACTCCCGGGCTCTCCGGGCTGCGGTCAAGAGGTCCGCAATGATCAGCAGTTCCCGGTTGTTCAGGGCGCCGCCTCGGTCGGCCCGTTCCAGGGCCTCCGCCACCGGTCGTACTCCGGAAAAAGAGGGGCTGCCATGCAGTCCGATCATGGTCCTAGCGGCGTCAGTCTGGTCCAGCAGGCGCAGCACCTCCTCCGTCTCCGTCTCCGGGCGCACACGCAGTGCCCGCTCCCGGGCCTCGGCGCTGACGGCTTGATCGGAGAGCAGCGCCAGCACCCGGGGCAGCTCCAGGGTGCGAATGGATTTGTCAAATAACTCGCTCATGGCTCATTCTCCTGTTAAGTGGTTTCCCTTAATGGTCACTCATAGATATAGGGATTGGGAACCTCCAGCACCCAGGGCATCTGGTGGTTGAACTCCATCTGGAAGCAAGGACGGGGAAAGTCGTCCGGCAGCAGGTCGCAGCTATTTTTAAACCCCACGGAGAAGCCCTCCGCCAGATCGTACCAGCCCGCCGGAAACACCTCGCAGTCCCCCGACTGGGAAGAACCCTCCAACACCGTGCCCGCCAGATGATACCATCCGCCACCGGAGAGGTCCTGCTCCGTCCCCTGGTAATAGCACAGCTCCGCCGGCTTGGCGGGGTCCAGGCCCATGGCTTTAAAAAAATCCACCACCGCCCGGGGAAGCGTCCCCAACGCCGCCGCAAAATTCCGGCACCCCTCACATTCGCAGGTAATCCAGGACTCCGGGTGGGCTGCGTAATAGGCGCGGGTAGCTTCCACATCTACGGAAAGGCGATAATGTCCAAACATAAATTCTTGCATGGCATACTCCTTTTCGTAATATCAGGCAAAATAATACAAATTGTAATTTATTTCGACAATTCTTTCATAGGCTGAAGGCTTTTATAAAAATCCAAGGTCTGGAATCTCCGTTCCAGCTGCACGGCTACAAATGCCTCAGCCGCGCCGGCAAGACGACCCAAGGCCTCCTCCCCCACGGTAAAGGAATACAGCCGCTTGGGATCTCCATATACGATATGCCGCAGTGCGGCCACCGAATCCCGGCAAAGCGGCATGGAGAGAGTACTCTCGTGCGCACCACAGCTCTGGCACCGCAGCACGCCTTGTACTACGTCCAGCATCGGTTTTAAAGGCTCTGGGCAGCCGCAGTAAGCGCAGCTATCCACCAGCGGCTCATAGCCCGCAAGGGAGAGGAGCTTCCATTCAAACGCGGCTTTGACCAGTGCAAGGGGCCTGTGTAAAGCAGAAAGGGCGTACAAGCCGTTGAGCAGATGCCGCAGCAACTCCTCCGCTGCAGACTCCTCTGTGGTGACAGCCTCTGTCAGCTCCGCGAAGTAAAAGCCCAGCGACATGGCGTCCAGGTCTGCCCTCAGGCCGTCAAAGAGCGCGAGGGTCGTCCCCTCATTGGCATAATACCATCCTCCCTTATGATAGAGCGTCCACTCCGAATAGGCCAAAGATTGAGCACAGGCGGCATACCGGCAGCTTTTTCGACGGGCTCCCCGCGCGATCACAGAGAGCTTGCCTCGCTCTGCTGTCAGAAGCGTCAGAATCTTGTCGGCCTCCTTGGTCTCCGTCTCACGGAGCACCACGCCTTTGATTACCATGTATGGTGTGAGTGCCACGCTGCCCTCCTTATTATGTACAGGGAGCATGGCTCCCCTACATCCCGCTGCGGGCAGCCTGATATATGAGATATACCAGCGGTTCGCCCGTTCGGCAAAATAACTCCCAAATTGTCTCCGGTTTCATGCAGCCCCTCCTTACAAGGGTATTCTGCGAAATCCGTCGAAAGCTATGTCTGGAAATCTCTGCCCTCAATTTCCATGGTCCGCATCTGTTCGGCAGTCATATGATTTTTTGCCCCGTAGCCGCTCCAATAGCGCGTGGAGGCCCGTACAAACAGTGCCTTGCTCAGCGGCATCCGCACAGAAACCACCTCGCTTCGCCCACTCTGCATCCCTGCGGCTAGACGCCGGATGCCCCGGTGCGCAAACCAGGCGAAAGGTGTGTCCAGAATCGCCTCTCCAGAGCCGATCCGCAGCGTCATCCCCCAGGGAAAGCCGTATCTCTTGCAGAAAAACCGCACCATCTTCACTGCCACCTGATTCTGCTCCGGCTCTAAAAAGCCGCAGTTCACCAATACATGAACGCGGGGACGGGGTGTACCGTCCCATGCCGCGAGGGTCTTGAGAAATGGGAGCAGTACTGCCGGCACGCCGTCCACATAAAGGGGAAACACCAACAGTAGATCTGTATATAGCTCAAAGGAAACCGGCCCGCCGGACACGGCGGCATACTGGTCTGCCGCTCCTTTCCAGTTCTGAAGAAGGTACTCAATATATCGCCTGGAGTTTGAGCGGGGTGCCCGAGGGCTGCCATTAACAATCAGGAGCCTTCCCATTTGTGCACCTCCTCCGTAATGGCCGAAGACAGCTCTTCCTCCCCAATAAAGCGAACTCTCCAGCTCCGAAACAACATATTATGGGCGTTTCGTGCCACCAGTTCCCGAAAGATTGCCTGCTCCTCCACTCCCGTGTCGCCGTAGGCCAGAATTACCGCGTCCTTTTCCACCACCGCACGCTGCATGTGGTGCGTCTCTCCATGATAGAGGCGGATAAACGCCTGCTGCACAGGAATAGACCGCTCCAGCATGGTTTTCATCGGCACATCATAGGAGCCGCAGAAAATGCGGCTCACATAGATCAAATCGCTGCTGCGAGCAATCAGTGGATATACGCTCACGGCGTCATCCCGGATCACACACCGTCCCGGTGTTTTGACCCAGCATCCAAAGCAGCCCCTGCAATTTGCAATCCGCAACTGATTCAAATCCAGATAATGCCAGTTCTTCCGGATCGGCAGCCCTGCTGGCAGCGGCGCGTCGCTCAGCAGCAGCCTCATGTTCTCATACTCCACAAAACCCCGTTCCAATCTAATCCTTTTTATTCACACGCCTCATACCGTCGGGATCAGGGGCTCTGCTCCTCTTCCTGCATGTTCAAACAAAATGCATCATCCCAAAGCAGGTTCCCAAATTCTTGCAGCCGCGCTTATCGTGGCCGTATCTGTTGCAACATGCTCCCATCCGGCTTTAATCGTCATGATAGCCGAAATTTCTGACATAATTGACATTATCCCGCCAGTTCTCCTTGACCTTCACCCAGGTCTCCAGATATACCTTTGTCCCCATGAATTTCTCCATGTCCTGGCGAGCCAGGGTGCTGACCTTCTTCAGCATCGCCCCCTGCTTGCCGATGATGATCCCCTTGTGGCTGGCCTTCTCACAATAGATCACCGCATCCACATCCACCATGCCGCTCTCCCGCTCGGAGAACTTTGTAATCTCCACGGCAGTGCCGTGGGGAATTTCCTTGTCCAGACACAGCAGCAGCTTCTCCCGAATGATCTCCCCCATCACCTGCCGCTCCGGCTGGTCGCTGGTCTGGCCGTCCGGGAAGAGCTGAGGGCCCTCCTGAGCGTACCTGTGCAGCTCCCCCAGCAGCTCGTCCAGGCCGCTTCCCGTGTGGGCGGAGATGGGGATAATAGCTTCAAAACCGTCCCAGGCTTGGTTGTAGGCAGCGATCACTGGCAGCAGCGCAGACGGCTCCAAGGTGTCGATCTTGTTGATACAGAGGATACAGGGGATTTTCTCCTCCCGGATGCGCTCGATCAGCGCCAGCTCCGGCGCGCCCACGTGGGCAATCGGCTCCACCAGCAGCAGCGCGCAGTCCACGTCCGAGAGGCTGGAGGTCACCACCTTCACCATATACTCCCCCAGGGCGGATTTGGGCTTGTGGAGGCCAGGCGTGTCCAGGAGGATATACTGCGTGTCCTCCCGGTTCACCACGCCATAGATGCGGTTGCGGGTGGTCTGGGCCTTGTTGGAGACAATGGCTACCTTTTCCCCCACCAATGCGTTGGTGAGGCTGGATTTGCCCACATTGGGCCGGCCGCAGACAGTAATCATGGCGACTTGTTTGATATTTGACATCAGGTGATCCTCAACTTTCTTTTGTTAAGCAATACTTTTTTCGCCTATTAGGCGCAGGGATACCGGCTTTGCCGATAGAATCCCGCTATTATGGCAGCATCTTCTTCAAATACTGCCCCGTGTAACTGTCGCTGCAGGCCGCCACCTCCTCCGGCGTGCCGGTGACAACCACCGTGCCGCCGCCGTCGCCGCCCTCCGGGCCTAGGTCAATGAGGTGGTCGGCGCATTTAATGACGTCCAGGTTATGTTCGATGACCACCACAGTGTTCCCATTATCCACCAGCCGCTGGAGCACCTCCAGAAGCTTGCGCACATCGTCGGTGTGAAGACCCGTGGTGGGCTCGTCCAGGATATAGATGGTCTTGCCGGTGGCGATCTTGCTCAGCTCCGTTGCAAGCTTCACCCGCTGGGCCTCGCCGCCGGAGAGCTCCGTGGAGGGCTGACCCAGCTTCACATACCCAAGGCCCACGTCCTGAAGGGTTTGGAGCTTGCCCCGCAGCTTTGGCAGGGCGGAGAAGAACTCCACGCCCTCGTCCACGGTCATGTCCAGCACATCGGCGATGTTTTTGCCCTTGTAGTGAACCTCCAAGGTCTCCCGGTTATAGCGCCTGCCTTTGCACACCTCGCAGGGAACGAAGATGTCCGGCAGAAAGTGCATCTCAATTTTCAGCACGCCGTCGCCGGAGCAGGCCTCGCATCGGCCGCCCCTGACGTTGAAGCTAAACCGGCCCGGGCCGTAGCCTCGACTCTTGGCCTCCTGGGTGGAAGCGAAGAGATCCCGGATATCGTTGAAAAGCCCGGTATAGGTGGCGGGGTTGGAGCGGGGCGTTCGCCCGATGGGACTCTGGTCGATATCCACCACCTTGTCCAGATACTCGATGCCCTCAATCCGGTCGCATTTGCCGGGATGGACCTTCATCCGCATCAGCTCCGCTCCCAGGCGCTTGAAAAGAATCTCATTCACCAGGGAGCTCTTGCCGCTGCCGGAGACTCCTGTAACCACGGTAAACGTCCCCAGAGGGAACTCCACATCCACATGGCGCAGATTGTTTTCCGCCGCGCCCACGACTTTCAATACCTTTCCGTTCCCCTTCCGACGCTCCGCCGGGACGGGGATTTTCTTTTTCCCGGAGAGATACTGTCCCGTAAGGCTCTTGGGGTTGGCCATGACCTCCTCCGGCGTACCGGCGGCCACCACCTCGCCGCCGTGGATGCCGGCGCCGGGGCCGATGTCGATGAGGTAGTCTGCCTCCCGCATGGTGTCCTCGTCGTGCTCCACCACCAGCAGGGTGTTGCCCATGTCCCGCAGGCTCTTCAAGGTCGCAAGCAGCTTGTCGTTGTCCCGCTGGTGGAGTCCGATGGATGGCTCGTCCAGGATATAGAGCACTCCCATCAGGCTGGAACCGATCTGAGTGGCCAGCCGGATGCGCTGGCTCTCGCCGCCGGAGAGGGTCCCGGCGGCCCGGCTGAGGGTCAGGTACCCCAGGCCCACGGACTGCAAAAAGCCCAGCCGGGCATTGATCTCCTTTAAAATGCGGTCTGCGATCAGGTGCTGCTGGTCTGTGAGTTCCAGCCGGCCCACCCAAGTGAGCTCCTCCGTCACGGAGAGGCGAGTCAGAGCGTCGATGTCCTTGTCTCCCACAGTCACCGCCAAGGACTCCTTCTTCAGCCGCTTCCCCTTGCACTCCGGGCAGGGGCAATCCGCCATTACCTCTTCCAGCTCCCGCTTGCTGGCGTCGCTCTGGGTCTCCTTGTAACGCCGCTCCACGTTGTTGCAGATGCCCTCAAAGGGCTGGTACAGCACACCCTTGCCCCGGGGCTGGTCGTAGTGCAGCTCCAGCTTTTCCCCTTTCGTGCCGTAGAGAACGATGTCCCGCACCTCCTCTGTCAAATCCTCCCAGGGAGTGGAGAGGGAGAAGTGATACTTCTTCGCCAGGGCATCGAAATACATGCGGGAAATGCCGTCGGAGCGGATATTCCCCCAGCCGCTGGCCTGAATCGCCCCGTCCAGAATAGAAATGGATTTCTCCGGCACGATCAGGTCCGGGTCCGCCTTGAGCTGACTGCCAAGCCCCGTGCAGGTGGGACAGGCGCCATAGGGGTTATTGAAGGAGAACATCCGCGGCGTCAGCTCCTCAATAGAGATGCCGCAGTCCTCGCAGGCGTAGTTCTGGGAGAACATCAAATCCCGCTCCTCCCGCAGCAGGTTGACGACCACCAGCCCGCCGGAGAGGCCGGAGGCGGTCTCCACACTGTCGGTAAGGCGCTGCTGGATGTCGGGACGGATAATCAGCCGGTCCACCACGATTTCAATGGAGTGTTTCTTGTTCTTCTCCAGTTTGATCTCCTCGTCCAGCTCATAGAGATTTCCATCCGCCCGGACCCGGACATAACCGGAGCGCTTGGCGTCCTCGAAAATCTTGGTATGCTCCCCCTTCTTGCCCCGGATGACCGGGGCCATCACCTGGATGCGGGTGCCCTCCGGCAGGGCCATCACTTGGTCAATGATCTGGTCAATGGTCTGCTGGCGGATCTCCTTGCCGCACTTAGGGCAGTGAGGGGTTCCAATTCTAGCCCAGAGCAGACGCAGGTAGTCGTAAATCTCCGTCACCGTCCCCACGGTGGACCGGGGGTTCTTGCTGGTAGTCTTCTGATCAATGGAGATGGCGGGACTGAGACCCTCGATATAGTCCACGTCCGGCTTGTCCATCTGCCCCAGGAACATTCGGGCATAGGAGCTCAGGGACTCCACATACCGCCGCTGGCCCTCGGCATAGATCGTGTCAAAAGCCAGGGAGCTCTTGCCGGAGCCGGAGAGGCCCGTCATCACCACCAGCTTGTCCCGGGGGATTGTAACGTCAATGTTTTTGAGGTTGTTGGCGCGAGCGCCTTTTACGATGATCTTATCCAGCATAATGGAGTAGTTCTCCTTACCCTCTTAACTCTAATTCCTTTACAATACGTTTGATCTGCAAAATAAATTTATCGTCTGGCCGTTTTTTCTGGATATCTTTTTGGTTAGTTGTTGCCCATCGATAAATCTGTTCAATACTGCCATATCCCCGTTGGAACAATTTAGCATATTTCAAGCAATTTTCAGCAGTTGCGGCATCGGATAAGATAATTTTTAATTCCTCATCTCTCCATGGTTTCCCCTTATTGCTCAAATCACGCTGATCCTCGTGCTCTTTTTGATAATTGATAAAAAGCTTCTGCACATACTTCATCTTTTCATCATAAGTCATCCCATCAACTGGATGTTGTAAAACCGAGAAAAATTTATCTTTAAATTCTCTCTTTTTCATCCAATTCTATCCTCCCATTATAATATCCGCCGTGGATGCCCCCAGCAGCTCTAACAGCGCCCGGGGCGCCAGCTCCACCTGGGCGCCGATCCTGCCGCCGGAGATGTAGATGGTGTCATAGTCCAGCGCGGTCTCGTGGAACACCGTGGGGTACTGCTTCTTCATCCCTACCGGGGAGCAGCCGCCCCGGATGTAGCCGGTGATGGCGTTGATCTCACTCACGTGCAAAAGCTCGATGGACTTCTCTCCCACCGCCTTGGCCGCCTTTTTCAAATCCAAGCTCTCCGCCACCGGCACCTCGAAGATATAAATTCCTTTGGACGCGCCCCGGGCCGCCAGGGTCTTAAACCCCCGGGCCGGGTCCTGTCCCAGCGCCGCCGCCACGTGGACGCCGTATTCCCGGGTACCCTCCGGCCCCTGGCTCTCGTCATAGAAATGGGCGGTGTAGGGAATTTTTTTCTGGTCCAGAATCCGCATCACATTGGTCTTTTCCTGCTTCTGCTTCGCCATTGGAACGCCTCCCTCTTAAAGCACGTACAGCCACAGCACCGCCAGCACCAAGATATGGAGCGGATAGAAGGCGTAGCAGGCGTACTGGACCAGCCGGTTATGAGGTCCCTGTCTGCCGTTATAGAGCCAGATAGGGATCAGCGCCAGCACAGCCAGCCCCTGCTGTGGGAGGGTCAGCTCCAAGCCGAATAGGGACACCTCCAGTTGCATACCGCCGAGCAACACGCCATTGAGGAAGATCATGCCGCCTAACTGGACCAGCCAGCCCCAGGGCAGGCTCCGGGTCAGATGAAACAGCATCACCATCAACACGCCTGCGCCAGAATAATCCACCATGGCCAAAGTGCCCAGCAGCCACCCAAGGCCGCAGGCCACCACAATGGAAAGCCCATGCCACACCGGTCCTCTGGCCCTACCCAGGTCCGCCAGCCGTAGCATCAGCAGGGCTAGACAAAAGGTGAACATCACATTTTGATGGAAGGGAAACAGCAGACCCCCGCCGGTCATCAGATTAAAGGGAAGCTCGGAGATCAGGGCGAAGAGGAACATCCGCCCCAGATACCGCTTAAAATTGTGGGTCCTGGCATAGCCTTCCGCGATCTGGAAGGCAAAGATGGGAAAGGCCAGCCGGCCCAAGTTTGTCATCCACTGGCCCCCGGGCACAACGGTGGCCCACATGTGATCGCAGAGCATCAGCGCCATGGCCAGCAGCTTCAGCGTCAGTCCATTCAGACATTTCAGGTCTTGAATTTTCTTCATAAGGTCTCTCTTTCTGTGGTCTTATGAGAATATTGGCTGGTTTCTTGTTGGGCGGAGGTCCAAAAGACGCCTCAATCACTTTTCCCCCCGTAGCTCGATGATGCGGTCCCGCAAAACCGCCGCATACTCGAATTCCAGCATCTTGCTGGCTTCCTTCATTTCCTTTTCCAGCTTGGCGATCTCTGCCGCCCGCTCCTGGTCCGTGAGCTTGCGCTTCCGGCGGGCGCGGGCGGTCTCCTCCTCTGCGGTCTTGGAAATCTCCAAAATCTCCCGAACGCCCTTGATGATGGTCTTGGGCACGATGCCGTGGGCCTGGTTATAGGCGTCCTGAAGCGTGCGGCGGCGTTCTGTTTCGTCGATGGCCGAGCGCATGGAGGGGGTGATCTCGTCGGCATACATGACGACCAGGCCCTCCGCGTTTCTGGCAGCACGGCCGATGGTCTGAATCAGCGAGGTCTCGGACCGGAGGAAGCCCTCCTTGTCCGCGTCCAGAATGGCCACCAAAGAGACCTCCGGCAGGTCCAGGCCCTCCCGCAGGAGGTTGATGCCCACCAACACATCAAACTCGCCCAGCCGCAGATTTCGGATGATCTCCATCCTCTCAATGGTCTCCACGTCCGAGTGCATGTACCGCACCCGGATGCCGACGTTTTTGAAGTACTCTGTCAAGTCCTCCGCCATCTTCTTGGTGAGGGTTGTCACCAGTACCCGCTCGTTTTTCGCGGCCCGGGCGCGGATTTCATCCATCAGATCGTCAATCTGGCCGGTGACGGGGCGGACCTCCACCCGGGGGTCCAGCAGACCCGTGGGGCGAATCACCTGCTCCACCACCTGGTCCGCCCGCTCCCGCTCATAGGGCCCGGGCGTTGCGGAGACAAACACCGCCTGGCCGATCCGCTCCTCGAACTCCTCGAATTTCAAAGGACGGTTATCATAGGCGCAGGGCAGGCGGAAGCCATACTTCACCAAGGAGTCCTTCCGGGCATGGTCGCCGTTGTACATAGCCCGCACCTGAGGCAGCGTCACGTGGCTCTCGTCCACGAAGAGCACGAAGTCATCCGGAAAGAAGTCCAGCAGCGTCATGGGCGCGGACCCGGCGGGCCGGTCGGAGATGATGCGGGAGTAGTTCTCAATGCCGGAGCAGTAGCCCAGCTCCGCCATCATCTCCATGTCGTATTCCGTCCTCTGACGGATGCGCTGGGCCTCCACCAGCTGGTTGTTGTCCGTAAAGACCTGGACCTGCTCCTCCAGCTCCCGGCGGATCTCGCCGATGGCCCGGTCCATCTTCTCCTTGGTGGTGACATAGTGGCTGGCCGGGTAAATGGCGATATGATTCAGCACCCGGTTCACCGTTCCGGTGACGGGATTGAAGTCGCTGATCCGGTCAATCTCATCTCCAAAAAACTCCACCCGGATGGCGTGGTCCTTGTAATAGGCCGGGTACAGCTCCACGGTGTCGCCCCGGACCCGGAACATATTGCGCTCAAAGGCGATGTCATTGCGCTCGTACCGGATCTCCACCAGCCGCCGCAGCAGCTCGTCCCGGTCCCACTGGGCCCCTACCCGCAAGGACACCACCATCTTGGCAAAGTCATCCGGCTCGCCCAAGCCATAGATACACGACACGGAGGAGACCACGATCACATCCCGCCGCTCCAGCAGGGCACAGGTGGCACTGAGGCGCAGCCGGTCAATCTCCTCATTGGTGGCAGCGTCCTTGGCGATATAGGTGTCCGTGTGAGGGATATAGGCTTCCGGCTGGTAGTAATCGTAATAGGAGACGAAATACTCCACGGCGTTGTTGGGAAAAAACTCCTTGAACTCCGCGCACAGCTGGGCCGCCAGAGTCTTGTTGTGGGCCAGCACCAGCGTGGGGCGCTGCACCGCCTCGATGACCTTGGCCATGGTGAAGGTTTTGCCCGAGCCGGTGACACCCAGCAGCACCTGCTCCTTCAATCCGTTTTCAATGCCCTCCGCCAGGGCGCGAATGGCGCCGGGCTGATCCCCGGAGGGCTGATACTCCGATACAACTTTAAAATCCGGCACAATCTCCCTCTTTTCCACGTTTTTCGCTTCGGCCCCGGGCCGTCAGCTCAAATAACCGCTGTCCGCCATGGAGACAAAGTCTCCGTCGGCCACAATGATATGATCCGCCAGCTCGATGCCGATGGCGTTGAGCGCCGCCCGCACCCGCATGGTAGCGGTATAGTCTCCATCGGAGGGCAGCGCCACCCCGCTGGGATGGTTGTGCGCCAGGATCACGGCGCTGGCGCCGGTGAGAATCGCGTTTTCCACCAGGCGCCGCACATCCAGATCCGCCGAAGCCACGCTGCCCTCTCCCAGCCGTTTGCAGGCCAGAAGCTTTCCCTTGCGGTCCAGGCACAGCTGGTAGATGACCTCCCGGCTCTCCCCATCGAAGCACTCCAGCAGATACGCTCCCGCCCGCTCGGAGGAGTTGAGGACCTGGTCCTCTCCCACCTGTGCCAGGCGGGCCCGGCGGCATACCTGGGGCACCAGATGCAGCAGCACCGCCGCGCTCTCTCCAATTCCCTCCGTGCGCTTGAGATCCTCCATAGGCGCCGCCAAAACCGCAGGAAGGGAACCATATCGTTCCATCAGAGCATGGGCAATGGGATTCGTATCCCGTCGGGGAATGGCATAGTAGAGCAGCAGCTCCAAAATATCGTGGTCGGCAAATGCGTCCAGACCTCCGGTCATAAACCTCTGGCGCATCTTCTCTCTATGTCCGTCGTGGATGCCCACCGATGCTCTCCCTCCCCTGGCTGGATGACTGGCATGCATGCTTTTCATAAGGGTTTATTATACCACATTCTGCTGCGGCTCTACAAGCGGTTTTCCCCTCTGCCCTGCGGTATGGGGATTCGGAACCCGGCCTGCAGCCGCATCCCCCTCATATTTTTTTATCATATCATACCCCTGTATTTCGTGCAACGTTTGTTCGAGGAGAAGCTTGTGTAAAAAGTCATGATTACCGCCGGATTCGTGTTGACAGTGGTACGGGTTTGTCATAATATAAAAAAAGAAATCAAATCACGTCCGGTAGGTAAGGCTACCACAGGGATATGGATCGCTGCCGCGGAGTGATGGA